>Ga0308157_10002186_pt1 | contig 33798 bp, 29 predicted proteins | sample PhyBR1_FD_201035 | JGI IMG/M metagenome (GOLD analysis project Ga0308157, IMG submission 201035) | Phyllosphere microbial communities from UC Gill Tract Community Farm, Albany, California, United States - DLSLB.R1 | ecosystem: Host-associated > Plants > Phyllosphere > Unclassified | place: USA... | reverse complement strand
GTATAGGTAAACGAACTGCGGTTGAGCAAATCCCCGTTTTTGTATTTTAATACTTCTTTGGTACGGTACATTTTATGGTATTTTTCATAGCTATAGCGCTCATCAAAATTTTCCTCCTGCTGCAGGTCGGTGATGCGATTTTCTACCATCTGACGGTGGTCGATATCCCAGGCAGTGGTATTTCTTAGTTGCAGTTTATTTGATCCGCTTGTATTGTATTCTATGATGTGCTTGGTGAGTCTTTCCAGTACGGGTGTCGTATAGTACGGGATATCTATTGGTGACGTGTAACTGCTGAATTCTGCGGTTTCACTGCTGATAAGTTGTTCGGAGGTGTTGTATTTAAGGATCCGTTTAGGGATGCTGATATGCGCCGGGAGCAGATTGAAATAGAAATTTCCGGAAATGTCTTCAAAATTCATTTCATAAACCGTTTTACCCACACCCTCTTTTTCTACGGTGATGTAGCGGTAAATACAGTCTGCAAGCGGTAAGGCATAGATGCTGGCAATCTGATCAGACTGCATATGCATTAAAGGAATTGCACCGGAGCTTCTCAGCGGGTCATCTGGCATGGTGTAGCGGTAGTTTTCTTCCGATACTACCGTCTGGTCCGCATCAAGCTGGGTGATTTTTTTGATGCGGTATCCGTTTCGTCTGATGGCACGTGTCCAAAGAGAAGGGTCTTTATATACTTTTTTGCGCAGCTGTATGTCTCCGACTTTGCTGATGTCATTCGGAGCAACTGCCAGATAGAAGGTGTTGTTGGTAAAAGAAGGTAAATACTGCAGCAACGAGGAACGGATGTCTACTTCTTCGGTAGCACTGTAGATGGTCAGAGTGTTGTTGGCTGCATCTACGAGCCTTAATCGGTAGTATACCGGATTGCCATTGCCCGGATCCATACCCGGTAAAAGAGCACTACTGTACTTGAGATAAATGGAGCGCTCCAGATCCTGCGCAGTGCACGTAAAACGATAGCGTTCGTTTTGAGGCTCTAAGGTGTAGGGAATCGGTACCAGGTCAAAGTTGAGCGGATCATCTGTAAAATCCGGTCCTGAAGCTTCTATAAGTTGGGCTCCAAAATTGTAATAGGAATAGCGGTTGGGTTCATACTCAAACAAGGTGCTGCCCCCTGTAGGGTATTTGATTCGCAAAGAGGTAAAATTTGATGAAAATTCATACCGGTAGCTCTTTGTAGCATCTGTATTGTTAAAAATAACCTGGTTGTTGGTCAGACTTATGTTGTGAATGATCTGGTTAAATGTATTTTTTACCTGAATGCCTGTGTATTGGAGATAACGGTTAATTCCCGGGTTCAGATTCATTTGCAGATGGACAGATCCTACCCGTATGATTTCTATTTCACTGAGGTATTTCTGGTCAAATGTAAAGGTTTTTCCCGATTGGGTCAGCGTATCCGCATACGAACCGTAATGGTATTTTAACAATACATTTCCGTAACGGTCTTTTACCTGACTGATCAAAAAAGATTTTTTGTACGGCTGGTAGTTACTCAGCATCTGAAAATAAAAATTATTGGTATCGGAAAAAAATAGGCCCGATTGCTGCTGTTCTGAAAATACATATACAAAACCGTTTTTGTCGGTAATTTCAAAAGAATGTACCGAAAACTGATAATTATAGCTCGCATTAAGGTCCTGAAAAGTAAAATCAGCGGTGATGTCTGCATAATCAGAGGTGTATATTTTTCGGATCTGTAGGGTTCCGTTTACGTATTCAAAATAAAACTTGCCACTCAGTCCAAAAGCGTCAAAACTGTATATGTTCGGATAGTCACGTACAGGTCGCTGGGAAGGATCGTTATACGGATTGGGAGCATTGAAATAGAGTTCGTCGTCAATGGCTCTTTTTTGAGTGTCTAAAATGGTTTTATTGATGGCAGGGATGATGTTTAAATCCCAACCCGGATTAAAAAAGCTTTTAAAACCGTATGTATCGCTCATGCCCATCACGGTAGAGCTGTAATTGAGTTGGGTATTGAGCCGTAAATCTGCATTTGCCGTTTCCAGATCAAACAGCGGAATGCTGATGTTCTGGCTTCCGGTGATCATAGAGGTTTGGTATTCGGACGAATAGTTAGAGGATGGCAATACGATTTCCTGAGCAAAAAACGGCGAAGGTAGTACCAGCAGCAATAAAATGAGTAAGTAGTTCTGTTTCATGTTGTTTTATTTTTTGATGACTTTAACCGAACGGTTGATGACATTGGTTTTGATGTTGATGATGTAAACTCCCTGAGGATATCCGCTCAGATCTACTGCAATCATATCGTATTGCAAAGGTGCCGTATGCAGTATCTTGCCACTCAGATCCGATAAGATCATCTGCCCTTCTTCGTATTCATGGTTGATCACCACATTGGTAAATCCTTCGGTTGGGTTTGGAAAAGCTTCGATCTGTATTTCCGGGGTTTTGGTTTTTTCTTTGGTATTGAGCTTTACAATCCAGTAGTCGTTTCTGCCCTGATAGCCCTTTTTAAGCGCGGAGGTTTTCCCCGTGGAGTTTCCAGCAAAGACATAACCGCCATCGCGTGTGATGATGGCTTTGCGCAGCAGATCGTCTCCGTCTGTAGAGAGTTCTTTTTCCCAGATCTTTTCGCCCTGGGCATTGATATGGATCGAAACATAGCTCTTTTTATGGGTTTTGGGATGTATCGTATAGCCCGAAAGCAACAGGTTTTGATCACTGTCTAATAGTACGGAGGTCAGTACATCATCGCCTTTAAAGTCATAGGTTTTCTGGTCTGTCGGCTGCATTTTCGCATCGAGTTGTACCGTCCAGAAATCGTTTTGTGTTTCTGCCGATACAGTTTTAGTACCGCTGCTTTCGGAACTGCTCGTTCCTGCCAAAAGATAACCGTTGTCAACAGGCAACAGATCGGTCAGAAAATCGTCTGCCGTGCCGCCATAGCTGTGTTGTTGCAACAGGTTGCCGTTGGTATCCAAAGTCAACAGCCAGATGTCATAACCACCGTTGGTGTCCACGGCTTTGTTGGCGCCGATCGTGGAGTTGGATTGTGCACCGATGATAAAACCGTCTTTTGTCGGTACTATGGTTTTGACTTCATCGTTATAGATACCACCAAAGGTTTTTTCCCAAAGCAGCTTGCCTTTTTTGTCTAATCGCAGTATCCATAAATCAAGTCCGCCAAGGTGCTGCTGGCTTTTTTCTCCGGATACCGGGGAGTTGGTATTCGCTCCGATGATATAACCACCGTCTGACAGGCGTTTGATCGTCACCAGTCGGTCATCTCCCGAGCCTCCCAGGGTCTTTTGCCATTCTTCTGCTCCGGCTGCATTAATCTTTATGAGCCACAGGTCGTTTTTACCACGGGAAGCTTCTGTTTTATGGCCGTCTTTTGGGGAGTTGGAAGTACCGCCAAGCAGGTAACCCGCATCTCCCGTAGGAATCAGGCATTGCAGCAGGTCCATACCAGAAGCACCAAAGCTTTTTTGCCATTCTTCTTCTCCGTCTTTGTCCATCTTCCAGAGCCAGTAGTCCAGGTTGCCCTGGCCTTCGCTGGTTTTAGAGCCCGTTTTGTCTGAAAAGGAACTCCCCGCTAAGAGAAAACCATAATCTACGGTAGGCACCATATCAAATAAATACTCAGAGTGTTTGCCGCCAAGGGTTTTTTCCCATACGACTTTTTGCGCATGAGCAGAGAGCAGCGCAAAGCCTGTAAACAGGCATAGCAGTGTTTTTTTCATCGTGTTTCGTAAAAAACTAAGGCAGTGGTAGAAGGAAACTGCCTTTACGTTAATATTTTGTAAAAATGATTAATTTATATTAAAAAACAAAATATAAAACACTATTTTTTTAAATTGTTACAGCATTGTAACGGCTTTTTATGACAAAAACGCAAGGTTTTAAAGGCGTGGAAGGAAATAAAAAAAACCGTTACTGAGTAACGGTTTTTTTTTATTTTAGAATTTCTTCGAGAAACAGCAGCGTATGTTGCCATGACCTTTGCGACATCAACTTATTATAATCTGCCGAAGCAGGATTGGTAAAGGTATGTTTGCTGTTGGCATAGTATATCATTTGCCAGTCGGCTTTAGAATGGTTGACTTCCTGAGTAAAATTACGAATGTCCGTTTCCGATACCGAAGCATCATCAGCTCCGTGCAGTACCAGAATACGCGTACTGAGTTTTTCATCCGGTCGAGTGCCTTTCGCAAGCCCTCCATGTATCGAAACCACTCCCCTAACCGGCAATTGGGCACGCGCAGCTTCAAGCGCTCCTGTTCCACCGAAACAATAACCGATTACTGCCAGACGGTCTGTCTGCGCACCTGCTTTTTTCAATTGTTCCAATGCCAGTGCAATACGGTGTTGATATGCCTTAAAATCCGTTTTGTAGTGCGTGGCTATTTTAGAAGCCTGCTCACTGTTTTGAGGTACGTTGCCTTCTCCGTAAATATCTGCGATAAAAGCGATATATCCCTGTTTTTCCAAATCGGAAGCTGCCTGTCTGGCTTCATCATCTGCTCCCATCCATGCGGGAAGAATGAGTACTCCGGGTTTTGCCATTCCCTTATTGGCGGTAACCCAGCCATTGAGCTGCTGAGAACCGTCTGTATAGACTACTTTTTGTAACGATTGTGCGTGCATTGCTGAATTCATAAATAGGGATGCTATAAGTATTAAAAAATTTATTTTCATATTTTTTTAAGGTATTTAAGACGAAAAATAAGCCGTTTTTCTGATTTATTAAGATACAAAAAAAATTTAAAGCTGCTTTTTTTTGTTTACCAAATACAAGAGACAGCCAGTGGCTGCCTCTGTCAGATTACTTACTTGCGCGATCTAAAAGCGAAAGATCTTCGGCATCAAGAGTGAGTAAAGGAGCTTCAAAAAGTGCCTCGAGTTGCTGTTTATTTGTAGCACTTACAATAGGAGCGGTTACAAGCGGCTGTGCCAGCAACCACGCCAAAGATACCGTTGCCGGATTGCTCATATGTTTGGCGGCAACCCGATCTAATGCTGCCAGTACGGCTCTGCCTTTTTCATTTAAATACTGCTGAGCTCCTGCTCCTCTCGGACTTTTGCCAAAATCATCTTCCGAGCGGTATTTTCCGGTTAAAAAACCAGAGGCCAGTGACCAGTATGTAAACACACTGAGTCCGTATTGTTCTGCAAGCGCAGCATACTGCGTTTCAAATTTTGTACGTTCTACCAGATTGTAATGCGGCTGTAGTGCCTGGTATTTTGGAAGTCCGTATTGTTCTGCCGCCTCAAATGATGCTATCAGGCGCTGCGGAGCAACATTGGAAGCCGCAATATAGCGTACTTTACCAGCCTTGATGATTTGATCATAGGCTTCAAGGGTTTCCTCTACCGGCGTTTTTTCATCATCAAAATGCGTATAATACAAATCGATATGATCCGTTTTTAAACGCTGCAGCGATTCGTCAACGGATTTTAAAATATGCTTTTTACTGATATCAAATCCGTGTTCTTTGGTTTCAGATCCTACTTTGGTCGCCAAAACAATTTCATGGCGGTTGTTACGCGCTTTGAGCCAGTTGCCGATTATTTCTTCCGACTGTCCTCCTTTTCCGTTTACCCACCAGGAATATGTATCTGCCGTATCAATAAAATTGTATCCGGCTGCAGTAAAGGCGTCCAGTATATCAAAAGATTGCTTTTCATCAAGGGTCCACCCAAAGACGTTTCCTCCAAAATTCAAAGGAGCAACTTCAAGCTCAGTTGTACCTATTTTCTTTTTTTTCATGATTCGTTGGTTTTATAGTTGTTGTTTTATTCTATTATATCCTTTTTCGGGTTGACAGCCACTGTATAAGCAAAATGCAGACGGAGAAAAATATTCCGGCAATGCACACGCCTGTCCATCGGAAATGCTCCCAGAAAATACCGCCTACAAATGTTCCGAATGAACCACCGATGAAATAAAACACCATATATACGGTATTGATTCTGTTTCTGGCAGAAGGATTTCCTTCAAAAATAACGGTCTGATTGGTAATATGAACAGACTGTATTCCTAAATCGAGAAACAGAGCTCCGATGATGAGTCCGATAAGGCTGCTGTGTGCAAAACCGATGAGTACCCAGGACAGCATGATGACTGCAATACTTCCGATGATGATTTTATTTTTATCCATACGGTCGCTGAGTTTCCCAACTACAGTAGCCATCAAAGCCCCGGCAATACCCACCAACCCGAAAGAACCCGCCACATCGCTTCCGAGATTAAAGGCAGGAGACTCTAATAAGAACACCAGAGTAGTCCAGAAAACGCTGAAACTCGCAAAATCAAAAGCACCGCGCAGACTTGCCCATCTCAGTGACGGACGGGTTCTGAACTGTTCTACAATAGATCGGATGAGCTGGTTATAGGTTCCTTTGAAATCCGGTTTTATTTCCGGTAAAAATGCCAGCAGTAATAATGCGAGCAGTAGCATGATTGCCGCAGCTGCCCAATACATGGTCTGCCAGCTGAAATGAGCCCCTACAAGACCGCTGACAGTACGGGATCCCAGAATACCGATAAACATTCCGGTCATCACTGTGCCTATAGCCGCTCCGCGTTTTTCATCGGAGGCAAGTTGCGCTGCCATAGGTACCATAATCTGTGGAACCACAGAAGTAAGTCCCACAAAAAAACTTGCGATTTTGAGTTGCAATGGAGAAGTAGCTGAAGCTACCGCTAATAACGCTGCTATGATGAAAACAAAGTCAATAAGGATCATCTTTTTTCTGCGCAGCATATCTCCCAATGGCACAATTAGAAATAAACCTACAGCATATCCGATTTGTGTAAGCATGGGAATGCTGCTGATTTCCATTTCAGATACCTGAAGTGAACGCGCCATAATACCCAGTAAAGGCTGATTGTAATAATTATTGGCCACAACGAGTCCCGTTGTCAAAGCCATCAAAAAAAGTAATTTTTTGTTTAATTCCTGTGTTTGCAATGTAGTTGATTTATCGTTAAAAAAATGTCGTTACCTATCTGTTTAAAATAGGTATTATCGTGAATCTTTTTTCTAAACGATGCCTCTATTGGTAATGAAATAATCCGAAGAAAAATAACTGCCAGTGATCGATTCCGTAAAACGAATGTACAGTAAGGCTTTGCTGTAAGGCAATAGTGTACAAAACAGCAGCAGCTGACAAAATACCCGGATATGCGGAATGGTTCATAGTAAGTATCAGGACAAATGAATAGTAAATTTACAGCTTATGCATTAAAACACCCTGAGGTTATTACGTTATTTTTTTGCTAAAATTAATGAGCAGTGTGCAGTAAGAGCTGTAAAACACTCTGTTTCTTGGTATAAAAGAAAACCTATATCCATAAAAAAACCTGAACGTTTCCGCCCAGGTTTTAATTATATATAAATAAGATTAAATACGATACTTATGACAAGGCAGCTTTTACCTGATCAGCAGCTTCCTGGAATTGAACAGCTGACAATATAGGCATACCTGATGCATCGATTAATTCTTTTGCAATTTCTGCATTGGTTCCCTGTAAACGAACAATGATAGGCACTTTAATTTCATCACCCATATTTTTGTACGCGTCAACGATTCCCTGAGCAACACGGTCACAACGAACGATTCCTCCGAAAATATTGATTAGAATCGCTTTTACGTTTGGATCTTTTAAGATGATACGGAAAGCCGTTTCTACACGTTTTGCATCTGCTGTACCTCCTACGTCAAGGAAGTTTGCAGGCTCAAAACCAGCATACTTAATCAAATCCATAGTAGCCATTGCCAATCCGGCACCGTTTACCATACATCCTACCGTTCCGTCTAAATCTACGTAGTTTAGACCTACTGCTTTTGCTTCTACTTCAATCGGATTTTCTTCAGAGATATCTCTCATTTCAAGATAATCTGCATGACGGTATAAGGCATTCTCATCTAAAGTTACTTTTGCATCTACTGCAATGATTTTATCATCAGATGTTTTTAATACCGGGTTGATTTCAAACATTGAAGAATCTGATCCAACATACGCTTTGTATAATGCATCTACAAATTTCACCATTTCTTTAAAAGCATTTCCTGACAATCCTAAGTTGAAAGCAATTGCTCTTGCCTGGAAACCTTGTAACCCTACAGCAGGATCTATTTCTTCTGTAAAGATAAGATGAGGCGTTTTTTCTGCTACTTCTTCAATGTCCATACCTCCTTCAGTAGAATACATGATCATGTTTCTACCTTTTGAACGGTCTAATAATACAGACATATAAAATTCTGAAGTTTCACTGTCACCAGGATAATATACATCTTCAGCAACTAAAACTTTATGAACTCTTTTTCCCTGAGGAGGAGTCTGAGGGGTAATCAAATCCATACCGATGATTTGTCCTGCAATTTCTTTTACCTGATCTAAGTTTTTAGCCAACTTAACACCTCCACCTTTACCTCTTCCACCTGCGTGAATCTGAGCTTTGATCACATGCCAGCCGGTTCCGGTTTCTTCAGTTAATTTTTTTGCAGCTTCTACAGCTTCATCGGCAGTATTAGCCACATGACCGCGTTGAATACGTACGCCATAGCTCGCTAATATTTGTTTACCTTGATATTCGTGTAAATTCATGATGTTTATCTTTTGCTTTTAAATATAGTCACACAAAAATAGAAAAATGTTTTTAAATAACTAACAAAAAAAGTATTTACCCGCTTTTGAACCGTTTTGCTCTCACTGCCACTATTATTTATCAGGATGCGTTCTCAACAGGAAACCATGATTTCTTTTTTTTCAATAAAATGGAAATTAATTACTCAAAAATCAAGAATCGTTTCGATATTTTACTGAAATAATGATAACTTTACCTCTTAATTTTCTTTTTAACAAAAAAATGGAACAGACTATTTTATTACAGATTTCCGAACAATACGGTTGTCCGACCTATGTGTATGACGGAAATAAAATTGAAGCACAATTTGCGAAACTGTCAAATGCTTTTTCAGGAGTCAAACAGCTTAAGATTAATTATGCGGTGAAGGCTTTGTCTAATATTTCTATTTTAAAGTTACTGAAGAAGAAGGGAAGCGGCCTGGACACCGTTTCCATACAAGAAGTATTACTGGGACTGGAAGCCGGTTTTGAACCTTCGGAAATTATGTACACCCCTAACGGTGTTTCTATGGAAGAAATTGAAGAAGCTGCACGTCTTGGTGTACATATTAATATTGACAATTTATCCATTCTGGAACAATTCGGAGCAAAACATCCGAATACACCCGTGTGTATCCGCATTAATCCGCATGTAATGGCAGGCGGAAACAGTAATATTTCAGTGGGACATATCGACAGTAAATTCGGTATTTCAATTCACCAGACCCCACACATTCTGCGCATTATTGAAAACACAAAAATGCATGTAAACGGCATTCACATGCACACGGGCTCAGATATTCTGGATATCGAAGTGTTTTTATATGCTTCAGAAATCCTTTTTGAGACTGCAAAACAATTCAAAAACCTTGATTTTATTGATTTCGGAAGCGGTTTTAAAGTACCGTATAAAGCTGGTGACCTTGAAACGGATATCGATGAACTCGGTGAAAAACTCACCGTAAGATTCAATGCTTTTTGTGAAGAGTACGGAAAAGATCTGACACTGGTTTTTGAACCCGGAAAGTTTTTGGTCAGTGAAGCCGGGTATTTTCTGACTAAGGTAAATGTTGTCAAACAAACTACCTCAACGGTATTTGCACAGATCGATTCAGGATTCAATCACCTGATCCGCCCGATGCTGTACAATTCCTATCACCATATCATCAACCTTTCCAACAGCAGCGGTAAAGAACGGTTTTACTCTGTTGTGGGCTATATCTGCGAAACGGACACCTTTGCCAATAACCGTAAAATTGCCGAAATCAAAGAAGGTGATATTTTATGTTTTAAAAATGCGGGAGCCTATTGCTTCTCCATGGCTTCTAATTATAATTCCAGATACAAGCCCGCTGAAGTTCTGGTGTACAATAATGAAACGCATCTGATCCGAAAACGCGAAACGTTTAAAGACATTCTGCATAACCAAAAAATAGTGGAAGTATAATTCCACTATTTTTTTAACAATGAGTTAATTTTGAAAAAAGAGAATTTTCGGATCATAACCCGTAAGTTTGATAAATTTTATTGGAATGGACAGACGTAAATTTTTTAGAGCGGGTACCTTGGCCACTATCGGAGGTGCTCTGATACATCCTTTGAATGGTATTGCAGCTCCTTTAACTTCTGCAGAGGAGTTTAAGGGTAAAAAAGCCAAAAACATTATCATGATGGTGAGTGATGGTATGAGCAGCGGTACGCTCAATTTAGCGAACCTCTACAGTGACCGTATTCTCGGAAAAACTTCTAACTGGCTGCAGTTATATCTTGACAATAGTGTCTCCAGAGGACTTATGGATATGGCTTCTGCCTCCTCTATAGTAACTGATTCTTCTGCTGCGAGCTCTTCATGGGGTGGCGGTCACCGTGTAAAAAACGGTTCTATTAATATAGGAGAAAACGGAGAGGAATATATGCCGATATGGCAAAAATTTAAAAAAGCAGGCAAGAAAGCCGGATGTGTTACTACGGTTCCTATTACACATGCGACTCCTGCAGGATTTACAGTAAGCCTGAAAAGCAGAAATGATCAGGCAAAAATTGCAGAAGAGTATCTGCGTATCGGATATGATGTATTACTCGGAGGCGGTAATCAATACTTTGATGCATCGCTTCGCAAAGACGGAGCAGATATGTACGGAAAATTTGCGCAAAAAGGATACCGTATCGCCAAGACGAAAAAGGAATTATTACAACAAAAAGACAATAAGCCTTTATTGGGTGTTTTTTATGACGATGCGCTACCGTATGCTATTGACCGCAAAAACGATGCAGTTTTATCAGAAACAATTCCTACACTGGCAGAAATGACCGCTGTAGCTATTGAACAAATGAAAAAACATCCGCAGGGTTTTGTTTTACAGGTAGAATCCGGAAAGGTAGACTGGGCCGCTCATGCCAATGATGTAGCCGGACTGATTCACGAACAGCTGCAGTTTGACGATGCTATCAAAACGGCTATCGAATTTGCCAAGCAAGATAAAGAAACGCTCGTTATCATTACCACAGACCACGGAAATGCCAATCCGGGACTTATTTATGGCAAATATGCCAATGATCATTTTGACAGTTTGGCTCACTACTCGCAAACCAACGAGAAGCTCCTGAATGCCTTCAGCAGCCAAACTTCTGAAAAGGAAGTTATAGATTATATTAAAGCCAGTATCGGAATCACTATTGATGCTGTTGAAGCCCAAAAGATACAATCGTATTACAGCAGTATAGAAAAAGAGGAAAACGGGTTGTATAATTATAAAAAACTGCCTTACCATACATTTGCAGAGATTCAGAAAAAATATAATTCTATCGGATGGATCTCTATGGATCACTCTGCCGATTATGTGGAAATAGCCATGTACGGTCCGGGACAGGAGATGCATAAACCCTTTATAAAAAATACCGATCTGCACTATTTTATGCTTCAGGCAGCCGAAGTGGAAAATAAATTTTAATTTTTTTTTATTTTTTTTAAAGCTTTAAATTATTGTTCTGAAACAAGTTATAAAATCAGGTATAAAATATTAGCATAGGATTTAAAAAAAGTATTTGCAGATACGGAAAAACGTTCTATATTTGCACTCGCAATACGGAAGTAAACACAACGATTGCGAGACCAATTGGAGAAATGGCAGAGTGGTCGAATGCGGCAGTCTTGAAAACTGTTGACTGTAACAGGTCCGGGGGTTCGAATCCCTCTTTCTCCGCCACCGCACGGTAAGGGAAGATACTCAAGCGGCCAACGAGGACGGACTGTAAATCCGTTGGGAAACCTTCGCAGGTTCGAATCCTGCTCTTCCCACAAAAGCAATCTGAAAAGATTGCTTTTTTTTTGCTCTATTTTTAAATGTGCCTATTTTTTCCTATTTTTAGGCAAAAACATTATGTCAGAGTACATTATCAGAACCAATAATCTCAATTTTCAATTCAACAGGCAAAGAAAGATTATTGAAAACCTTTCCCTAAACGTACCCAAAGGCAGTATATACGGCTTTTTAGGTCCCAATGGTGCCGGAAAATCCACTACCATGCGCCTCATCACAGGACTTATCAATGAACAGCAGCCATCTATTGAGTTGTTTGGAAAACCGCTGCACCAGCAATTGCCTTCTGTTTTTTCCAAAATAGGTTCTATTATTGAAACCCCTACCCTTTACCTACACCTGTCCGGAGCAGATAATCTGAGAATCATAGCGGCCATTCAAAAAATCGATGAAGCTAAAATTCAGGAAATTCTGGAATTAGTAGATCTCAAAAAATTTCAGAAGCAAAAAGCAAAGCAATATTCGCTGGGTATGAAACAGCGTCTGGCGATTGGAATGGCACTGCTTAACGAACCTGAATTGCTGATTCTGGATGAACCGGTAAATGGTCTGGATCCGCAAGGAATTGTTGAGATTCGGGAATTGCTGAAGCGTATTAATACAACCAAAGGCATAACTATTTTTATTTCCAGTCATTTGCTCGCAGAAGTAGAAAAAACCTGTACACATGTTGGTATTATTCATCAGGGTAAACTTCGTTTTGAAGGTGCCATACAGGAACTTTCAAGCGTCAATTCGCAAATACTTTTACACATTTCGGTAAAAGATGCGTCAGCCTACTTATCAGTCGTTTCGCAGCTGTATCCACAAGTACGTATGGCAGATGCTAAAACGCTGGAAATAGCGTTGAACAACACTGAAGAAATTCCACTATTGGTGAAGAATTTTACAGAAAACAACATCCCCATTTACGCGTTAATCAAAAAAGGAGGTCTTGAAGACTGGTTTATGAATATAACACAAAAGACAAATGAATAGAATATCTAATTTTTTTAATGCGTATCGCACAGAAGGTATTAAGTTAAAGAATACGAATATTCTTACCACTGCCTTAATCTTATCTGTCTTTTTGCCTTTGATTTTGTTTATTACAGGTATTTTTTCAGAAGACGTGTACCAAACTACTGCAAAAGAAGTCAATATTGTAACGGAAAATTTTTCGAATCTGAAAAAATCTTTTATACAGTTCTTTTACTGTATCATTATGATCCTTTCTGCCAGCAGAATCTCTCAGATAGAATTCAAAAACAATACCTGGCAACTGATTGAAACACAGCCTTTATACAAAACCTCTATCTATTTTGCAAAATTTACGAAGCTGTATGTTATCTGCCTGCTGTCTGTTGTGTGTTTTGTTGCTTCTGTATATTTATTCTCTTACTTACAACATTTGTTTTATCTGGATAAAGACCACTACATTTTCAGCTGGGAGCTTATGAATATGCTGAAATTTTCTTCACGAGTGCTTGTAGCGAGTTTCTTACCCCTGGCACTTATGTATGTCATAAGCGTGCGTTTTTCTAATTTCTTTTTAACCATACTTGTAGGTTTCGGACTTTTGATTGCCCAACCCATCCTGACCTATCTTCAGTTATTACCTAAATGGTATCCTTTTAAATTGACAAGCAATGTACTACTCGGAGACAGCGACCTCGGTTACTGGTTTGTGTATTCTGAAGGGCTCAGTGTGGTAATTGGGCTGCTGTTGCTTTTTATCGGCTATCAATGGTATGCAAGAAAAAGTTTCCGGTTTGCGTTTCTAAAAGATGTAAAAAGAGTACTCGTTAGTATTTTCGTTATCGGCATCGGTTCTGCTCTGGCCTACTGGATCTGTGTTCCGAATCAGATGCAGCGTTCCAACACTACTCTGATCAAAGGTTCTGTTATTACAGAACAGCCTTTAAGCAAAGTCTATTTACTCGATCCGGTGATCAAAGACACACTCGAAACTATTACCCTACAAAACAATACTTTTGAGAAGACCATTACACAGCCTCTGCCTTTTGGCAAATACATTCTGGTACTTGACAATAGTTACAATACAGAAGTGTATATGAGTTCGGATGACATTGTAAACATAGAACTTAAACTGACACCTGATGAAAATACCACAAAAATAACGGGCACCCGTCTGGCAGAAAATTCAGTAATGGAGCTGAACAGGCTTTATAGTGATACTGAATACTATATCAATTCGGATATGATGCTGAATAAACCTGATTTTATTTCTGACCAGATGGTAAAAGAATATCACAAAGAGCTTAAAAAAATAAACAAAAGCTACACAAAAGACAATTATATTCTCAGAGAGGATGCTACAGCTATTCTTAAAAAACAGGTAGGAGTGTATTTTTTAAATACCTGGTACCGCTATTATCAGAAAGCATTGAATGAAAACCCGGCCATTAGCAATACTTCTTTTTCAATTGTTACGCTGTTGGAAAAAGAAGTAGCACTTAATGATGCAAGCCTGCTGTTTGATCCGAATTATATACAGTATGTCAAAAACACCCTTATTAAAAAGGACAACTCCGGTTTGGATGAAAACACAAAATTTTTGAATGCCGCAGCTCAATTACCGGATGATCTGTTTAAACAAAAATTGCTTACAGCCACTTTACTGCAGTCCCTGTCAGAAAGCAAAAGTAAACAGGAAGCCGACGAATTGTATGCAATGTACCACAGTAAAATTTCCAACACTAAATATGCACAACTGGTAACACATACCTACCGAAATATTGTTCGTCTGAGCAAGGGAGCACCTGCTCCGGTATTTACGGCATCAACCGCTGACGGAAAAACAGTTTCTTTAGAAGATTATAAAGGAAAGTTTGTTGTGATTGATGTATGGGCTACATGGTGTGGTCCGTGCCGCTACCAGTCGCCTAAATTTGAAAAAGTGGCCAATAGGTATATGAACAATAAGAATATTGTATTTATGGCGGTAAGCATGGATCAGAAAAAAGAAAACTGGTCTATTGCGGTAAAAGATAAAAAATCATCTGTGCTGCAAGTTCATGCCAACCAGATTAGTGCTTTTTCTGAAGATTACTACCTCTCAAGTATACCAAAGTTCATCCTTATTGATCCACAGGGAAATCTGCTCAATGCGGATATGCCATTCCCGGATTCTAACGGATTTGACGATGCTATTGAAAATGCCTTAAAACAACCATAAAAAAAAGCCACCTGTGAGGTGGCTTTTTTTTGAATCTCCATCACTTCAATACTATTTTACAAAGAAGAAACAACTGTACCGAGCAGCAGTATTATTTCTTTTTGTAAAACAACTGTTGCTGTTCTTCTGCCCTTTGATACACATGTGCAGCTTCTTCTTCTATACGGTCTATGTACAGCACTCCATCCAGATGATCATATTCATGCTGAAAAATAACAGCCGTAAAACCTTCTATCAGCTCTTTCTGACTTCTACCTTTTTAATCGATATAACTGACTTCGATTACGAGACTTCGCAAGACCTCGCCATAACGGTCGGGTATGGACAAACATCCTTCTCTACCTTTTCTGAGAATTTCAGAATACCAGGTAATCTGTGGATTTATAAATAATTGAAAAGCCTTGTCTTCTTTATCCAGACGCTGCACAAGAAACAATCTTTTATTGATACCGACCTGAGGAGCAGCAATACCTACTCCTTTGGTTGCTTCATCATTTACGGTTGCCAACAACCGCTCTTTCAGAAGCTTTATGGCTTTATCCTGTGGATTGATTTCAATAGATTTTGTTCTTAAGACCACTTCATCCTGCTCAGAAGTGGTGAGCAATACCCGCATAGGAACCGTCGCAGAAGCATCCTTAATCAAACCCAGTTCTTCTTTGGAAAAGCTCTGCGGCTTCTGTGCATTCATTGTAATATTTAGTACTATCAAACTCATTATCATCAATAGTTGGTGGACCTTTTTTTCCATCGGTTTATTTTTAACGGAAATGTACAACAGTATCCTGAAATAAAAAAATTAGCCACCCTGCCGTAGCAGAAGTGACTAATCCGTCCTAAACTTACTCTTCTCTATTTTTCGGGACACAACGCTTCTTTGAGCTGTTGTTCTTTTTTACTTTTTACTTTATTTTTTTTATAATAGTTGGTAACAATTAACTGTCGTTTGTACACATATTTCATCATGCTTAATTTGTAGTAATCATATAAGATAATGACTCCTAACACTGCACACACTACATAGAATGTATAATAATGTATGCTGTAATAAAACAAACCTGTTATAATACCTCCGGCTACATAGAAAAACATAATGGATCCTAAAAGCTGGGCTTTTTTCTGTAACGTAACATCCCTTCTATATCTCTTTTTGGTAAACATAGAGAGTAATATTGCCAGATCCGTTGTGAGACCGGTAAGGTGGGTAGTCTTGATTGCTGAATTGGAGATGCTGGCGGTAAGACCGTTTTGCAATCCCATCGCAAAAAGCAATAATCCAACCAGAAATTCTGTTTCCTGTAACGATTCTCCATAAAAATTCTGCAGATAGATACCCACAAATAGCAGACACAGTGTTTCCAGTATTAAGGGTACTGCGTGTGACAGGTATCTGCCAATATAACGGTTTCCATGAATGATGAGCATATTGGAAGTAAAGCTTCCAAAAAAGAACAACATAATCCATAATAATACTACGGCAGCCTGAAACCAATTTCCTTTGGACATTTCCTGAGAAAAAATAGCAAAAAAACCGGTTACGTTTGAGGTAAAGGAAAAGAAGATCACCAAGGAAATTACATTGACCATACCTGCCGAAAAGGCTGTCAAAGCTCCCAACTTTAAATTGTCGGAATGGGTTCTGTGATTACTGTATTTTCTGAGCATACGTATTGTCTTCTACTTTTTTAAACGTCATTTTTACGATTCCGCGAATCTGCAGATCAAAATTGAAATAAATAACCAATCTGTCTTTGGTAAGTTCATGTACCTGAAAATCTTCTATTTTCTTATCGGAATGTTTTAATTCAAGAATATGTCCACGCCCTTTTACATTCCATTTCAACTTTTCTACAGAGTCATCCTGTTTGATAAGGGTCAGCTGCTTTTTTGCATCAAACTCCCATATTTCTGCGTCATGGATGATCATATCACCACAGATTTCCTGTTTTTGCCATCCTATAGATTCAGCATTTGTTTTTACATCTTCTGAATTCACTCGCTCTAATTCCCATGATACTTCCTGCCATTTGCCCACAAGCATCTGTTCAGGACTTTCTTCCCGAATCAGAATTACGCAAGAGCAAAAAAGCAAAAATGCGATCACACCATATGCAAAAGATAGTTTCATAATTTAATTATTCTGCTTTAGATAAAAATAAATTAGCCAGTTGTTCTGTATTTTCTAATTCTAACACCAGTTTGTGTGCATAATCCAGCGATAAGACTGAACATTTCGAATGAGAAATCAGATGGTTTAAATGAAAACTCTGACTTCCTTTAAGCCTCATTTTATTTCCTACAGGCAGTACCACCTCATCAACAGCATTGATTTCTATATAATTATTAAAGTAGCGTCTGCAATCTCCGGTGATAAGATCTACCTTAAAACTGTTGATACGCGACTGGTAGGTATTCTGAATAAGTTTACAGGATTTTTTAAATTCTGAAGTCTGTAGCTTTTCCAATACTTTTCCTTTTGAAAAAAAAAGCAGATCGGAAATGGAATTAGATGTTTCATACCCGTGTACCAAAACAATGTCTAACACAGATGACGGATATTTTTTGATCACATCTACTACCAGATTCAGAGATTTAACGGAAAAATCCGTTGGAATTACTATTTTCTTTACTGTTTCCATATCTGTAATTATTTATTACAAAGCTACTACCGCAGCCATTAGAAACTTTTTAGAATGAAATTATAAAGTGATTAGAAAATAGCAGAATTATTAGAAAGTGATTAGAATTATAATTTATAGTCTCCAATCGGTAGGTTTATTTGTACTGTGGTGCCTACACCTTCTATTGAACGGACAATAAGTTCACCTTTATGCATGAGTATAATGTTACGGCTCAAAGGCAATCCGATTCCGTAACCTTCATAGTTGGATGTATTGGATGCTCTGAAATACGGATCATAAATATATTGTATTTCGCGCTCAGGGATTCCGATTCCATGGTCTTTAATGATAATAACAACCGAATTATCTGAAGCTCCTAATGCCAGATATACCTGCTGATGATTGGAGTATTTACAGGCATTGGAAACGATATTGGATATTGCCAGATGCAGCAAAGGTCCGTTTCCTTTTATCTTAAGCTTTTCAGGATTTTCCGGCAACAGACTGAAATCCATCTTTATTTTGAAATTAGAATTGACGCTTTGAAGATTGTCTTTTACTTCCAACAGGATTTCATCTACACGTACTTTTGAAAACTTTTGAGATTTACCATCAAAGCCTGTTCTCGCAAGATATAGTAATGCTTTGGTTTTCTGTTCCAACTTGTCTGCTTCTTCAAGGATTTTTGCCAAAGCGGTTTCATATTCTCCAGAAGTTCTCTTTTTTGACAAGGCGAGTTCCGCCTCTGCCATAATAGAGGTTAAGGGCGTATTGAGCTCGTGAGAAGCATTGCTGATGAAATTTTTCTGCGTTTCAAAAGAAGTTTCCAAACGGTTGAGCATATCATTGAAGGTATTTGTAAGCTCACTGATGGGATCTCCATTATTAGTGGTAGGAGAAACCAAACGCAAATGTAAATTTTCGGAACCTATTTTATTTACTTCATTGATAATATTTCTAACTGGGCGAATCAGGGTTCGGAATACAAAATGAGAAACAATCACAATCAGTAATACTGAAAATGCGAGTGAAGTAATAAGCAGATTACGCAGATACGTAATATGATGATTGTAAAAATAATTTTCTGCAGAAACTACTACCATATATTCCTGCTGCTGTTTGTCTTTATACAGCAATGCCGAATAAAAAAGTTTACCTTGATTAAAATTTGCTTTGCCGTTGTTCAGCGCATCCTGAAGGAGTTGTTTTGGAATACCTTTTGTGCGCACTGTATCCTTTCCGGCTTTAGTCAAAGGAATGATATACTCTTTTTGATGGGGTAATTTCTCCAGATAATCTTTATAAACTTCCTCCACATTTACGGATTCCTGTGCATCCCCCAATTGCATTACAGCGGTTGTTGAAACCCTTAATTCCAGTCTTTTGTAGAAGTCTGTAAAAGCAAAATTAGAAAAGGAATAATAAATATAACCGCTGAAAAGCAAGGTATATACCACAAATACGGTAATGATGACTAAAACGGTTTTACTATACGTTTTCATTAGTTTTCTTTTAATACATATCCCATACCGGTAATGGTATGTATGAGTTTTTGATTGCCGTGTTTGTCCAGTTTTTTCCGCAGATAGTTTACATATACATCTACTACATTGGTTCCGATATCGAAATTAATGCCCCATACATCATCCAAAAGATCCGTACGGCTCAATACTTTGGTCGGATTTTTCATAAATTTCAGCAACAGCCTGTATTCTGTAGAGGTAAGGGATATTTCCTGCCCGCCTCTGGTAAGTTTTTTAGTATAATCGTTTAATTCGAGATCGGCAAATTTATAAAGATCGTGTCCCTTTGCAGAAGTGTTTTCAAACAGCTCACTTCTTCGCAACAAAGTCCGGATACGAGCCTTGAGTTCAATAAGCTTGAAAGGTTTTGCCAGATAATCATCTGCTCCGGTGTCTAACCCCAATACAATGTTCTCAGCACTACCCAAAGCCGTTAGAATCAGAATAGGCAGATCAAGATAGCCTTCACTCCGTATCTGCCGGCATACTTCAAGACCGTTCATTTTGGGCAATAAAATATCTAAAATCAACAGATGAACCGTTTGTTTTTTAAGAATATTCATTCCGTCAATTCCGTCAAAAGCATGGATGACCTGGTATCCTTCTTCTTCAAGACTCTGCTTGATTAGGTCGGCTACATGAGGTTCGTCTTCAACAAGTAATATCGTATTCATAAAATCAGCATTAGACATTTTACAAAAATACCAAGAGTTACACAAATTATCATGTTTTTCGAGATTAGAATGCGATTAGATTTTAATCTGAAATAAATTAGTATCTTTAAAGATATAAAAAATATATCATGAACATTGAACAGATCAACGAAGGACATAAGGGGTATTTCAAGGCTTCAGAAAATGACGCTGAAGCAGGTCGTATGACCTATACCTGGGTAGGTGACACTAAATTTATCATTGATCATACGGAAGTAAACCCGGAATTTAACGGACAGGGAGTTGGAAAGAAAATGGTTCTTGCAGCAGTTGACTATGCGAGAAAAAACAATCTGAAAATCATTCCGCTGTGCCCGTTTGCCAAAGCTACCTTTGATAAGAATCAAGATCTTCAGGACGTACTCTAAACAGTACGTCTTTTATTTTTAGAAATTTTATAAACCATTAATCGATTAAAATCGGTTAATAAGGTCTATATTTGCTGAAATTTTTAAGGAAAAACTCCGGTTTTTTAATTAGGGAATCATGTGAGAATCATGAACTGTCGCGCAACTGTAAATATTTATTTAAATATAAGTCAGATTACTATCCTTAAAAAACATAAAGGCAATACTTTCGCGATTGAAGTAGCTGTCTGAGAGCCTGAAATACCTTTGTAAAAAGGTATGTTCTCAGTATGCGTTCTGTTTCGGATATTGCTGTAATTAATTTTATAAACTATATCTTACAAAATGACTTTAGAAGAACGCATTCAGAATTCAGAAACCCACATTTTCAAAGCGGTATTCCCTAACACTACCAATCATTATGATACTCTTTTCGGAGGTACAGCCATGCACATGATGGACGAAGTAGCTTTTATTACTGCTACCCGATTTTCAAGACAAAAAATGGTAACAATCAGCAGTGAGAAAATCGATTTCACCAAACCGATTCCCGCGGGAACTTTTGTAGAACTTATTGGTCGTGTTACAAGAGTAGGTAATACCAGTCTCGTAGTTTATGTAGAGATATACATTGAAGAAATGTATTCTGAAAAACGTGAAAAAGCAATTACAGGACAGTTTACTTTCGTGGCAATCGACGAAAATAAGAAACCAACTCCTATCCATTTCAAACAATAGATAAATTAAAAAAGGTATCATAAAATTGCGATATGATACCTTTTTTATTACCGTTTGTTAATCCAAAGAGGCATTATGCTTCTTCTTCAAAAAGCAGCTTGATATTTTCATATGAATTTTTCAGTGCTTCTTTTATTTCTTCTTTATCCAGCCATACAACTTTTTCAATCCCCTCTTCGGCCTGCCCAGTGAGTGGACCTGTATAATCGGTTTTCATTTCAAACCAACGGGTGATTTTAAGTCTGTATTCCCCGTTTCGTTTAAATACGTGATAGGTTTTCTGCAATTTTTCAACTATAGATAATCCCTGTACTCCTGTTTCTTCTTCTACTTCCCGAATAGCGGTTTGCTCAATCGTTTCCCCTTTCTCAGTTCCTCCCTTTGGCAAATCCCACTTTCCATTTCTGAGGATAAAGAGGACTTTACCTTCCGAGTTGCGAACCAGTCCGCCTCCGGCTTTGTTTACCGTGATCTTTTCTTTGAGCTTTTTAAGAATCTTTTCTTCATCAGGATGGTATAAAATGGCTTTCTGAATTTTATTCTGATAAAATTTTACAATGATTTTATTTATATCGGCACTTTCAAGTAAAAAAAGCTGAAAATCGGTTTCTTTTTCTAATTTATTTGTCAGTAAAAGAGGTTTGTCGTTGATAAAAACTTTATACATTTGTAGTATGATTTTTAATGACAACACAGCACAGAAAACGGCCGAATTGCTTTTACAAATTAACGCAATTAAATTAAATCCTAAAAATCCTTTTACATGGGCTTCAGGATGGAAATCGCCAATTTATTGCGACAACCGCATAACTCTTTCATTTCCAGAGATAAGAACTTTTTTAAAAAATGAATTTGCCGCCAATATAGAGCAAAAGTATGGTAAGCCGGATGTAATTGCCGGAGTAGCTACAGGAGCCATTGGTATTGGTTTACTGGTAGCAGAAGCCCTAAATTTACCTTTTGTTTATGTACGTCCGGAACCGAAAAAACACGGAAGACAAAACCAGATTGAAGGCGCTTTCACAAAAGGGCAATCCGTAGTGGTTATAGAGGATCTGATCAGCACCGGAAAGAGCAGCTTACAGGCTGTAGAAGCTTTAAAAGAAAACGGAGCTGAAATTCTGGGAATGGTAGCTATTTTTACGTATGGATTTGACGTAGCTGCAGAAAATTTCAAAAATGCAGGAGTGGAACTTACCACGTTGAGCAACTATCCTACTTTACTAAAAACAGCCGTATTAAAAAATTATATTTCCGAAGAAGAACACGAAACACTCAAAGTATGGAGTTCTGATCCTGCAGGGTGGAATAATTAAACAAGAAGATATGAATTTAGAAAGTCCAAAAGTTAGTGTAGAGAAATCAGCAGCTTATATTTTTAATGCGCTGAATGATATCAAAAATTTTGAAAAATTGATGCCGGAGAATACTTCTAAATTTGAAGTAGTAGATGAAAACTGCTTTATCTTCGGATTGAAAGGGATGCCGGAAATCAAACTGGTAAAAAAACAACAGACTCCGAATACTCAAATCATTTTAGGCGCAGCAAGTGATAAAATTCCTTTTACACTTACAGCTAACATAGAGGAAAAAGGAACAGAATCAACGGAGATTCAGCTCTTATTTGAAGGCACCTTTAATGCCATGATGGCCATGATGATTAAAGGTCCTATCAGTAAATTTATTGAAACACTGGCTAACAATATGTCTAAACTATAATAAAAAAAGAACCTTAAAGGTTCTTTTTTTATTTCAGTGTTTTAATGATTCCGGCATTTATATGTTTGAAATCATGGACAAAATATCCCGCTCCATCAAGACTTTGAAGCTTGGAATTTTCACTGTTATACCCAATACAGAAAATATCAGCGGCTACAGCCGCTTTTACACCGTTGGTGCTGTCTTCAATGATAACACACTCGTCTTTTATACAGGTAGCCAAAGAAGCAGCATGTAAAAAAATCGCAGGATCCGGTTTTGACTTTGGAAAATCTTCTCCACTTACTTTATGAGAAAAATAAGGATGTAATCCAAAACGGTTAAATACCCTTTCAATAGTTCCTTTGGATGCCGATGAAGCCAGTATCAATTCAATATCATGGGCGTGTAAATCTTTAATCAGATCAAAAACCCCCGGAATGAGCTCTAAATCAGGTTTTGTATCAAATGCATCATTGAAAAGACTGCGTTTTCTTAGAATAAGATTTTCTACTTCTTCCTGAAGATCAAACGTATTTTTTAATTTTTGGAAAACATTTCTAGTAGAATTTCCGGTAAAAGTGGCATACATAGCCTCTGATACATCGATATTCAATTCCTCAAAATGTCTGAAATAGGCGTATTTATGAACAGGCTCAGTGTCTACTATTACGCCATCCATATCAAATATAACCGTTTTAACCATGTTGTTGTTGTTTTATGCAAATTTACGACACAAAGCCCAATAAAAAAATGCCTGAGAAAATCTATTGGATTATTAACACTATTTAAATTTTTCCTTTTCAAAATTACGTATCTTTGTAGGCTTATTTAAAAAATAATGAGATTACACAGAAATTTAGTTTTTACGGTTATTGATTCTTTATTAGCGATCTTTAATGAAGGTGAATACGCTGATAAGGTTGTAGCCAGAGCTTTGAAAAAGGACAAACGCTGGGGAAGCAGTGATCGCAAGTTCGTTGCAGAAACCATCTATGAAGTGGTACGCTGGAAACGTTTATATACCGAAATTGCAGAGGTTAAAGAACCTTTTACACGAGATGATATATGGCGCATATTTGCCGTTTGGGCGGTATTGAGAGGCATCACTTTACCCGATTGGAAATATTTTGAAAATACACCGGCACGAAAAATAAAAGGCCGTTTTGACGAGTTATCTAAAACGCGTAAATACAGAGAATCTATTCCGGACTGGATGGATGAGCTTGGAGTAAAAGAATTGGGAGAAGAACTCTGGACCAAAGAACTGGCAGCCCAAAACCAACAGGCAAAAGTTGTTTTACGGGTAAACACTCTTAAAACTACTAAAGAAAAACTCAGAGCACAGCTCATGGATCTGGAAATTGAAACGGAATTTCATGACGGATATGATGACGCACTGATTCTGAAAGAAAGAGCTAATGTATTCATGACAGATCTATTTAAAGAAGGTCTTTTTGAAGTACAGGACGGTTCTTCACAGCTGGTAGCTCCGTTTCTGGATGTGAAACCGGGAATGCGTGTTGTGGATGCCTGTGCAGGTGCAGGCGGTAAAACACTTCATATTGCTTCTATCATGGAAAACAAAGGGCAGATCATTGCAATGGATCTGTATGAGAGCAAACAGAAACAATTAAAACTGCGCGCCAGAAGAAACGGTGCCTTTAATATTGAATACCGCATTATTGATTCTACTAAAGTAATCAAGAAACTACATGATAAAGCAGATCGTGTTCTCATCGATGCTCCTTGTTCAGGTTTAGGCGTACTAAAAAGAAATCCGGACAGTAAATGGAAACTTCAGCCTGAATTTATCGACCAGATTAAGCAAACGCAACGCGAGGTTTTACAGGATTATTCCAAAATGGTAAAAGTAGGCGGAAAGTTGGTATATGCTACCTGCTCTGTACTGCCATCTGAAAATCAGGAACAGGTAAACCATTTCTTAACGACAGAAACAGGGAAAAACTTCCAGCTGATAAAAGATCACAAAGTATTGGCAAGCGAATCCGGATTTGACGGATTTTATATGGCCTTAATGGAAAGAATAAAATAAACAAACATTAAAATCATAGAAGATGAAAAATTTCTATACTTCAGCTTTGCTGTTATTGGTTTCATCCCTAACTTTTGCACAGCAACCTTATTACAACAATATTGATTTTAGCCAAAACGGTGCTGCACTAAAACAGGCATTGGCAACCAAAATCACCAATACGCACACGAAAAATCTATCGTACGAACAAATATGGAGTGCTTTAAAAGTGGTAGATGAAAATCCGGACAATTCAAGTCAGGTACTACTTATCTACGGACATCCGGGTGTTACAACCGGACAATATTCCCGAACAAGAGCTAAAAACAGTAACGGGGGTAACAATGGACAGTGGAACAGAGAACATACGTATGCAAAATCTCTGGGAACTCCTGATTTGGGACAATCCGGTCCGGGTGCTGATGCTCACCATTTAAGAGCTTCAGATGTACAATGGAATAACAGCCGCGGAAATCAGAAATATGCAGCAGGTTCCGGAAACTCAGGAAATGTATCGGGTGGCTGGTATCCGGGTGATGAATGGAAAGGAGATATTGCGCGTATGATGATGTATATGTATCTACGCTACGGAGACCGCTGTAAACCAACCAATATTGGTCCGGGTCCGGCAAGCAACGCCATCAACGATGATATGATTGCTCTGTTTCTTCAGTGGAATGCTGAAGATCCGGTATCTGAAGTAGAAGATCAAAGAAATGCCTATTTAGGAAATGCTGCTAACAGTTATGGTCAGGGAAACAGAAATCCTTTTATTGATAATCCGTATTTAGCAACAAAAATCTGGGGCGGGCAACCGGCAGAAGATCGTTGGGGGACACTTTCTAATGAAAACATAGAAAAATTGGACTTTAGTATTTATCCCAATCCATCAAACAACGGATCGTTTACAATCAGTTCTGAAGAAGAAATGCTTTCATTAGCTGTTTATGCTATTGACGGACGCCTGATTACATCAAAAAACGAAACAATTGCACCCAATACTGCTATTACTTTCAACAATCTATCCAGCGGTGTTTACCTGGTAGAAGTAAAAGGCAATGATAAAAAAGCCGTAAAGAAATTACTGGTTAAATAACATAAAAAATCCCGAACAGCTGTTCGGGATTTTTTTTATGTGTTACTTTTATTTTTCAAATTCTTTGAGTGTCTTAACAATGATGCTTACACAATCTAAAATTTCTTCTCTGTTCATTACTAAAGGCGGCGCGAAACGGATGATGTTTCCATGAGTAGGTTTTGCCAGTAAACCGTTATCTCTCAGTTTAAGGCATATATTCCATGCGGTATCACTTTCTTCCGTATCGTTAATCAGAATAGCATTTAACAATCCTTTTCCTCTTACAAGATTACAAATTGTAGAATTTTGAATGTATTTATTTAATTCTGAACGAAAAAGAGTTCCTAATGCCTCCGCATTTTCTGCTAATTTCTCATTCAATACTACATCAAGAGCAGCGATAGCTACATTTGCCGCAATCGGATTACCTCCAAAAGTAGAACCATGTTGTCCCGGTTTTATCACATTCATAACTACATCATTAGCCAATACAGCCGAAACCGGATACATACCGCCTGACAGTGCTTTTCCTAACACTAAAACATCTGGCTGCACATTTTCATGATCAACTGCCAGCATTTTTCCTGTACGAGCAATTCCTGTCTGTACTTCATCAGCAATAAACAATACATTATTCGCTTCACATAAAGCTTTTGCTTTTGCCAGATATCCTTCAGCAGGAACATACACTCCTGCCTCTCCCTGAATAGGCTCTACTAAAAAGCCCGCTACATTTTTATTGGTAATGACATCTTCCAATGCAGCGATATTATCATAAGGAATTCTCACAAAACCATCTGTGTAAGGTCCGTAATTTTTTCTTGCCTCCTGATCATTGGAAAATGAAATAATGGTAGTGGTACGTCCGTGAAAATTGTTTTCACATACAATAATTACTGCTTCATCTTCTTCAATTCCTTTTACTTCATACGCCCATTTTCTGGTAAGCTTAATAGCGGTTTCTACGGCTTCAGCTCCGGAATTCATAGGCAATACTTTATCAAAGCCAAAAAGTTCTGTTATCTTTTTCTCGTATAAACCTAATTTATCATTATAAAAAGCACGCGAGGTAAGCGCTAAAGTACTCGCCTGCTCCGTAATTGCTTTAACTATTTGAGGGTGACAGTGCCCTTGATTTACTGCAGAATAAGCCGATAAAAAATCATAATATTTTTTTCCTTCCACATCCCATACATAGACCCCTTCTCCTTTTGATAAAACCACCGGAAGCGGATGATAGTTGTGCGCTCCGTGCTTTTCTTCTAAACCGATTAATTCTTTTGAAGTTAACTGACTATTTGACATTTGTCTTCAGATTTTTAAATTTTTCCTTAAATATTCCTTCTTCAGAGGAGAGAAATCATCCTTGATGCAAGGTACAAATTGTTTAAAATCTATCCTACTTTTTTTATAACTCTTATAAACATTCTAAATTACATAAATCAGATTCTTCCATTAAAACAATTAGTATTTTTGTCGCATGGGAAGAAAAAGAACAGAAAGAATCGTATTCGAAAACGTAGAAGTCCTTGATGCAGGTGCAAAAGGCGTTTCAGTAGCAAAAGCTCCGGATGGAAAGGTAATTTTTTTACCAAATGTAGTTCCGGGAGATGTAGTTGATGTACAAACCGTAAAAAAACGCAAAGCGTATTACGAAGGTAAAGCCATCAAAATACACAGCTACTCCACTCACAGAATAGACCCTGTTTGCCAGCACTTTGGCGCTTGTGGCGGTTGTAAATGGCAAAATATGGCCTACCCGCAACAATTATTTTACAAGAATCAGGAGGTGTATAACAATTTAAAGAGAATCGGCAAAATTGAATTACCGGAATTTGAACCGATATTGGGGTCTGAAAAGCAATTCTTTTACAGAAATAAAATGGAGTTTTCTTTTTCTAATGCACGCTGGCTGACAGAAGAAGAAATCAAATCGGGAGAAGAACTGGGACGTGAAAATGCATTAGGCTTTCACATTCCTAAAATGTGGGATAAAATTCTTGATATTAAAAAATGTCATTTACAACAGGACCCGTCCAATGCTTTGCGAAACGAAATCCGCGATTTTGCCAATAATCACGCAATGGAGTTTTACAATCCAAGAGAAAACAGCGGCTTTTTGCGTACTCTGATGATTCGTACAGCATCAACCGGAGAGATAATGGTGTTGATTCAATTTTTCAAGGAAGATAAAAAAAACCGTGAATTATTACTGGATTTTCTAAAAGAACGTTTTCCGGAAATTACCTCTTTACAGTATGTAATCAATTCAAAGGCCAATGATACCATTTACGATCAGGAGGTTATCTGTTATCATGGCAGAGACTATATTCTGGAAGAAATGGAAGGGTTGAAATTCAGTATCAATGCCAAATCATTTTACCAGACCAATTCAGAGCAGGCTTACGAGTTATATGCTATTACAAGAGATTTTGCAGGACTTACCGGAGAGGAACTTGTGTATGATCTCTATACCGGTACCGGAACTATTGCACAGTTTGTCTCTAAAAAAGCGAAAAAGGTAATCGGCGTAGAAGCAGTTCCCGAAGCTATTGCGGATGCAAAATTAAATGCAGAGCGCAACCAGATTACCAACTGCGAATTCTTTGTCGGAGATATGAAAAATGTATTCAACGATGAATTTATCAGTACACACGGACAGCCCGATGTGATTATTACTGATCCGCCAAGAGACGGAATGCACAAAGATGTAGTAGAGCAAATCCTGAAAATTGCTCCTCAACGCGTGGTGTATGTAAGTTGCAATTCTGCTACTCAGGCCAGAGATCTTGCCTTGATGGACGAAGTATATAAAGTAGTAAGAGTACGTCCGGTAGATATGTTTCCGCAAACGCATCACGTAGAAAACGTAGTGCTTTTAGAGAAAAAGTAGTTGTTTTGTTTATTTAAATCCATTTAATATTACCTATAATTAACCCTTCTTTGACGTTTTTATAGCATTAAATTATGTAACTTTAAGAGTACTTAATTAAATAAAATAGATATGAAAACAGAAAGATTATCAAAGAGCTTGTCAAAGGCGTTAAATGATCAGGTAACTATGGAAGCTCATTCAGCTCAAATATATCTCATGCTGGCTTGCTGGGCAGACGACAATCTTTTGGATGGTGTCAAGAATTTTATGATGAAACATTCTCAGGAAGAAAGAGTGCATATGGCTAAAATAATGGAGTATATCCAGGAACGAGGAGGCAAAGTAACCATAGAGGCTATCGCCAAACCGGGACCTGAACCAAAAAATGTACTGGAGTGCTTTGAGATGGTACTACAACAGGAAATAGCCAATACAGAAGCCATTTATAAGATTGTGAATATGAGTATGCAGGAGGGTGATTGGGCAACATGGAATTTCCTACAATGGCTGGTTAACGAGCAACGCGAAGAAGAGAAATTGGCTCTTGATCTGCTTGACAAAGTAAAACTTGCCGGAGGTCACAATATGACAGACACAGGACGTTTTGAGTTTAATAAACTCATCGGAAATACACCGCAGGAATTTCCTGTAGCAGATGATGTAAATCCGTTAGAATAAATGATACAAAGCCAATAGATCTTTTTTCTATTGGCTTTTTTTACAAATATGCTTATGAAGAAGATTTTTTTTATTTCCGCTGCCCTTATTTCTCTTTGGTCATGTACCAAAAAGGAGAATGAAGTCTTAAAACCGCGTTCAGAAGAACAGGAATTGTCTGAAATACATAAAGACACGATGTTGACGTTACATGATAATGACACGCTTAAAATTGATTTAAATTCCGCCTTACACACGATTACGTTTAACAAGGAAGCAAGGGCAAGCTATATTCTTCAGGTTACCAATACCGTTCCCACAACAGCGCTTTTGCATTTAAAAACCCAAGATACACTTGCCAATATCCGTTTCAGTCAGATCACCACTCCTTCAAATATTTCTGACGGTCCTTTTGGCGCTGCTCTGGATTATGATTTTAAAGAAAAAGGTGTTTACTACATTCGCATAAATGAAAACAGTATGGCGGGAGATCCATGGTCTGGCAAGGTTGTTTTATCCATTGGAAAAAAATAAAAAAACCATCATTAAAGATGGTTTTTTTATTATAAAAGATTATGATACTACATGTTTCTACGGTACTGCCCTCCTACTTCAAAAAGCGCAGCTGTAATTTGTCCTAAAGTACATACTTTAGACGCTTCCATTAAAGCATCAAAGATATTACCGTTATTAATAGCGATGTCCTGAATTTTTGCCAGTTCCTGTTCAACCAGCTTCTCATTCGCTTTGTTAAGGTTTTCTTTTGTCTGAATCTGGAATTGCTTTTCTTCTTCTGTTGCACGGATTACTTCCAATGGAACCACAGTTGGAGAACCTTTAGAACTCAAAAATGTATTCACTCCGATGATAGGGTATTCACCATTGTGTTTCAAGGTTTCATAATATAGAGATTCTTCCTGTATTTTAGAACGCTGATACATGGTTTCCATTGCTCCAAGAACACCTCCTCTTTCGGTAATTTTATCAAACTCCTGTAATACGGCATCTTCTACCAGATCGGTTAATTCTTCTATTATAAATGATCCCTGAATCGGATTTTCATTTTTAGCCAATCCTAACTCTTTATTGATGATGAGCTGTATTGCCATTGCTCTGCGTACAGATTCTTCTGTAGGAGTGGTAATAGCTTCATCATAAGCATTCGTATGCAAAGAATTACAGTTATCATAGATCGCATATAACGCCTGAAGAGTGGTGCGGATATCATTAAAGTCAATTTCCTGAGCATGTAAGGAGCGACCGGATGTCTGAATATGATACTTCAGCATTTGTGCGCGTTCATTTGCTCCGTATTTATTTTTTAATGCCTTTGCCCAGATACGACGTGCTACCCTACCGATAACAGAATATTCGGGATCAATTCCATTGGAAAAGAAAAACGATAAATTAGGCCCAAAGGCATTGATATCCATTCCACGACTCAGATAATACTCTACATACGTAAATCCATTGGCTAATGTGAAAGCCAGCTGTGTAATAGGATTGGCTCCTGCCTCAGCGATATGATAACCTGAGATAGAAACTGAATAGAAGTTACGCACGTTTTTCTGTATGAAATATTCCTGTACATCGCCCATAAGTCGCAAAGCAAATTCTGTTGAAAAAATACAGGTATTCTGTGCCTGATCTTCTTTTAGAATATCTGCCTGAACAGTTCCCCTAACCTGAGCCAGTGTTTTAATTTTTATTTCCTGATATACTTCTGCCGGCAATACCTGATCTCCGGTTACCCCTAACAACATCAGTCCAAGTCCGTCATTACCTTCAGGAAGTGCTCCGTTGTATCGCGGACGCTCTACTCCTTTTTCTTTGTATATCTGGTTAATTTTCTCTTCTATCTCTTGCTCCAATCCGTTTTCTTTGATATACAGCTCGCATTGCTGATCAATTGCAGCATTCATAAAAAAGCCTAATAACATCGGTGCCGGTCCGTTGATGGTCATGGAAACGGATGTCAGCGGATGAGCCAGATTGAATCCTGAATATAATTTTTTAGCATCATCCAAACAACAGATAGAAACTCCTGCATTTCCGATTTTACCATATATATCCGGACGGTGTCCCGGGTCGTTTCCATACAAAGTTACAGAATCAAACGCTGTAGAAAGTCGCTTGGCAGGCATCCCTAATGAAACGTAGTGAAAACGTCTGTTGGTACGTTCAGGTCCTCCTTCTCCGGCAAACATACGGGTTGGATCTTCTCCCTCGCGTTTAAAAGGATAAAGTCCTGAAGTAAACGGGAATTCTCCCGGTACATTTTCCTGTAATACCCAGCGCAGGATATCTCCCCATGCTTCGTATTTCGGAAGGGCTATTTTTGGTATTTGTAAATGTGATAAGCTTTCGGTATGTGTCGCTATTTTGATTTCTTTGTCACGTACTTTAAAAGAATATACCGGATTTTTATACTTGTTTACCTTTTCATCCCAGGTAAGAATTACTTCCCAGTTATAAGGATCAAGGTTCATTTTTACTTTGTCAAATTCTTTTACCAGTAAACTCAAAAAGTCTTTGGTAGCTGCGTCATTTGTAACTATTGAATCTTCTGTAATCCCTGCCTTGTCAATAGATACTTTTTTACCGGCAACAGTTTCAATGGTTTTAAAAATTCCAAAGAGCTTTTGAGCCACTTCTTTTTGAGTCATTGCCGTTTCATCATATTTTCTGTTGTTTTCAGAGATTTCAGATAAGTAACGGGTTCTGTTAGGTGGAATGACAAATATTTTTTCACTCATTTCACGCGTAATCTCAAAAGTAGATTGCAAATCAGCTCCTGTTTTTTCTTTTACTTTATCAATTACAGCCTTGTACAAAGAGTTGGTTCCCGGATCGTTGAATTGTGAAGCAATGGTACCAAAAATAGGCATTTCATCTACATTTGAATCCCAAAGATTATGGTTGCGCTGATATTGTTTTTTTACATCACGTAATGCATCCAATGCTCCGCGTTTGTCAAATTTATTAATGGCTACCAGATCCGCAAAATCAAGCATATCAATTTTTTCTAACTGCGTTGCTGCTCCAAATTCCGGCGTCATGATATATAAAGAAGCATCTGAATGTTCCAGAATTTCCGTATCAGATTGTCCGATTCCTGACGTTTCTAAAATAATTAAATCATATTTTGCTGCTTTTAATATCTGTACTGCTTCCTCTACATATTTAGACAAAGCCAGATTGGACTGACGCGTTGCGAGTGAACGCATATAAACTCTGGAATTGTTGATGGAGTTCATACGGATACGATCCCCAAGTAAAGCTCCTCCTGTTTTTCTTTTAGAAGGATCTACAGAAATTAGAGCGATTGTTTTTTCCGGGAAATCGATAAGAAAACGGCGCACCAATTCATCAACCATAGAAGACTTACCGGAACCACCTGTTCCTGTAATTCCCAATACAGGAGTTGATTTATCTGCTACTTTTTCGAAATCAAATACCTTTAAAAAATCTTCTTCTCTGTTTTCTGCCAGTGAAATAAGACGGGAAATGGTAGTAACATCTTTGTCTGCCAAAGACTGATATACATCTTTTCCGTCAGGTAGTACTAAGTCTCCCGTAGGAAAGTCAGCTTTTTCCACCATATCATTGATCATACCCTGTAACCCCAATTCTCTTCCATCATCCGGAGAATAGATACGGGTAATCCCATAATTCATTAAATCTTCAATTTCAGTAGGAAGTATAACACCTCCACCACCGCCTACGATACGGATATGTCCTGCTCCTTTTTCCTGAAGCAGATCATACATATATTTGAAATATTCATTGTGTCCTCCCTGATAAGAAGTCATTGCAATAGCATTTGCATCTTCCTGAATAGCGGTATTCACTACATCTTCTACACTCTTGTCATGACCTAAATGAATGACTTCACACCCTGTTGCCTGAATAATACGGCGCATGATGTTAATGGCAGCATCATGCCCGTCAAATAAGGCTGCTGCAGTTACAATTCTGACTTTATTTTTTGGATGATACGGTGTATGCTCCATAACTTGATTTTAATTATTGTTTTTTCGCTCACAAGATACGACTTTTAATAATTATTAAAAATACGTGCTGCGATTTTTAAATAAGATGCCATATATGCAAAAAAGGGAATCAAGTAATTGATTCCCTTTTTCTATGGTTAAGCATCTGCCCTTATCGTTTGAGCGAGAAGTGACCTGTTGCTTCTTTTTGTAATCCGGTGTTTGGTTCTATGTATTCTACTTTGAACCAGTAATCAGTCGATGGCAGTGGTTTCCCGTTTAACGTTCCATCCCACCCTGCTCCTGCAGGACTGATCTGTTTTAATAATTTTCCTTGACGGTCAAAGATATAAATTTTTGACTTTGGTTGGTTCTTTAACGCAGGAATATTCCATGTATC
>Ga0308157_10002183_pt1 | contig 33807 bp, 25 predicted proteins | sample PhyBR1_FD_201035 | JGI IMG/M metagenome (GOLD analysis project Ga0308157, IMG submission 201035) | Phyllosphere microbial communities from UC Gill Tract Community Farm, Albany, California, United States - DLSLB.R1 | ecosystem: Host-associated > Plants > Phyllosphere > Unclassified | place: USA... | reverse complement strand
GGCTCGAACACCGACCTGCCCGCCGACGTGGTGTGGCAACTGGAAGACCAGTGCGACAGCGACGCACTGGCCGCCGCGCTCGCCCGGTTGCACCGCGATGGCGCCAGCCGGGCCGCGCTGGCCGACCGCGCGCGCGCCTACATGGCCGCGCACCACACGCCGCAACAGGTGGGTCCGCGCTTCGTGGCGGCCATCGAAGCGCTGAGCGCGCACAACCCGCACCGCCACTATGCCGAACTGCTGACCGCGCTGCGGCGCCCGCCAGCCGCACCTCCCGGCGCGCTGATGGAAACCGCCGCCGCCATTGCCGCCAACCGCCTGCCGCGCGCGCCGCGCCAGTTACTGGTCGATATCTCGGCGCTCGTGCACACGGATCTCAAGACCGGCATCCAGCGCGTGGTGCGCAGCATCATCCTCGACCTGGTGGCCGCGCCGCCGCCCGGCTACCGCATCGAACCGGTGTACAGCGAAGGCCACGGCCGACCGTACCGCTACGCGCGCGCACGCACGCTGCAATTGCTGGGCCTGGCGCCAATGGCGCTCGAGGACGCGCCGCTCGAACTGCGCGCCGGCGACGTGTTTCTCGGGCTCGACCTGTTTGCCAACGTCACCGCGCAAAACCGCGACCGCCTGCTCGACATGCGCCGCCGTGGCGTGCGCGTCCACTTCGTGGTGTACGACCTGCTGCCGGTATTGCAGCCGGCGATGTTCCCGGCCGGCGCCGACATGTTTTTCCGCGACTATCTCGATACCATCGCCCACGTGGCCGACAGCGTGGTGTGCATTTCGCGCGCCGTGGCCGACGAATTGCACGACTGGCTGGCGGCGCGTCCCGCGTTGGCGGCCCGCGCCGGCGCGTTGCCGATCGAATACTTCCACCTCGGCGCCGACCTCGACGCCAGCGCCCCCAGCACCGGCCTGCCCGCCAATGCCGGCCAGGTACTGGCCGCCGTTGGCGCCCGCCCCAGTCTGCTCATGGTGGGCACGCTGGAGCCGCGCAAGGGGCAAGCCCAGGGCCTGGCAGCTGTCGAACTGTTGTGGCGCCAGGGCATCGACGTCAACCTGGTAGTGGTGGGCAAACAAGGCTGGATGGTGGACGCGCTGGTGCGCCAGCTCGAGCAGCACCCGGAACGCGGCCAGCGCCTGTTCTGGCTGCAAGGCGTGTCCGACGAAATGCTGGGGAAACTGTATGGCCGCTGCACGGCGCTGCTGGCCGCCTCGCTGGGCGAAGGCTTCGGCCTGCCGCTGATCGAAGCGGCCCAGCACGGCCTGCCCATCATTGCCCGCGACTTGCCGGTATTCCAGGAAGTGGGCGGCCCCCATGCCAGTTATTTCAGCGGCGCCGACGCGCCGGCGCTGGCCGCCCACCTGCAGCACTGGCTGCAGTTGCATGGCGCCGGCCAGGCGCCGCTGTCGGCCGCCATGCCATGGCTGACCTGGCAACAAAGTACCGCACAATTGCTGCAGGTCCTGGCGGGACAACGCCCGTACCGTACCGTGGCCGCACCATCGATCAAACCATCTTCACTCAAGGTAACCCCATGATTATCGGTAATGGACTACTGGCCCGGGCATTCGCCCCCTATTTTGCCGAGCGCGACGACGTGGTGATCTTCGCGTCCGGCGTCTCCAATTCGCGTGAAACGGATCCGGCCGCCTTTGCCCGCGAGCGCGCCATGCTCGACCGCGCGCTGGACCGGGCGGTGGCGCAAGACCAGTTGCTGGTGTACTTCAGTTCGTGCTCGATCGCCGACCCGGAACTGACCCAGGCGCCGTACGTGCTGCACAAGCACGCCACCGAAAAACTGCTGGCCGAACGGGCGCCGCGGATGGCCATTTTCCGCCTGCCGCAGGTGGTAGGCCGCACGCCCAACCCGCACACGCTCACCAATTACCTGCACCAGACCATCGCCAGCGGCAAGCACTTCCAGGTATGGAACCGGGCGCGCCGCAACCTGATCGACGTCGACGACGTGGCGCAGATCGGCCGCCGCCTGATCGAACGCGGCGACACCGTCAACCGCGCCGTAAATATCGCCTGCCCCTACTCGGTGGCCGTGCCCGACCTGGTGGCCCTGTTCGAAACCGTGATGGACCGCCAGGCCCGCTACGACCTGGTCGATTCCGGCGGCAGCTACCACATCGATGTCGATCCGGCGATGTCGGCAGCGGCCGAGGCCGGCGTGGTGATGGACCAGAACTACGTGATCCAACTGTTACGGAAATACTATGCTCCCCAATAACGCGCCACCCGCCCCGTACCTGTCGTTCGTGATCCCCGTCTACGGCAGCGAACAGGTACTGCCCGAACTGGTGAAGCGGCTCGACGCCGTGATGGAGACCATGACGGCCACGCGCCGCAACTACGAAGTGATTTTCGTGTGCGACTGCTCGCCCGACCGCAGCTGGTCCGTGATCCGGCAGCTGTCGGCCACCCATCCGTGGGTGCGCGGCATCCTGCTGCGCATGAACGCGGGCCAGCACAACGCGCTGATGGCCGGCTTTGCCGAGGCGCGCGGCCAGGTTGTGATGACTATGGACGACGACCTGCAACATTCGCCGTCCGACATCCCCACCCTGCTGGCCGAGCTCGACAGCGGACGCGACGTGGTCTACGCGCGCTTTCGCAACCGCCAGCACGCCAACTGGAAGATCTGGGGCAGCCGCCTGAACGACAAGGTCGCCGGCTACCTGATGAACAAGCCGGCCGATCTGTACCTGTCGCCGTTCCGCGCCATGCGCGCCGCCATCGTGCGCGACATCCTGCGCTATCGCGGACCGTACGTGTATGTCGACGGCCTGGTGCTGTCGATGACGCGCAATATCGGCACCGTCGAAGTGGAGCACCACGACCGCTTTGCCGGCGACAGCGGCTACAGCCTGAAAAAATCGATCTCGCTGTGGCTCAAGATGGCCACCAATTTCTCGATCGTGCCGCTGCGCCTGACGTCGTTTGCCGGCCTGGTGCTGGCGGGCCTGGGCTTCCTGTTCGCGATCCTGCTGGTGATCCAGAAATTCACGCTCGACGCCATGCCGATCGGCTGGTCGTCGCTGATCGTCACCATCCTGATCATTGGCGGCATGCAACTGGTTGCGCTGGGCATGCTCGGCGAATACCTGGGCCGGGTGCTGCTCACGCTCAACTCGCGGCCGCAGTTCGTGATCGGCGACACGGTAGGCCTGCCCGACCACGACCGCGGGGAACGTCACTGATGCGGCAATTCCTGCTGTACTGCTTCTGTGGCGGCCTCGGCGTATCGAGCGACTACCTGGTGTTTTACCTGGCGGTGTCTGCCGGCCTGTGGTACCAGGGCGCCAACCTGCTCGGCTACCTGGCCGGCACCCTGCTCAGCTTTGCGCTGAACCGGGTGCTCACGTTCGGCATGCGCGACCGCGTGGCGCAGCGCCTGGCCATGTTCCTCGGCGTGGCGGCAGTGGGCTTCGGCGTGTCGGCTGTGCTGCTGTGGCTGCTGGTCCAGCACCTCGGCATCGATGCGCGCCTGGCCAAGCTGGTCACCCTGCCCGTGGTGGTGGTGCTGCAATTTACCCTGAACCGCCGTTTGACTTTCAATGCCGCGCAGCGCGGCGTTGCTTCCAACTAGAACAACCATGACCGCTACTCCCCCAACCGTGTTCGACGCCGTGATTGCCGGCGCCGGCTTTACCGGCCTGACCGCCGCCCTGCAACTGGCGCGCGCCGGCCACTCCGTGCTGGTGCTCGAACCCGACACCGTGCCCGGCGGCCTGGCCGGCACCTTCGATTTCCGCGACGGCGTGACCATCGAAAAGTTTTACCACCACTGGTTCGACAACGACGTGTACGTGCCCGAACTGGTGCGCGAGCTGGGCCTGGAAGGCGAAGTGGTCATCATGCCGTCGAAGACCGGCATGTATTTCAACGGCCGCCACTGGAAACTGTCCACCCCGCTCGACTTGCTGCGTTTCAGTCCGCTGCCGCTGATCGACCGTATCCGCCTGGGCCTGATGGTGTTCAAGGTACGCCAGGTTAAAGACTGGAAATCGATCGAACACCTGACCATCCGCGAGTGGCTGGAACCGCTGTGCGGCAAGAACGCCTACCGCGTGGTGTGGCAGCCGCTGATCGAGAATAAATTCTCGGTGGTGGCCGACGCCGTCAACGCGGTGTGGATGTGGAAAAAACTGGTGTTGCGCGGCAGTACCCGCGACGCCAAGGGCGGCGAGCAACTTGCGTATTTCAAGGGCGGCTTCGGCCGCCTGGCGCAGGCAATGGCCGACGAGATCGAACGCCTCGGCGGCGCGGTACGTTACCGCACCCCGGTCACGGGCGTGGTGCAGCACGACGGCCGGGTGCACGCGCTGCATACCCCGGGCGGCCCGGTGCACGGCCGCGAATTCCTGTTCACCCCGGCGTTTCCGATCATTGCCGACATCTTCCAGGGCCAGGCCGACGACGCCTGGCTGGCGCAGTTGCGCCGGGTGGGCTACCTGGCCAACCTGTGCCTGGTGCTGGAACTGGACCGCAGCCTGTCCGACACCTATTGGCTCAACGTCAACGACCCCGGCTTCCCGTTCGTGGGCGTGATCGAGCACACCAATTTCGACAGCCCCGCCAACTACGACGGCAAGCACATCGTGTTCCTGTCACGGTACCTGCCCAAGGCCGATCCGCTGTGGCGGTACACCGACGAACAATACCTTGACTTCGCGCTCGGCCACGTGCAGCGCATGTTCCCGGAATTTCAGCGCGACTGGATCGTCGAATACCGCGTATGGCGCGCCGACTATGCGCAACCGGTTACCGAGCGCGGCTATTCGGAATACGTGCCGGGCCGCGCCACGCCGTTCGCCAACGCCACCATCAGCACCATGGCGCAGATTTACCCGGAAGATCGCGGCACCAACTATGCTATCCGCGAAGGCAAGTCGGTCGCGGCCGAGGTGATCGCGCGGCTGGGCGCCTGACCGATGCCCGCCGCGCCCACCACACCGCCCGCGCCACCGGTGCCACCAGTGCCATCAGTGCCGCCAGCGCCGGGGCAGCACGCCGTGGCGGCCAGCCGCCGTACTGCCCTGCAGCGCGCCCTGCCCTATTTGCTGATCGGCCTGGCCAGCGCCCTGGTGGCCCTGCTGATGTGCCGCCTGCCCGCGCAGCGGGTGGGCGACGGCTCCGAGTACTACGCGATGTTTTATGCGTGGAGCGAAGCGTGGCGGCCCTGGACCACGGCCGCGTCGCACGCCGCCTACGATGTGCTGCAGCACGGCGGAACCATCGAAGGACTGGTCGCACGCGACTGGTTCGACACGTACTTCAGCGCGCTGCGCATCGGCGTCACCACCGACTTCAACCACTTCTGGTTCTACAGCCTGCTGGCAGTGCTGTGCCAGAAACTGCTGCTGCCGCTGGGAGTGCAGCTGTCGCCGCACGCCAGCTTCATGCTGTTGCACGCCGTGCTGCTGGCCACCACGTTCGGCGTGGCCTGGCGCCATTACCGCTGGCGCGGCGTGGCCGTGATCGGCATCTTGATCTTCGGCTCGCCCATCGTGTGGTACCTGAACAAGGTGCATACCGAGGTGTTCACCGTGTGCCTGCTGGTGCTGGCCATGCTGTACCTGCACCGCGCGCGCTACGCGGCGGCGGCGCTGCTGCTGGCGCTGGTATCGACGCAAAATCCCAGCTTCGCCCTGATTGCCGGCATTCCTTGGGTGTACCGCGTGGTGCTGCAATGGCGCCAGCGATACAGCCGCGCCGAACTGCTGATGCTGGCCGGCGCCGCCGCCGGCGTGCTGCTGCATCCGGCCTATTACCTGTGGCGCTATCGCGTCCCCACGCCGCAACTGCTGGCCGGCGGCGCCGACCTGGGCGGCAACCTGTCCACGTTCTACATCTGGATCATCGACCCCGACCTGGGCCTGCTGCCCAACTGGCCGCTGGGCACGGCGGCGCTGCTGCTGGGCGCGACGCTCTGGCTGCGGCGCCGGCCCGCCACCGCGGTGGGGGCGCCTGACCGCTACCGCACGCTACAGCAGCGCGGCTTCGTGCTGCTGTACCTGGCGATCAATTTCTATGCGCAGTCGTCCACCACCAACCTCAATTCGGGGGCCACGCCGGGCCTGGCGCGCTACGCGCTGTGGTACCTGCCGCTGGCGCTGCCGCTGCTGCTGTGGATAGCCGCGCGCTGCCCTTGGCGCAGCAAGCGCGGCTACGCGGTGGGGCTGCTGGCGCTGCTGCTGACGCTGGCCTCGGTGGTGCGCTACGACCCGCGCAAGCCCGAACAATACGGCGCGCCGAGCACGCTTTCCTACCAGCTCCAGTATCGGCTGCCGGGCCTGTACGACCCGCCGCCCGAAGTGTTCATGGAGCGCTATTCCGGCGTGGGCGAAGGACGCAGCTTCGACCTGGTGGTGGGACCGGACTGCCGCAAGGTGTTACTGCAGGGCTGGGTACCGACGCCGGGCGCGGCGGCGCCGCGCAAATGCCTGTTCGACCTCGACCGGCTGAGCGCCTACCGCCGCGCGCTGGGCAACCTCACCACGCGCTATGTCACGCTGAGCGATGCCCAGGCGGCGGCCATGCAACGGCGCGTGACGTCGGAAACGTATCTGGTGGGCAGCAGCGGCCACGGTAGCTTTGCCCTGGGCAACGGCTGGAGCCAGCCCGAGCCATGGGGTATCTGGTCGGACAGTAAACGGGCCGAGCTGTATTTCCCGTGCGCCGGCCGCACGTTCGACGTGGTGCTGCAACTGGCGCCGTTCAACCGCCAGCACCTGACGCTGACGGCGGGCGGCGCCACGCTGTGGCAAGGCGCGTTGCCGACGGAAAGCACCGCGCTGCGCATCGCCATCGCGCCGGCGCAATGCACGCGGGGCGTGGCGCTGGTGACGGCCGACATTTCCCACCCCACGCGTCCGTCGGACCTCGGACCGTCGAACGACCGCCGCCGGCTGGGCGTGGCCCTGACCAGCTTCCGCATCGTGGAGCCCGGGCACTGATACCCCGCCCACCTTCACCACGACGCATGCGTGACCGCACAGCGTCGTGCGGGATGCCGGGATGAAAAAAACCCCGGCAGCTGGTGACCAGCTGCCGGGGTTCGACGTTTGCTAAACAGGTTGTATTACTGCTTCGGCACGCCGCCGAGCAGGACTGCCAGCTTCTGTTTCGGCTTGCTCGAGGTGTTGCCGGCGGGCGCGGCGGCTGGCGCCAGCGTGCTGCGCGCCGGTTCGTAAGGCTTCATGAACCACGGATCGACCTTCTCGCGGCGCGGTGCCATGCCCATGCTGCGCGGTGCGCGATCAGCGGGACGGCTGCTGGCGCTGCGGCTGCTGTCTTCCGGGCGACGCGGACGACGGTCGCCGCGCTCGCCGCGTTCTTCAGTGGCAGGCGCTGCCGTGTAACCGGGATTGAAGCCTTGCAGTTCGCCGCGCTTGATGGTTTGCTTGATCAGCTTTTCGATATCGGCCAGCAGGCGCTCGTCCTTGTCGGAATAAATCGAGATGGCGTCGCCCGAGGCGCCGGCACGGCCGGTGCGGCCGATGCGGTGCACGTAATCTTCCGCGTTGTACGGCAAATCGTAGTTGATCACGCACGGCAGGTCGGAAATATCGAGGCCACGGGCGGCGACGTCGGTGGCCACCAGGATGTCGGTCTCGCCTTTTTTGAACGCTTCCAGCGCGGCCATGCGCTCTTGCTGGGTTTTATCGCCGTGGATCGCCACCGCCTTCATGCCTTCGCGCTCGAGTTCGCGCGCCAGGCGCGACGCGCCGATCTTGGTGTTGGAGAAGATGATGACCTGCTTGAGCTCGCGCTGGCGCAGGATGTGCGCGGTAACCGCGTGCTTCTGGCTGTCCGCCACCTTGTACACCACCTGGGTCACCTTGTCGGCGGTCTGGTTGCTGCGCGCCACTTCGATGGTGATCGGGTTGTTCAGGAAGGTGTTGGCCAGCTTTTTGATTTCTGGCGAGAACGTGGCCGAGAACATCAGGTTCTGGCGCTGCTTGGGCAGCAAGTTGATGATGCGCTGCAAGTCCGGCAGGAAGCCCATGTCGAGCATGCGGTCCGCTTCGTCCATCACCAGCATCTGCACTTGCGACAGGCTGATGTTTTTCTGCTCGATATGGTCGAGCAGGCGGCCCGGGGTGGCAATGACGATTTCCACGCCGGCCTTGAGCAGCGCCGTTTGCGGCTTCATGTCCATGCCGCCGAACACCACGGTGGAACGCAGCGGCGTATGCTTGGCATACGCCTTGACGTTCTCGGCCACCTGCACCGCCAGTTCGCGGGTAGGCGTGAGGATCAGCGCGCGCACCGGGTGGCGCGCCGGCGAGGTGCTGTGGCTGGCATTGGCCAGCAGCATCTGGATGATGGGCAGCGAGAAACTGGCGGTCTTGCCGGTGCCGGTCTGGGCCGCGCCCATGACGTCGCGTCCCTGCAGCAGCACCGGAATCGCTTCAGCCTGGATCGGGGTGGGGTGTTCGTAGCCCTGCTCGTCGAGCGCGCGCTGGATCAGCGGCGACAGCCCGAAATCGGCAAAGCGGACAGTGGCCGCGGCAGGAGCAGCAGCTGCGGCAGGCACGGCAGGAGCAGGAGCAGGAGCAACAGCGACCGCCGGTGCAGCGGTAACTTCGGGAGCAGCGGTTTCTGCAGGGGCGACAGGGGCGGGAACGTCGACAGACGGGGTAGTGATCTCGGATTCGGACATAGTGTGTGGGCCGGCCCCTGGGGGACAACCAGCTTTCTTCAATAAACAACAGAATCCGCACCGGGGAAATGGGACGGGTGCGGTGGCGGCGCTCTATACACGGCAGGCAGCACCGTAAACTATACCCTAAAAAGCGACAAGTGCGCGAAAACACTGACTATTAACCCGAAACCATTGCATCAATGGCATGTATAATGGCCGGCCAGCCATACCGCTGGACCTGCCGGACGGTGTGACCGGCGTTGCGCACCTTGTTACGACTGCCCATGACCGCGCCTTCTCTGTCCGCGCCCTCGCTGCCCGCCCCCTGCCCGTCCCCGCTGCCCCGCTGTGCGTGGGCTGCGGCCGCCACCGCCCGAGGCGCGGCGCCGCTGCTGTTACTGTTGCTGTGCTGCCTGGCGCTGCTGCTGGCGGCCTGGCCCGCCGCCGCCAGCGCTGCCGCGCCCTCGCTGCGGTTCAAGAAGCTGGGACCGCTGGGCGGCGACGAACCGTCGATGCTGTCGCTGATGCAGGACCGCAAGGGCTATATCTGGGTGGGGACGCACACCAATGGCTTGTACCGGTACAACGGCTACCAGGCGGTGCGGTATGCGCACAATCCGGCCGATCCGAAGAGCCTGCCGCACGACCGCGTGGCTGCGATTTACGAGGATGGTCAGGGGCGCATCTGGGCCGGTACCCAGAATGGGCTGGCCCGCTTCAACCCCGAGACCAACGACTTCACCGTGGTGGCGCCTGCCAAAGGCCCCAAGAACCACCGCATCATCAAGAGCATCGTTGCCGATGGAAAACAAGGAATGTGGATCGCGAGCTGGGGCGGCTTGCAGCATCTCGATCCGGGCAGCGGCACCTTTACCGTCTACGGCCACGACGAGCACGATGCCGACAGCCTGGCCAGCAACGATATCAACGCCCTGGCAATCGACGCCCAGGGCGGCGTCTGGGCCGCCACCTGGCCTGGCGGACTCGACTACCTGGCGCCGGGCGCCACCCGTTTTCGGCACTACCAGGTCGATCCGGCGCCACGGCCCGATGCACGGATCAACATCGTGCGGGCGCTGCAATTCGACCGCAGCGGTGCGCTGTGGATCGGCACCGAGTCGGGCGTGATCCGCTGGGACGGCAAGCGCGACTGGAGCACGCGCGTTGCCGTGCCCTCGCCCGCCAGCCGCATCACGAATTTCAACCTCGATAACAAGGGTGTGCTGTGGGGCACCACGCTGTCGGCCGGCTTGCTGCGCTGGAACCAGGACACCGGCGCCTTCGACCAGTTCGTCCATGCCGCCGACGATCCCTACAGCCTGCCCGGCGACAACCTGCGCGCCGTGATGCAGGACCGGGGCGGCATGTTGTGGATCGCTTCATTTACCGACAACCTGAGCAGCGAAGGGTTTACCCGCCACGTGCCGTTTCGCATCGACCGCCGCGCGGCGCCGGCCAGCAATGCATTGTTGAGCCTGGCACGGGCGCCCGCCGGCCGCCTCTGGCTCGGCGGCAACGTGGGCATGAGCTTGTACGATCCCGCCAGCAGCACCGTGGTCAAGACTTACCAGGCCGACGACAAGACTCCGGGCAAGCTCAGCCACTCCATCGTCTACAGCATGTACCAGGACCCCGAGGGCAAGGGGCCGCTGTGGCTGGGCACGTCGAACGGCCTGAACCGGCTGGACCAGGCGGACGGCAACTTCCAGGCCATTCATTTCGGTAACACTGCCAGCGATTACATCAACGCCATTGCACCGGGCGCCGGCGGCGCCCTGTGGCTCGCCACCGGCAACAGCCTGATCCACTACGATCCGCAAACCGATGCCCGCCGGATTTATTACAACGATCCGCAGAACATCAGCAGCCGCAGCGTCAACGGTGCGTCGGCCGTGCTTGAAGACAGCAGCGGCCGGGTGTGGGTCGGATCGGAATGGAATGGCGGCGGCCTCGACTGGCTCGATCCCGCCAGCGGCGTCTTCCGCCATTTCCGCCACGATCCGGCCGACGCCAACAGTCTCAGCGACGACAACATCGCCAGCCTGCATGAAGACGCCAAGGGCCGCGTCTGGGTAGGCACCAGCAAGGGCTTGAACCTGGTGGCGTTTCAGGGCGATGGCACGCTGCGCTTCACGTCTTATGCGGCGGCCATGCGGCAACAAAAAATCCTCGCCATCGAGCACGATCTCGATGGCAAGATCTGGTGCAGCACGCTGGCGGGCCTGTTCCGGCTCGATCCCGAGACCGGCAAGGTGAGCCTGTTCACATCGGCCGACGGCCTGACCGAAGGATTTACCGTCAACTCGTCGGCGCGCGGCGCCGACGGCGTGCTGTACTTTGGCGGCGTGCACGGCATGACGGCAGTCACGCCGTCGAAAGTACGTTCGAGTTCGGTGGCGCCGCAAGTGGCGATCACCGACATCACGGTGTACAACCACTCGCTGCAAAACGGCAAGCCGCGCGCCGACGTCAAGGCCGAAGGGCCGGTCACGGCCCCTACCGCGCTCACGCTGTCGTCGGAAGCGTCGGTGTTTTCGCTCGAATTTGCCGCCCTGCATTACACCGATCCCGCCGAAAACCGCTACGCATACCAGCTCCAGGGCTTCGACCGCGAATGGGTGGAAACCGACGCCACCCACCGCAGCGCCAGCTACACCAACCTGAATCCGGGCCACTATATTTTCCGCGTCAAGGCTGCCAATCACCTGGGCGTGTGGAACGAGGAACCGGCAACCTTGCACATCACCATTACGCCGCCGTTCTGGCAGCGGTGGTGGTTCCGCATGCTGAGCGTGGGCGTGGTGGTGTTCACGCTGGCGCTGCTGTACCGGATCCGCATCGACCGCCTGACGCGCCACCAGCTGCAGCTGGAACACCTGGTGGCGGCGCGCACCGCCGAACTGGAGGAGTCGAACCGCAAGCTGGCCGCGCTCAGCACCACCGACGGCCTGACCGGCGTGGTCAACCGCCGTGGGTTCGACCTGGCGCTGGCGGCCGAATGGCGCCGCGCCGCGCGCGCCAACCAGCCGGTGGCGCTGTCGATGCTCGATGTCGATTACTTCAAGAAATACAACGACCACTACGGCCACCAGGCCGGCGACGCCACCTTGCGCACCGTGGCCGACCTGATCACCAGCCACGGCCGCCGCGCCACCGATATCGTGGCCCGGTACGGCGGCGAGGAATTTGCACTGCTGGCAGCGGCCACCGATGCTGCCGATGCCTATCACGCGGCGCAGGACATCTGCGCCGAGCTGGCGCGGCGCCGGTTGCCGCACGAGGAGTCGCCGCTCGGCATCCTGACCATCAGCATCGGGGTGGCGGTGCTGGTGCCATCCGATACCAATTCCCCCGAGCAGCTGGTGCAAATGGCGGACCGGGCGTTGTACCGGGCCAAGGAGCGCGGGCGGAACCGGGCGTTGCTGGCCGACAGTCCGTAGCGCATGCGACAGGTTCCGGCGCTGGCGCTCAGAGTGCCGGCTTGACCCGTGCGGCCCCGCTGCGCTGCGCCGAAACGTACAGAGAGCTGCAGTCGCTGGCCGGATAGATAAGCCCGGCGCGCGGCGATACCGCGCTATGCGTGCGCGCGATAGGGGTCTGCGCCACGCGGTTGATCAGGCCCTGGCTGAACTCGTCCCAGCGCAGCCCGGCCAACAGCTTCCACTGTTGCGACAGGCTGATCTGGTCTTGTGCGAACACGGCTGTTCCATGCTGGCGCTGGTCCGAGCTGGTGGCCAGCAAGGTCAGCGGCGGCGCGGTGCGGCCAGTCAGAAGGTCTCCCACTCGTCGCCTTCGACCGTTTGCCTGGCGGGCTTTTTCGGTGCGGCGGTGGCGGCGACTTTCGGTGCCGCAGCGGCGATGCGGGTGGGCGCCGGCTTGGCTGCCAGCGGCCGGCGCACGGGCGCCGCCAAGGCCGCCCGCGTGGCCGATGCATGAATTTTAAAGACGCTGACCACCTCGCTCAGTTGCGCTGCCTGGTTTTGCATCGATTCAGCGGCCGCTGCCGACTCTTCCACCAGCGCCGCATTTTGCTGGGTGACCTGGTCCATCTGGGTGATCGCCGTGTTGACTTGCTCGATGCCGTCGCTCTGCTCGTTACTGGCCGACGAAATCTCGGCCATGATGTCGGTCACGCGCGTGATGCTGGTGACGATCTCGTTCATCGTGATGCCGGCCTCGTTCACCAGTTGCGAGCCGGCCTCCACCTTCTGCACCGAATCGGAAATCAATTGCTTGATGTCCTTGGCGGCAGCCGCCGAACGGTGCGCCAGGTTGCGCACTTCGCCGGCCACGACCGCGAAGCCACGGCCCTGCTCGCCCGCGCGCGCCGCTTCCACCGCCGCGTTCAGGGCCAGGATATTGGTCTGGAAGGCGATGCCGTCGATCACGGTAATGATGTCTTCGATCTTGCGCGACGATTCGTTGATCGAGGCCATCGTGCCGACGACCTGCCCCACCACTTCGCCGCCCCGGGTGGCAATGCCCGACGCCGACCTGGCCAGCTGGTTGGCCTGGCGCGCGTTATCCGCATTCTGCTTCACGGTGCTGGTCAACTCTTCCATCGACGACGCGGTTTCTTCGAGCGAACTGGCTTGCTGCTCGGTGCGCGACGACAAGTCCTGGTTGCCGCTGGCGATCTCGGCCGATGCGGTGGCAATCAGGTCGGTGCCGCTGCGCACCTGCGCCACCAGGCCCTGCAGGTTTTCCGTCATGTTCTTCAGCGCCTGCATCAACTGCCCGGTTTCGCACGCCGACTTGACTTCGATCTCGCGCGTGAGGTCGCCTTCTGCTACGGCCGAGGCGGCCGATACCGCTTCGCGCAACGGCGCCGACACGATGCGCGCCACCGATACCGCCAGCGCCAGGCCGATGCCGATATTTAGCACCAGCAGCACGATCGACGTGGTGCGCGCCGTGCTGTACGTGCTGGTGGCGGTATCGCTGGCAGCGTCGCCGCCGTCGATGTTGAGCTTGGTTAGCTTGGTGGTGATGTCGGTGAGCTCGCCCAGCACCTTGGACGACGCGCCGCGCGACAACGCCCGCGCTTCGTCCTTCTGGCCGGCAGCGGACAGCGCGATCATCTTGTTGTGCTCGGCAAGGTAGGCAGTCCACTGCTGGTCGAACTGGGTTACCAGCGCCTTTTCCTCGGGGCTGCTGATCAATTTTTCGTATGCCTCGCGGTGGGCCTTGATCGAGGCCAGCACGGCGCTGATGCGCTGGTCATAGGTGGCATAGCCGGCCGCGTCATCGTTGAGCAGGTGCGACAATTCCCAGCGCCGCAGGTCGCTTATGTCGCCGCGCAACTCCATTGCCATGCGCACGCTCGGCATCCAGTTCTCGGCCAGTTCGTTGGACGCCTGGTTGACGCGCGCCGTGGACAGGATCGAGCTCACGCCCATGAACAAGGTCAGCAACAACACCACGCCAAACGACACCAGCAGCTTGGTGGCTATCTTCAGGTCATAAAACCATTTCACGGCGACTCCTCGGCAGCGATACAGGGCTCCCAGTATGCCGCTGCGCCCGGCGCCATGCCACCAGGTTCAGTAGTTTGTATCCCGCCAGCAACAGCAAGCATGACGGCCGATAAACCTTGCCAGAAAAGTACAGCGCAGAAAACAACAGCGGCATCCGATTATTCCGGATGCCGCTGCATTGCGCTTGCCAAAACCGCGATTACAGCTTGCCGCTCAAGGTCAGGAACACCTGGCGCGGCGCACCGGTCAACAGGGTTTGCGCGGTGCCGTTCGGATCGCGGGCCTGGAAGCCGTTGCTGCCCACCGTGCTGATGTATTCCTTGTCGAACAGGTTGCTCACGTTCACTTGCAGCGACAGGTCTTTCATGAAGCCCAGCGATTTGAGCTTGTAGCCGGCCGCCAGGTTGCCCAGCCAGAACGCCTCGACGCTGGCGTCGTTGGTATAGGTGTAGTAGCGCTTGCCCGTGTACTTGCCGCCCAGGCGTGCGAACCAGGCGCCGTTGTCGTACGCGGCTTCGGTGCTGAACAGGGTTTTCGGCGCGCCGGCCACCTGCTTGCCATTGACCTGGACCACGGTGGTGCCGTCCAGGTAATCGGACTTGTAGGTCGAGTCGTTGTACGTGGCCGAGTTGAACCAGCTGATGTCGCGGCTGACTTTCCACACGGCGATCGCTTCCACGCCCTTGGTATCGACCTTGCCCACGTTGACAAAGGTCGACGGGCAACCGACGATGCCGGCGCAGGTGGCCACACTCAGCTGGCGGTCGTTAAAGCGGGCGCCGTACACGGCCAGCGAGCCTTGCAGCGACGCGCGCTTGAAGCGGTAGCCCAGGTCGACATTGGTCGATGTCTCGGGCTTCAGGTTGTTGATGCCGGCGTCGTACGCGGTCTGGGTTTGCGAGAACGGGCCACCCACGCCCGGCTGGTGCGCACGCAGGTTTTTCGCAGCCGAGGCAAACACTTCGTCGTCGGCGGTGAGCGCGTAATTGGCGCCCACTTGCGGCAGGAAGTTTTTCTCGGCCGACAGTTTACCGGCAGCGCGAGCGCCGATGATGTTGTGGGCAGCAATGTCCACGCTCATGCTCTTGAAGCCGGCATTGACTTTCAGCTTGCCGTCCATCAGGGCGAGGCTGTCCTGCAGATAGAACTGCGACGTGGTGGTGATGAAGTTCTGCTTCCAGTCGATCTGGAACGGGTTCGACAGGAAGTACATGGTGTCGGCCGGACCGGTGGCGGCGTAATAGGCGCGGGTGCCGGTGTGGTCCGAGCGCTCGCCCCAGGCGCCGAACGTGACCGTGTGGTCGCCCAGGTCCAGGGTGGCATCGGCCAGGATGCCGTTGCGGTTGATGCGGTACTCGGTGGTGCGGATCGACAGCGGGTTGGCGGCATTGGTGGCCACGTACGGCGTGTACCAGTGGCCCTCGCCCTTGTTATCGTGGTGGTAGCCGGTGGTTTTCAGGCTGAAGGCGGGCGTCAGGTGCAGGTCCAGGATCAGGCCGCTCAAATTGTCCTTGCGCAGGCCGCCAGCCGAGTAATAGGCGTCGTCCATGCTGGTGACGTTGCCGCTGAACTGGTTCCTGGCGGCGTTCAGTGCGCGCTGCCAGTCGGGCTGGTAATTATCCCAGTCGTAGCCGAGGCGGCCGATCATTTCCTTCGACATGTCCTGGTAGTCGACTTCCTTGCGATCGGAGTAATTGAAGAAGCCGGTCAGGCTGTTGCTCTCGCCAAAGTTGAAGACAAAGCGCGCATTGACCTGGTCCTGGTCCTGGCCGCCCACGCCCTTGGTCTTGTCGGTGCGCTGGCGGGTGCCGCTCAGGAACGCCTTCATGGCCCCGCCCAGCAGGCCGGTGTCCACCCGGGCGAACGTGCGCGCGGTGGCATCGCTGCCGCCGGTCTGGGCGAACGTGAAGCCGCGCTCGTCGGTTGGCGCCAGCGTAAAGAATTGCACCGTACCGCCCAGGTTGCTGGTGGACGCGGTGCCGAGCGAACCGGCGCCCTGCGACACCTGCACACTGCCGATGTTTTCCGACGACACGGCGCGGCTGATGTGCAAGCCGTTGTTGTTGGCGTAGCTCATGTCGCCAAGCGGGATGCCGTCGAGCGTGAAGCCCAGCTGGCTCTGGTTGAAACCGCGCAGGCTGAACGACGTCGACCATTCGTAGGCACCGAACGGATCGGCCGACTGGAAGTTTACGCCGGGCAGCTTATCGAGCACCTTGAGCGGGCTGGTGCCCGGCAGCGCTTCGGCCAGGTCGGCCTTGCTGATGTTCTGCACCTGGCGCGACTGGCCGCGGCCGGTGATTTCCACGGTCTGCACCGGGCCGGCCATGGCCGCCACGGTGGCGCTGTCGGCGGCCCCGGCCACGTCTTCCGCGTGGGCGTACAGGGCCAGGGCCTGGAGCACGACCAGGCACAGGGGTTTCAGGGGGAAGCGCTGTTGCATGGTGGCGGTTCTTTCTTGCGAGTGGGTGGAGTATCAACTGGCAAGATTGTAGGAACAGCATGTGACGTTGCGATGACGTGGCCGTGACAGTTAAATGACACAACAACAAACCCGCAACCCGGTACGAGGGGTCGGACCCCGTGGCGGAGCGGGGTGCGGGATGAGCGCGCGCGTTAGGCGAGTTCGACGGCTTTGCCGGCGGCAAATTCCAGCAGTTCGGCCGGTGGGATCGGCCGCGAGATATGGTAGCCCTGCAGGTAATGGCACCCCATCTGCTCGAGGATGGCGGCCTGGCCGGCGGTTTCCACGCCCTCGGCCACCAGTTTCAGGCCCAGCGAATGGCCCATGGCGATGATGGCGTGCACCAGGCTGTTGCTGCGCTCGCTATGCTCGATGTCCATCACGAACGCGCGGTCGATCTTCAGCGTGTTCAGGTGGAACTGGGTCAGGTAGCTGAGCGACGAATACCCGGTGCCGAAGTCGTCGAGCGACACGCTCACGCCCAGCTCGCGCAGGCGGTCGATCACGCTGTGGACGTGACCGCCGTCATCGATCAGCACGCGCTCGGTCAGTTCCAGTTCCAGCTGGCGCGGCTGCAAACCATGGCGTGCCAGTGCCTGCTGCACCAGCGCCACGAAGCCGGGATCGGCCAATTGCCAGGCCGAGACATTGATGCTGGTGGTAATCGCGCCCAGCGGGCCATCCCGCCACTGCGCCATCTGCCGGCACGCCTCGTCCAGCACCCAGCTGCCCACGGCTACTACCATGCCGTTGTCTTCCGCCACCGGAATGAAACGGTCGGGCGGCACATTGCCCAGTTGCGCGTTGTGCCAGCGTATCAATGCCTCCACCTTGGTCAGGCGCCCCGTGCGGGCATCGACGATGGCCTGGTACACCAGGCGGAACTCGTTGTTCTCGATGGCGCCGCGCAACGCGCCGTCGATCACCAGCGCATTCTTGGCGGCGGCGTTCATCGAATCGTGGAAGAAACGCAATTCGCCGCGCCCCGCCTTCTTGGCCTCGTACATGGCAATGTCGGCATTGCGTATCAACATGTCGGCATCGGTGCCATGCTGCGGATAGCAGGCCACGCCGATGCTGGCCGACACCCCGATCGCGTGGTGCGACAGCTGGAACCGGGGCGACAGTTTTGCAATGATGTGCTCGGCGCAGCGGCGCGCCGCCGCCTCGCCGGTACCGGGCGCCAGGTCGGGAATGACGACGATGAATTCGTCGCCACCGAAGCGCGCCAGCAAGTCGTTCGGTCCCAGCACGGCAAACAGGCGCTGGGCGGTCTGGCGCAGCAAGTCGTCGCCAGTGGCATGGCCGAACGAATCGTTCACCCGCTTGAATTTATCGAGGTCGAGGAACAGCACCGCGCACTCGCGATTGTTTTCCAGACAACCTTGCACCGCCCGGCCCAGCGCGCCGGACAGCGCGTGGCGGTTGAAAAAGCCGGTCACAGGGTCGATGCGCGCCGCCTGGTTCAGCAAATCGTCCTTTTTTTGCCGCTCGGTGACGTCCAGCAATTGCACCAGGCAATACAGCTGGCCGCGCTCGATATACGGCGAGCCGGCCATTTCCAGCGGCAGCCTGGCGCCCGAGTGCAGCGTCACCACGGCCATGTCGATCATCGGATACTGCACGCCCGGCGCCTCGAATCGGCGGAAATAATCATCAACCAGGGCTGGGGTCAGCCGCGGCAGGATGTCGCTCAGGTGCTTGCCCACCAGGTCGCTTGCCGTTTGAAAACCCAGCAAGCGGGCGCCCCGCTCGTTGGCCACGTGGATATACCCACGGCGGTCGCGGATCAGGAAACCGTGGCTCAGGCTATCGATGGTGCGCGCGTAGCGCTGCTGCATTTCGTCTTGCACCGCGTAAATCAGGCCCAGCATGGTGGCCGCTTTCAACAGCGAGGTGCCGGCAAACCACAACACATACCATTCGGGTGGCATGGTGGCGGCACTGACTAGGTTGAACACGCCGCGCGCGACCAGGGTGCAGCCCAGCAAGCGATAGCGGCGCTGGGCGCGGTACAGGCGCATGCCCATCCAGATCATGACCAGGCCCAGGGCGGCCGCGCTGCCGGGCGGCACGGCCTGCGGGAACAGCAGCCACAGCGCAAAGAAACCGCCGGTGGCGGCCAGCGTAGCCACCGCGATCGCAGGCCAGTGGCGGCGCCGCAAATCGCCGAGGAAGTACTGGGTACCACTGTAATAACCGGCCATGCCGATTACCAGCATCAGCGCGCACAGGAATAAGCGCCACGCCGGGACCAATTCCTCCGCCCCCATAAACCAGACCAGGCCGCCGGCCATTACCGCCGTCTGGCCGATACCCCACAGCAGCGCATGCTTTTCCTTGCGGTGCATTAGCCACAAAAATACCAGCAAGGCGACCAGGATCGCGTCCACCGCAAAGGCGGACGTCATCATCGACAAGCTGACATATTGCTGCGGCAGAGTGGTCATTCCGAAGGATCTTGGCGTTCAGATAATTTCTATCAAGAAGCTATTGTATGCCAGGACCACGGAATATTTATATGAAAGTCTGAAATTCCATTCAATCTCGCGCTTGCGTGATTAAAAGTCATGGTTAATCGGCCGACCACACCCGTGGTTTTACGCAAGCTAGCAAGCGCTCGGTTATTGTAGTCATGATGCGCCAGAAATTAGCACGATGGCGCTAAATTTTGGTATTTTAATCACGGCAGCATGCGGCTTTGCGGCCAGGTAGGCGCTGCGGCCGCGTCAGAGAAACAGGGATATTGCCAATGCCCACATAATCAAGGCAATCGCGCCATCGAGTATGCGCCAGGCTAATGGCCGCTTAAATACGGGTATTAAATATTGCGCGCCTATGCCCAGGCTTAAAAACCAGATTAGCGATGCCAGCATGGCACCCGCGGCAAAATAAAATGGTCCATGCCCTGGCTGCTGGCCGCCGATAGAACCAAGCAATACCACGGTATCGAGATAAACATGGGGATTGAGCAGGCTAAATGCCAACATGGCGGCAATCACCTGGCGGCGGCTGGCGCCGGCCGGTTGCATATCCAGGTTAAGACTGGACGATAAAAAGGCGGCCCGTGCCGCCCGCACGCCGTACCAGAATAAAAAACCGGCGCCCGCTATTTTTATCCAGAATAACAGCGCTGGCGCGCCGGTAATTAATTGCCCCATGCCGGCCACGCCGGCAGCAATCAGCAGCATGTCGCAGGCGATGCAGATCGCCACACAGGTATAGACATATTCGCGCTTGAGCGCCTGCCGCAGCAGGTAGGCGTTTTGCGAACCGATGGCGATGATCAGGCCGCCGCCGAGCCCGAAACCCTTGATGATTGCTGACCCATCCATGTGCATCCTTCGCTGAAAAACCACAGCTTAGGTGCCCGCCGAACATAAGTATAATTAATATTATTGACCGAATATTAGGCAACCTAATGAGACGAGTGGACTATCGCGGCCTGGCCGCGCTCGATGCCGTGATCGATCATGGCAGTTTCGACAAGGCTGCCGCCGCGCTGGCGATTACCCAGTCGGCGGTGTCGCAGCGCTTGCGCATGCTGGAAACCCAGGCCGGCGAACTGCTGCTGGTGCGCAGCCAGCCGCCCACCGCCACCGAGGCCGGCCAGCGCCTGGTCGCCCACTATCGCCAGGTGCGGCTGCTCGAGGCAGCGCTAGACTATCGCGACCGCGACGGCGACGGCAGCATGGCCGACCGTCCCGACCTGGCCATTGCCGTGAACGCCGACAGCGCCGCCACCTGGTTGCAGGAAGCGGTCACGCCGCTGATGGCGGCGGGCGCGTGCCTGCTGCACATCACCCTCGACGACCAGGAGCACACGCTGGCCATGCTGCGCGAGGGCCGGGTATTTGCCTGCGTTACCAGCGAAACCGCGCACGTGGCCGGCACCACGGCCACCGCGCTCGGCGTGATGCGCTACCACTGCCTGGCCAGCCCGGCGTTTGCAGCCCGGTGGTTTGCCGACGGCTTGACGGCGCCGGCGGTACAGCAGGCGCCGGCACTCGATTTCAACCGCAAGGATGCGCTGCTGGCGCGCTTTCTGGCCCAGGTCACCGGCTACCAGGGCCGCTACCCGCACCATTCGTATGCTTCGTCGGAAGGTTTCGTGCGGTTTCTAGAGGCCGGTTTCGGGTACGGCATGGCGCCGTCCCTGCAGTGCGCGGACCAGCTGGCGGCCGGCACGCTGGTGGATTTGGCGCCGGGCCAGGTCATGGACGTGCCGCTGATCTGGCACATGTGGGATATTCAAACGCCGTTTACGCGGGCGCTGGCCGAGCAGGTGGTGGCCACGGCGCGGCGCTGGCTGCGCCAGCCCGCTGCCTGACGCGGCCCGGTTAAAACAGGTCGAACTGGCGGGTATCCGGCACCGGCTGCGGCGCCGGTTTCTTCTGGCGCGGGGGCGGCGGGTCGAACCACGCCTGCATCAGTTCCGGGGGAAACGCCTGGAAATAGCTGCGCGCCCGCTCCGGGTCGCGGCAGCGCAGCCAGTCGTCGTACTCGTCGGCGGCAATCACGATCAGCGAGCGTTTTTCGTCGCCGGGCTTGTGGAAGCGCCGCATCAGCGGATGGTCGTCGGCATTGATGGTCAGTTGCGTGAACGAGTACTCGGGACCGTTTTCCCCGGGCCACTCGCGCCAGATGCCGGCCACCGCGAACGGCGCGCCGTCGGCGCGGCCGATCTGCCAGCGCTGGGCCACGCCCGCTTCGTAATTGGGTTCGAAAAAACCCGTCATCGGTACCAGGCACAGCTGCCCCTCACGCCAGCATCTCGCGTACGAACGCAATTGCGCCACGGTTTCGCTGCGCGCATTCATGGTGTCCCACGGCTTGACGCCGGGCGGAATATGCCGGCGCGGCACCAGGCCGTAGCTGGCCGTGGTGCATGCCAGCTGGCCCTGGGCGTTGTAGCGGATGATGGGCGCCTGGTAATCTTTCCAGGTCTCTTCCGGCCAGGCATCGCCCTCGAACAGACTCAGCTGGAACAGGTCCGCCAGCAGGTCGCGCGCCGTGGGCCGGTAATTGGTGCACACGAGTTAGCCCCGCAAGCTGGTCAGCAGCTGCGCAACAGTGTCGTGGGTAGCGGTCCAGCCTGACGTGACCAGCCTGGGCGCGCACACCGGGCACGCGGCAAACGGATCGCAGTCGTGCTCGAGGTCGATAAACAGCTTGCCCATCACCGGTTTGCCGGCATAGCTGTCCACCGTGACCGGGCGGTTCTTCAGCGAGGTGGCGGCCACGGCCGGCACGAAATCGGCGCCGCCCGGCGGCAGCCAGCGCGAAAACGCTTCGGTAGGCTTTCCTTCGGGTACGTACCAGGACTTGCGCTCGCCGTTCCAGCGCGCGCCGAGCGCCTTGGCCTCGTCTTTTTCCGCAAACGGCACTTTCAGAAACATCATGCTGGAGTACTCCCCACAAACTGGCAAAGCGCTATTTTACGCGTCTGTGAGAAAATTAGCGCCTGCCACCCGGAGAGACCGTAATGCCCCTGATCGAACCCCTGACACTGACGCTGCCCGAGTTGGCCGCACGCTGGCACCTGGCGCCGCAACAAATGCTGGCCGGCGCGGTGCCGCAAGTGCTGCCCATGTATTTTTATTTCGATGGCCTGGTGTTCGGCTTTGGCGACAAGTGGCTGCGCGCCAATGGCGACGCCGGCATCACGCAAGACCTGGACGCGCACCAGGCGCGCGCCGCGTCGATTGAAATCGACCTGCAACGGCAAGCGCTGCACAAGCGCGGCCTGTTGAAACTGACGCAATGGGAAGAAGCGTTGAGCGATGCCGAACTGGCGGAACACCAGGCCGAGTCGGACCGGCTGGCCGGCGAAATCGTGCGCCTGACCGCGCTGCTCAAGCAGCGTCACGAAGACCGCCAGCAACACGTGCGCAACGGCCTGCTGCGGGCGGCGCCGCGCACCCTGGCCGAGATCGCTTTACACGGCAAAACCCGCTTCCCGCAATTTGCGTTCATGCCCAACACCACGCCCGGCGCCGACAGCAGCGAACGGGTGCCGCCCGGCACCGTGGTGGCGATGGAAGACGGCTTTCCGCTGAAAGACGTGCTGACCGACACCGACCTGGTAATTTCCATGCTCGACATCAAGCTGGCCGAGGAAGCCGGGCTGCACCGGCAGCCGGACCTGTAATTCAGGCCAGGGCGATGCGCTTGTGTTCGCGCGCCGAGCGGTACACGGCCTCGATGATGCGGATGTCGCGCAGGCCTTCTTCGCCCGCCACGACGGGCGTGCGGTCTTGCAGCACGCACTGCGATAGATGGTCGAGCTGGCCCGCAAACTGGTTGCTCGACGCATTGGGCGGCGCCGTGATTTCATTCTTGCGCCCGTCTCCCACCCACAGCCGCTGGCCCGAATAGCCGGTGGCCGGTTCCATCTCAATGCGGCCCTTGTCGCCCATCAGCAGCAACTGGTTGCGGTTGGCCGAATACATCGACATGCACGAACCGATCACGCCCGACGGAAACTCGAGCTGGAATTCGACCATGTCTTCCACCTCCCGAAAGCGCGGATCGGACCGGTCGGTGGTTTCCTTGGCGTACACCGAGACCGGTTCCTCGCCCGTCATGTAGCGCGCCGCCTGCAAGGCGTAAATGCCGATGTCCATCAGCGAGCCGCCGCCCGACATGGCTTTTTTCACGCGCCAGTTGTTGCCCCCGGTGGTGTAGCCGTGCTCGGAGCGGAAGTAGCGCAGCTTGCCGATCGCGCCCGCGCGCGCCAGCCGCCGCGCTTCCAGGTTGAACGGTTCGAAATGGCAGCGGTAGCCGATCATCAGTTTTTTGCCAGCCTGCTTGCAGGCGGCGATCATGCGCTCGCATTCGGCAGACGACAGCGCCATCGGCTTTTCGCACAGCACGTGCTTGCCGGCTTTGGCGCCGCGGATCGTGTATTCGGCATGCATGGACACCGGCAGACAGATGTACACGATGTCGATCTCGGGATTGTCCTTGATGCGGTCGTAATTCTGGTAATCGTAGATATTCGCCTCGGGCACGCCATAGTCGGCGGCCACCTTTTTGGCCTTGGCGGCGTCGCCGCTGACCAGCGCCACCAGCTTGCTGTGCTGGCAGTATTTGAATTGCGGGATGATGATGCCGAGGCCGTAACCGCCGAGGCCCACGATCGCATAACCGAGCTTGCGGTCGGGATTGGCCCATACCGGGCCGCCCACCGCCGTTGCCGCCAGCACCCCGCCGGCGGTCATGACCAGATTGCGTCGCGTGAAATCCATCATCGTCCATTCTCCTGTCGTTGGTCGCATTTTTAGTACGGCAATTCTAGTACACAAGTTAGAACGATGGCGCGGCCGATCCGCGCTAAGATAAGGGCTGACCGCCATCAGGAACCCCATCATGACCACCACCACGTCCCCTGCAACAATAGCCCCACCGCAGCGCCTGCCCATCGGTCATGCCGATGGCGTCGACTTCGACGTGGTGGCCTGGGGGCCGGCCCAGGCCGATGTCGACTTCAGCGTGGCCTGCATGTTCGAACACGAGCTGGGCGGCGCGCCGGTGGCCGGCGGCCTGCTTGGCCTCGATACCGCGCTGGGCGGCCAGCTGACGGCGCTGCGCGCCAGCGGCGCGTTCCGGGCCCAGCCGATGGAAACCTTGTTGATCAGTTTACCGCCATCAGCGCTGGCCGCGCGCGCCGTGCTGGTCATCGGCCTCGGTGCCCCGGAAACGTTGGACGGCGACCGCCTGCGCCGCGCCACCCGGGTGGCAATGCGCGAAGCGATCCGCCACGGCGCCCGGTCGCTGGCCTTCGCCCCCAGCGTGCTGGACGGCGGCCATACCGACAACGCCGGCCTCGACATGCCACGCATGATGCTCGACGGCATGCTGGGCGCCCTGCGCGCGGAACACGCGCTGGCGCAAGCGGGCCTGGCGCCGCCGCCCTCGGTACAGCACTGCACGTTTGACGTGGGCGCACCGCGCCTGCACAGCTCGGGCGAGGCCTTCGTTGCCGCGTTCAACGCGTTTGTGCCGGCACCCGGTTGAAGAGTATATTGGGGCCTTCAGCACGCCCATGTTACGAGGAGTCGTCATGCATTGCCATTTACGTTCCGCCGTTGTTGCCTTGTTTTGCATCGCGACCGGCACGGCCAGCGCCGCCGTCACGGTCAACTACGTCAATACCGACAAGATGACCGATGTACCGCGCTTCGAGACCGAACGCAGGTCGATGGAAATCGACTTCCGCGAATTTTTCGAAGAACTGGCTAAGCAACTGCCGGCCGGGCAAGATTTAAAATTGGACATTCTCGACATCGACCTGGCCGGCGACGTCTTTCCACGGGTGCCCATCCGCGACGTGCGCGTGACCAAGGGCAGTTACGATTTCCCGCGCATCCGCCTGCGTTACAGCATCGAGCAAGACGGCAAGGTGCTGCGCAGCGGCGAGCGCGATCTGGCCGACCGCAATTACCAGCTCAACGTCAACAGCTACCGCAACGAGATGTACAACTACGAAAAGCAGATGCTCAGCGAGTGGTTCAAGAAAGAAGTGCTGGCAGGGCAATGACCGCGCGGGCGCCCCGCCGGCGCCCAATGTTTCTCCATCTTTACCTGCAGATTTACCTCCCTTAACGTTCGTTACAAGCAAGATCGCTATCATTCCTGGTAATGAATGCGCTTGCCCTTTTCCCCGGTCAGCCTGCTGATCGCCAACGTAACGAACTCCCTCTATGCTGAAAAATAAATTCCTGCGCCGCCCCGCAGTCGCGGTTGTCATCGCAGTGGCCATTGCCGTGCCGGCGCTGCTGCTCGCCAAAAAATTCATGGCGCCCGACCCCGCCCCCGCCTACATCACGGCCACCGTGACCAAGGCCGACATCGAAGACACGGTGCTGGCCAGCGGAACCCTGAAGGCCTTTAAACAGGTAAGCGTCGGCTCGCAAGTGTCGGGCCAGGTCAAGTCGCTCAAGGTCAAGCTTGGCGACGACGTGAAACAGGGCGACCTGGTGGCCGAAATCGACTCGCTGACCCAGCAAAACACCCTGCAAAACGCCCAGGCCGCCTTGAGCGATGCCCAGGCCCAGTTGCAGGTTGCGCAGGCAACACGCGCGCAGAACCAGCTGACCCTGAAGCGCCAGCAGGCCATGCGCGCTGAAGACGCCAGCTCGCAGGCGGACCTGGAAGCGGCGCTGGCCGCCGACACCACGGCCCGCGCCAACGTGGCGGCGGCCGAGGCCAAGGTGCGCCAGGCGCGCATTGCGGTCGATACCGCCCAGGTCAATCTCGGCTACACGCGCATCACCTCGCCGATTTCGGGCCAGGTGGTGGCGATCGTCACCGAGGAAGGCACGACCGTCAATGCCAACCAGGCCACGCCCACCATCATCATCGTGGCGCAAGTCGATACCATGACCATCAAGGCATCGATCTCGGAAGCGGACGTGACCAGCGTAACGCCGGACCAGCGCGTGTATTTCACCATCCTCGGCGAACCCGATCAACGCTACGATGCGCGCCTGCGCACCATCGAGCCGGCCACCGACAGCATCAGCACCAGCACCAGCACGTCCAGCACCACCAGTTCCACCAGCAGCGCCACCGCCATTTATTACAACGGCCTGTTCGACGTGGCCAACCCCGACCGCAAGCTGCGCATTTCGATGACGGCCACCGTGTCCATCGTGCGCGCCGAAGCCAGGGGCGCCCTGGTGATACCGGTGGGCGCGCTCAGCGCGCGCGGCAAGGATGGCGCCTACACCGTAAGCGTGCTCGGTGCCGATCAACGCTTGCAACAGCGCAGCATCAAGGTTGGCATCAACAACAATATCAGCGCCCAGGTGCTGAGCGGACTGCGCGCAGGCGAACAGGTCATCCTGGGCAACGCCGCCGCCCAGCCCGCCAGCAGCATGCGGCGCATGGGTCCGCCGGGAGGCTTGTAAATGTCGGGCCATAACGCAACCGGCAGCGGCGAAGCGATGCTCACGCTCGACGGCATCTGGCGCGAGTTTCCGGCCGGTGACTCGACCATTGCCGTACTCAAGAACGTCACCTTGCAGATTGCCGCCGGCGAAATGGTGGCCATCGTCGGCCAGTCCGGCTCGGGCAAGTCGACCCTGATGAATATTCTCGGATGCCTCGACCAGCCGACGCGCGGCAGCTACCGCGTGGGCGGCCGCGAAACCGGCGCCCTGAATGCCGATGAACTGGCAGGATTGCGGCGCGAACATTTCGGCTTCATCTTCCAGCGCTACCACCTGCTGGGCGACCTCAACGCCCAGGGCAATACCGAGGTGCCGGCCGTGTATGCGGGCGTGCCGCGCGCCGAACGCCATGCGCGCTCGCAGGCGCTGCTTGAACGGCTGGGCCTGGGCGACCGCATGCACCATGTGCCCGGCAAACTGTCGGGCGGCCAGCAGCAGCGCGTGTCGATCGCGCGGGCGCTGATGAATGGCGGCGACGTCATCCTGGCCGATGAACCGACCGGCGCGCTCGACACGGCGGCCGGCGCCGAGGTGATGACCATCCTGGCCGAGCTGCACCAGCAGGGCCACACCATCATCATCGTTACCCACGACATGCAGGTGGCGCGCCACGCGGGCCGCATCATCGAAATCCGCGACGGCGCCATCATTGCCGATACGCCCAACGCGGGCGCCGGCAGCATGGTTGCAGCGGCGCCAGCCATGCCGCAGCGCGCGCCGGTCCAGGCCGGCCTGGGTGCGCGCCTGGGCCGCTGGGCCGACCGCTTCACGGAAGCGTTCCGCATGGCGCTGCTGGCGATGAATGCGCACCGGCTGCGCACCCTGTTGACCATGCTCGGCATCATCATCGGCATTGCCTCGGTGGTATCGGTGGTGGCGCTCGGTGAGGGATCGCGGCAAAAGGTGCTGTCGGACATCAGCTCGATCGGCACCAACACCATCGAGATATTTTCCGGCACCGGTTTCGGCGATCCGCGCTCGGCGCGCATCCAGACGCTGGTGCCGGCGGACGCCGACGCGCTGGCCAGCCAGAACTACGTGGACAGCGTGACGCCCAACGTGCAAAGCTCGGTGACGGCGCGCTACGGCAACGTCGATGCGTCGGTGAATGTGACCGGTGTGGGCGAGCAGTATTTCCGCGTCAAGGGTTACACGATGGCCAGCGGCACCGCGTTCGATGCTGCCGGCGTGAAAAGCTATGCGCAGTCGGCCGTGATCGACGACAACGCCCGCAAAAAACTGTTCCCGAACGTGGACCCGATCGGCAAGGTGATTTTCCTGGGCGGCATGCCGGTGTACGTGGTCGGCGTAACGGCGCCCAAGGAGACCTTCGGCCCCAACAGCGAAAGCCTGAACGTGTTCGTGCCGTACACCACGGCTATGCGGCGCCTGATCGGCCAGAGCTACCTGCGCAACATCACGGTGCGGGTGGACGACGGCACGCCGATGGCCGCAGCCGAACAGGGCATCAACCAGCTGATGGCGCGCCGTCATGGCCGGGTCGATTTCTACGTGCTCAACACGGATACCATCCGCCAGACCATCGAGGCGACCACCCAGACCATGACACTGCTGATCTCGTCGATTGCCGTGATTTCGCTGCTGGTGGGCGGCATCGGCGTGATGAACATCATGCTGGTGAGCGTCACCGAGCGCACCCGCGAAATCGGCGTGCGCATGGCGGTCGGCGCGCGCCAGAGCGATATCCAGCAACAGTTCCTGATCGAAGCGGTGCTGGTGTGCCTGTGCGGCGGCCTGCTCGGCATCGGCACGGCACTGTTGTTCGGCGCCCTGTTCTCCCATTTCAGCAGCAATTTCACGCTGGCGTTTTCCGCCAGTTCGATGCTGTGGGCCTTCCTGTGCGCCACGGTGATCGGCATCGTGTTCGGCTTCCTGCCGGCCCGCAGCGCCGCGCGCCTGAACCCGGTCGATGCCCTGTCCCGAGATTGATTATTTATGAAAACTATTTATCCTGTTTTAACGCTGCGCGCCGGCGTGCTGGCGCTGGCAATGGTGCTTGCCGGTTGCACCAGCCTGCACACGCCGTATCAATCGCCCGCCGTCACGCTGCCGGCGGCGTGGGCCCAGCAAGCTGCGACCCAGGCCGTGCATACCGAGCACTGGTGGCGCCAGTTCAACGATCCGCAACTCGACGCCGTGGTGCAAGCGGCGCTGGCCCGCAACGGCAACCTGGCCATGGCCGCCCTCACCTTGCGCAAGGCGCAGTTGCAGGCGGACCTGACCGGCACCGCGCAAACGCCTACCGTGGGCGCCAGCGTGGCGGCGCAACAGCAGCGCAACCTGAGCGGCGAACGCGCCACCAGCCGCAGCACGTCGGCGACGCTGAGCGCCAGCTACGAAGTGGATTTGTGGGGCCGCCTGGCCAGCCTGACGGACGCCGCGCGCTGGGAAGCGCAGGCCAGCGCCCAGGATCGCGAAGCGACCGAGCAAAGCCTGGTGGGCACCACCGCCGACCTGTACTGGCAACTCGGTTACATCAACGGGCGCATCAGCAGCGCCGAGCAGAGCGTGGCTTATGCGGCAGAAACCTTGCGGCTGGTACAGGTGCAGCATCGCAACGGCGCCGTGTCCGCGCTGGAAGTCGAGGAAGCGCAACGGAACATCAGCAGCCAGCGCTCCACGCTGGCCAGTTTGCAGCAAAGCCGGGTGGAATACCGCAATGCACTGGCGATCGTGTTCGACGCGCCGCCCGGCGCCGCCACGCTGACGGGCGTGCTCACCCAGGAACCGCAGCAATTGCCCACCATGGATTTGCCGCAAGTCGGCGCTGACGTCCCGGCATCGCTGCTGGCGCGCCGCCCCGACTTACGCGCGGCGGAACTGCGTCTGCGGTCGGTGCTGGCCGACCTGGACGCCACCCGCGCCAGTTACTACCCCACGCTGAGCCTGACCGGTGCACTGGGCGGCGCCAGCACCACGCTCGGCAACGTGCTGGCCCATCCGTACGCCGTGCTGGGCCAGGGCTTGACGCTGCCGTTCCTGCAGGTAAACCGCATGAAGCTCGATAACGCGATTGCTGCCACCGGCTACGAGAGCGCGGTCGTCAGTTTCCGCCAGACACTGTACAGCGCGCTGGCCGACGTGGAAAACGCGCTGTCGGCGCACGCCACGCTGGCCCAACAGTCGGCCGAGCTGGCCACGGCGCTGGCGGCAGCGCAGCGCGTGGAGCGGTTGTACGAGGTCCGTTACAGGAATGGCGCGGTGGCGCTGAGCATCTGGCTCGATGCACAGGAAACCCGGCGCACGGCGGAAATCGCGATGGCGGAAAACCAGCTGGCGCGGCTGCGTAATTTGTCGTTGCTATATCGGACGCTGGGGGGCGCAATCGGCTAAGAATTGAAACGGTTGTGGCTTTTTTGACACTTGACTATTTAATATTGAGTTGAATTTAATACAACGTTCTACATTTTAGGCATCTCAATCGTAGTTCCGACCTAGAAAGAGCCAAAATTGAGAAATCTGAAATTTGTGCGCGCTTTGATGTTCTTCGCAGCCTTTGCCGCCGCCATGGCCGGAACCAACGCCCAGGCGGTGGAAAAAAAACCCAGGTGGTCAATATCGCCGGCGTCCAGAGCTACGACCTGGTTGGAACGCCGGGCAACACGGTACTGCTCTTCGATGTGGGTTCGCTGGCAACCATCACCAGCGTTTCGTGGAACTTCACGTTCACCGCCTACGATCCGAGCTGGCTGACCGATTTCGAAGTGCACTTCGGGTCCACCGCCGAGAACTTGGTGGTTTTCACGCCAAGCGACACCTGGGATGCGGGCACCGAAAGCCATTCCGGCAGCGCCAGCCTGGTGGACCTGGGCCTGAGCTTTGACATGGGCGCCGACGGCATCCTGCGCATCGAATTTGCCGAGGCTTCAAAGACCTCGACACCGGCATCGCCGACGGCCAATGGGACTCGGGCACGCTGACCATCGGCTACGACAACCACCTTGCTGCTGCCGTACCGGAACCGGAAACCTACGCCATGATGATGCGGGGCCTGGGCCTCGTGGGCGCACTGGCGCGTCGTCGTCGTCGCGTTTAATTCTGTCGTGTAGGCAAAGGCTGGCGGCCTGTTTCGCGGAGTGCGGGACAGGCCGCTGGTGTTTTGGGGTCGCCGTCAACGTGGCGACCTGGGCCAGCAAGCGATTGCGGCGACGCAACGTTTAAAAAAAGGGTTACGAGTGATCGTAACCCTTTGATTTTATTTGGTAGGCCTCCCCAGAGTCGAACTGGGCACCAACGGATTATGAGTCTCAGTTGAGCTCGTTGAATTACCTTAAAATCAAACACTTGCGTTGCTTGCCAAGCTGCTCAACACAGTCTGAATCAGTCACATTTCATCGGTTTTGGCCGAACTCGGCCACAAAATTGACACACCGGTTAGTCTACCCAACCGAAGCGTGTGCTCCCACTATCTGATTCCGCCCTGCCCTCCGCGACCAAAGCGAGTTGCAACTTTCAATCGCAACTGAAGCGGCAGATACAATTCCTGCCATTGGCGTAAGTGTGCTTGACTATACCGCGATGGTGAACGAACCAGAGATACAGGTGAATTTGATTGGTGTCGAGGTGGCAATTTATGAAGCGCTGTTCCCACTGCATGTGCTAGCCTATCGACAACGGTTTGCTTAAAATCCGCACAGTTCTCCAATCGGCCAGAAGCTGTCATTGAAGGAAGAGATGAGTATCATCAACTGGGGAGAGATAAGTTGAGGAAGACACCAACCGTTGTTGCATTGGCACTTGGCCTTGTTGCTGCTTCTGGATGGGCGAACCCGGCATCGGAGGACCCTGTCTTCAAAGGGACATACTTCTATAACTTTGAAAACTCTTTCCTCACTCCCGAGGGCAAGAACGAAGCCTGGTGTATCAATAGCGATATGTCGAAGGCGATGCTTCCCGCTGACAGTCGCGGGGAGCAGTGGGGCACTTCATACGTTGTTGTTCGCGGCAAGCTTGGCTCTGAGGGGAGTTTCGGAGGACTTGGTCGCTGCAAGCGCGTACTGGAGGTCACTGAGATACTGGAAGTAAAAAGTATGCGTAGACGACAGTAGCCTCGCGGCCGAGGTCCGCCATGGGTCGTTAGAAGCCGAGCACGACAGGCTGAAACCGGCCAACAGCAGACCGTCATCAATCTAAGAAAGTAAATGTGCAACGCGAAGAAGAATTTTCATCAGCTCGAATAGATGTCATGTCCCCGGATGCAAAAATAAGGAACACAGCTGCTATCACTTTGATGGACTCAGGCAATCTGGATGCGGTTGAGGCGCTGGTGGCTGCGATCGAAGTTGTAGCCTATCGAGAGGCTCGTGGCACTTTGATTTATGCGCTCTCCGGCTTCGATTGCTCTTCGCGCTTTTCACAGATATTTCGCTGGGCAATCGAAGGAGGATTCGAAGCCTCACATGAGGCCATGTCAATTTTGCGAGACCAAGTTATTACGCCAACAGAGCTAGAACGAGAAGAGTGTTTAGCTCTTCTGCATGAGGCGCAAGCTCAAGCTCGGTTAGACAGCGACCTTCTGGATGAGCTATTTACGTATATTGAATGAACTAGGCTGAGTGACGGCCGACAGTATTCGGCCAAAAGCGGACTGTGGGACAGACCCCTAAAAGGAACTATTGAATGATGAAGATTATGGACAAGGCACGCGTACGAGTAGATTTCAACGAACTCGTCCAATCAAATTTGGTACTTCTTGCTAAGTCGGATCTGGTTGTTAATTCTAGAGGGACGGAGATATTGCTCACCGAAGGCCTGCCGGTATCTGTTTACGAATACAACGACTACGCTGACGGCGAGCAGGAATATCTGCTCGCCGATGGTCTCGTCGAACTTAACGACACTGCCGTGAACGGTTTATGGAGTAGTGCAGCGAAATGGTGCTGCCGGATCGACTCAGCTGGAATACGGATTGAGGATGGGAGTCAATGGGTCTAGCCGATAGAGCAATCTGTGATTTGTAGTCGCGATGATGAGCCCGAGCTTTGTGCAATCGGCGGGCCCCGGCCAACAGCAGCCGGTCAGTTTTAACATTTTTTGCTTTACACAATAATTCCAAAAATGAAAAAGAATAGAATTTTGGCGTTCACATTGTTAGCAGCTTCCCCGTATGCCTTGGCTCAATATGCAAACATGGAAGGAAGCTACTCAGCACCTATTGGTGTTTCTCTGCAAGTGATCGTGTTGGATAGTCAAAAAGGCGATGTCGCAGCAACAACGACGGTCGTCCAAGGGGCATGTTCTGGTACCGTTGCAGGTTTAGGGAAAGTGGCGGGTAGGAAGATGACGTTCACTCCTTTTACTAAGGAAGAGAATGGTGATGCTTGCGTCATCACTGTTGAATTCGATAAGTCTTTTAAACGTGCCAGGATTAAGGGAGACGCCTGTATGGTCTATTCCGGCGCGGCCTGTGGCTGGGAGGGCGCTACGATTACGAAGGAAAAATAATTTTGCCAGCATCACCTACCGGCCAAAAGCAGCCAGTCGTTATAGAAAGTTTTTATATGAATTCGCGTTCAACCGAAGGCTACACGCCACCTGAAAACCGAGCTCAGCTTGAACTGCGATATGCTGCTGGAGAGCGCAATTTTCCGAATACCGACTTGAGCGGCGAGTCCCTTGTTGGAATCAAACTGGATGGTGCTGACTTCGAAAAGCATTCTTGGTTTTTCGACGCTGATTTTTCTAGAGCGAGCTTGCGCGGCGTAAGCTTTAGAGGATGTAATCTTAAATGTGTTAATTTTTCAGCCGCGGACCTCACTGGTGCAATCCTCGAACTTGCCGCAATCGAGTCGATAAAAACAAATGGTGCGACACTATCGGAGGTTAAAGTCCGTGGCGCAACCTTCTACGGCTGTGAGCTTGGCGAGAACGATGAACTGCCGTCTTGGAACTGGTAAGCTGATGCCCGAGTTCGGCCAAAAGCAGCCATCGAAATTTTATGCAACCGAACAATATATGATATGAAAAATGAAGGAAAACGTGAAAAAAACTGGAAGGATTTGTATATCAGGTCGACAAAGCTCGCGCGCGCAAAGCAACTCGGTATTGAGTATCCTAGAATTTCCGAAGCCGAGTTAAGAAAAAACTCTGTGTCCGAGGCTGGTGAACGCATCAACGTCCTGTTCGTTTGTAGCAAAAATCAATGGCGAAGTCCGACGGCAGAAACGGTCTGGCGCAATCATCCGAAATTGAACGTGCGGTCCGGAGGAACAAGCCCTAACGCTCGG
>Ga0308157_10002182_pt1 | contig 33814 bp, 41 predicted proteins | sample PhyBR1_FD_201035 | JGI IMG/M metagenome (GOLD analysis project Ga0308157, IMG submission 201035) | Phyllosphere microbial communities from UC Gill Tract Community Farm, Albany, California, United States - DLSLB.R1 | ecosystem: Host-associated > Plants > Phyllosphere > Unclassified | place: USA... | reverse complement strand
GATTGCTGCGCCGAAGAGGATCTTGCCACCCAAGCCCAAGATTTCGTTGAGGATGTTGGTGATTGCTGGGAAGTTCAGCATCTGTGCTGCCATCACACCGAAGAACAGGACGATGGCGATCTTCACGATGCCAGCGATGATTCCCGATGCGCTCTTGCCTTCTGGAACTACGCCCCATTCGGCGACAACACGGTCAGTACCAACGCCCTGCAGCGTGGTTTCAAGCAACTGTCCAACAAACTTGGCGATCAGGAAACCAACTGCCAGAAGGGCCAGCGCCATGATGACCTGTGGGATAGCGGTAAAGACCAGTTGCAGCATCTGCTGAGCTGGATCCGAAATTGCCGCGATGCCCAAGACCTGCAGAGCAGAAATGGAAACGACCAGTAGGATCAGCGCAAAGACGATGTTAGAAAGGACGCTCACGATCTTCGCTTGGGTTTCGCGAGATTGAACCTCGTCAATAGGCTCGTCGCCTGGAGTTAGTTTGCGAACTAGGCCGCTAAAGTCCACGGTGCCAAGACCAGTGTTCAAAAGCTGTCGAACGATATTGGCAATGACGTAGCCAACGAAGAAGATGAAGCCCGCACCGATGAGGTTCGGGATGAATGCCATAACTCCGCTGAGGAGTCCTTGCACTGGCGAAAGGACTTCGGACAGTGAAAAGACTTGAAGGATGGCGACTAGACCGAAGAGCCAGACAATCAGTCCAGCGACCTTGCCTAGGGATTGTCCGATTTGAGCTCCGTCATTTCCCTGCTTTTGCAGGAATTTCACTCTGCCCACCAGTTTGCCAGCAGCCCAACGAACTATGCGCGCTACGAGCCAAGTAATGATCAGAATGACAAGCGCAATTGCTACCTTTTGTAGCATTGACGCCCAATCGATGTTTCCTAGGACGTTCTCAGACTGCATTTCTGCTCCTTCAACGTAGGGACAAGTCCGACCCTACGATGAAGGAACAACGCTGACTAGGGCAAAGAATGAAACTCCCAGACTCGACCCATTGGAGTTCCACCCTTCCTCGTGCGGATCTCGAAGCAAAAATCGCCTTTCACTGCGATAACCGGTGTCAACGATCCGAGACGCAACGAAATTGCAAATTTTATTGAATGTTTCCGAATTCCCAAGTCAATGAATTCTCTGAATTGACTTGAAGATTTCCAGTTTCAGCGTTACCTCGTTGGCGCTCTCTGTACTACTTTATGACTTCGCTGACTACCGAAGCACCCAGCTCGACGGTGCGCGAAACCGTGCAGTATTTCTCGTGTGAGAGCTTCACAATGCGTTCTACCATTCCAGCGGCTTTGCGACCTTCGTCAGTATCAGGGAACTTCAGATCAAAGCCAAGATGGATATCATCCATGCGGCTGGCACCATCTTCGGTGATCTTGTATCCGCTGGCGTGAACGTCAAACTTTTCCGGTTCACTTCGACGGGTTGTTGCGACATCCACGTCGATTGACGAGCAACCGGCGATAGCAGCAAGCAACAATTCAACCGGTGAGAGCAATCCCTCGCCTTGACCAAATTCAATGTTCGCTCCAGTTGCGACGCTGGTTGCGGTGTACTTGCCAGATTCTGTGCGCTGAACGGTAACTTCACGAAGCGCACGGCTATTTTCACTCATGAAACTATCGTGCCACGTTCTTGATCTGCGACGTCTCGTGGCGCAATATCAAGCGCGGTGAAGCATCTTCGTGACCTTCAGAGACGTCACAAAAGCCAGAGTTCTTGAAGAAATCGATCGCCAGGAGGCGTTGGGTATCTAAGTGGACTTCCACTTCTGGGCTGTTTTCAATGATGTGGTCTAGCAACAACGTGCCAATGCCTTGTTGTCGATCAGAATGACGCACCCAGAGCAGTTCCACGTCCGTCGCATTCCACGCGGCAAACCCCAAAACTTGCTCGCCTCGCTGAGCAATAATGACCTCTAAGGATTGTGAGTAAACCATTTCCAAAGCTGTCGCTACAGCATCAAGATCGGCCGCTGAGATGAAATCCTTCCGGCGTTCAACCGAGTTTTTCCAGACGTCCAAAAGATCGGGGACTTCATCAACGCTCGTCCACTTTCTAAGGACAACTTGCTCGTCCATTTACAACGTCCTATCTGCAAGCAAAGCAGCGGTTCAAAGGGTTCACACTGAATTCAACAGATCTCGATGAACAGCAAATCCGTTCTTCGAGTTCTGTTCTGAATATCTTACGGCCATTTACGTGGTTTCACCGACGGAGAAAAAACGGTGGACATCTTTTGCCCAATCCAGCAACTTTCCGCGCACCGCTTCGGGCTGATCAATGTGGAGATTATGTCCTGCGGATTCGACAACGCTCAATTGCGCTTCAGGATATCTATTCAGCAATACCCGCTGATCGTGGTAGCCAGTCACGTTGTCTTGCCGCCCACAGACGATAGCTACAGGAACTCGCAGTTGGGTTTGCCGATCAGCTGGCAGTGGGTCGAGGTAATAGCGTTTGGCTAGTTTCGCCATGGCCCGCAGATTGGCAGCTTTCAGTCCAGGTAGGACCCATCGCGAATACTCCCGCCACGTCGCTTCGCTTTGAATCACGGCGAACTGAGAATACATTCGTGCGTCGTCTGTAGGGAGCGAATCCAGTAGCTTGGGGTCTTCCACATGGACTTCGTGCAGTGGAAGTGTCCTAGCTTCAGTTTGTGGGAACACCGCGGTAGCCAGCAAGAAGATCCCTTGGACATCACCAGCGAATCGGTCAGCCATTTCTTGGCAAAGCAATCCCCCAAGAGAATTCCCAACCAGGGCGAAAGGCTCCCCTGCTGCCACGCTTCGAATATGTTGCTCTAACCAGTCGGCCAGTTCCGGAAGTCCGGCCTCACCCGCCATGGCATCGCAGGTGCCAAAACCGGGCAGGTCGACGTATTGAGTTTTAAACCAACCGGTTCTTTCAAGCTCTAAGCCAAGTGGTTTCAGTATTCGATGATCAACACCATTGCCGTGAACCATAAATACCGTCAGCGGCCGAGCGATCGTTTCGGTCATACTGTCAACGTCGAGATTCACTGCCACCCTTGTCATCGCTAGTCATGGCTCTAATGCCACTATTCATTCTAAAGAATTGGAACAGGGATGGAATCTACGCTGCCGACGCAACGTTGGGCAAGATGCAGAACTCATTTCCCGAAGGGTCAAGAAAAACCCTCCACGGAATATCTCCCCACCGATGATCCAGTTCAACGCCTCCCAAATTCAGAATCCGTTGAAGAATCAGTTCCATGTCGTCGTTGGCTTCCAACCGAAGATCTAGATGGACCGAACTCTTGACACCCGACTTGCTTTGATCTTCATTTACCAGCACCAAGGCCGGGTAGAGACCCTCGGGATGTTTCAGAACAGTTGGCTCCTGGGGCGTTGCGGAAAAACCGGTCAAAAATGACCAAAATTCAGCATCTTTCAGTGGGTCAGTGCTTTGAATTTCCACTGCTGAAAGCTCGAACTGCACAGATTCGTCGCCGGGTTCGAATAGGAAGTACTTTCGTCCGGCGACGTCCTGAAGCTTCTTGCGTGAACTGGCAAAACTTGGCGTCTTTGACGCACTGGCCCGACCTGACTCCACGATCAGCGGAAAGTAACGCTGAGTCGACTCACTCACGTCTTTGACTATCGGAAAACAAAGATCAAGATAGGCATTCTCGGAAAACGTGAGTCGTGTTTCAAATCCTCCAGCGTTATCGCTCAGAGTTTCACCACGAAGCAAGTCTTCCCAAAAGCGTCCGTGATCGTGAGGACCGGCGGCATCAAAGACCAAATTTTCCCAGTACATTATTTTCTTTCCCGATGTGGACTGGTTGGCAGACTCATCTGCAGATGTCTGTCCTTCTAGCTCTGTCGCCACGCGGCAAGCTGCTGCGACGAGACTTCAGCGAGCCACTTCTGCCACAGCGGTCCGAAGCTCACACGGCGTACCCCGAGTTCACGTAGCGCGGCCAGATCGCCGGCGGCGTGGGCGGTCACCGGATGCGCGGTGACATTGACGGGAATTGAAACTGCAGCAACGGCCTGTTTCACCTGGTCAGCGTCTGCAAGCGCGACTGGGTACACGCTGCGTGCGCCGGCTTCTTCGAGTAGTTTGATGCGCGCGATAGCCTCGCCCAATGGATCAGCAAACTGTTCGCTGAGCTTCACCGCATCGGTACGCCCGTTGATCACAAAATCGACTCCCGCTGCATCGGCGGCCTGGCGAACCCCGTTGATGTAATCAGCATGCTCTTGGCGATCCCTTACACGCTTCCCTTCACCGTGAACCACGTCTTCGATGTTCACACCAACTGCTCCAGCAGCAAAAACTCGCTCAAATAATTCTTCAGGTTTCAGACCGTATCCAGACTCCACATCTGCGCTGACAGGAACCTCGACCGAGGCGGTGATTCGTTGAACAACCGCCAAGTAATCTGCGAAGTCCATCTGCTCGCCATCTGCACTGCCAATCGAATCCGCCACGGGATGACTTCCAATGGTCAGCGATTCAAATCCAGCTTCTTGGGCGAGCGTCGCACTGAAGGTGTCCCACACGGTGGGCATGACTAGCAACTGGCCAGACTCATGCAAGCGGGCAAGGGTGGTGGCGCGTTCTTCAAATACTGACATGGAGACCTCCAAGAGAAAGTGGTTCGTGCTCAGTCTACGGAGCCGTTGTGCCTCCTACAGCAGCACCGAGAAATTCTCAGGAACTACGTCGGAGGCCAACCCTTCGTTTCAGTCTCAACCGCAAACACCAAGGTTTCATTCCTGCCCTTGATCAAGGGCTCATCCTCTGCGATTCGTCCAACTAGGGTCAGTCCTGCTTTTTCAAGTACTCGGCGCGACCCGATGTTTCGGGCATCGCAGGTGGCCATGATTCTACTTAGCCCTAGGACATCGGTTCCCAAATGCACCAACATTCCTGCAACTTCAGTTCCTAGTCCCTGTCCCCAAAATTTTTGGTGCAGCGTGTAGCCCAGCTCTCCGATTTGTTGCGATTCGTCGGTAACCCACACGGAGGCTGAACCAATGACATTCCCCTCGAAGCAAACAGCTAATAAAAAGCGGCCATCGCGCTTGAGACAGGCGTCAGCGAGGAACTGCTCAGATTCCTCAAGGCTGTTCGGACCCCATGGTGAATACTGGCTCACCAGTGGATCAGAGGCGTACGCGTGCACGGCCTGAATATCGCCTTCTACAAAGTCGGCGAGCGCCAGCCGCGAACTGGTTGCCCTTATTGCCCGTGCCATGATTCCCTCGTTGATCTGTTGTTTGTTGACAGTCTATGGGTTCAGGGGCGGACCCTATCGGAGGTAGCCCGCTGCACGGAAGGATATTTCATGGCTATTAAGCGGGGTTGAGATTCCTTGTAATTTTTGGAATCGTGGCACCCACATGCCCTGACCTTGGTATGTCCGCAACCGGAAGGAGAGCCGTCGTGCTCGCACTGACCGATCAAGCAGCATCCATCGTGACCGCAATTGTCACCAACCAGTCCGAGGCCGAGAAGGCAGGCCTACGTATTCACCAGGCTGACGGAACCAACGCACCTGAAGAAGCAGCATTCGCAATTCAGATCGTTCCTGAACCAGAAGAAACCGACACCGTCGTTTCTAGCGAAGGTAGCCCCGTCTACTTGGATGAGCTAGTTGCAGATGACCTAGAAGATAAGGTCCTCGACGCTGCGGTTGACGAGCAGGGTGGCGTCAGCTTCCAAATTTTGGTTCAGAACTAATCCTTCTCAACCACACCCCATAGACTTCCAGTGAGAGTCGCCTTTTTCAGGTGGCTCTCACTGTGCTTAACCACCAAAGATTCGCAGTTGGCTTCGATCCGGTAAAGAATGGCTTTATGCCTTTTGCTGATCAACTTATCGGTGTGGACGTCGCCGAACAATTAGTGCGTGAGTTACACGCTGTGGACCCGCACAACCAGCTACAGAATCTGAAAGCGGCAGTATCAACGCTGGATCCTCTGAGCCTTCGGGAACGCTCGGATACGTTACGTGATGCCTTGCTCGCGGACTATCCGCAGTCCTATCTGCAACTGTCAACAGTCATCAAGTCGGCTCACGCTTCGCCGAGTTTTTCCGGGTGGATGCTGTGGCCGGTGACTTCCGCAGTGGCCACACGCGCCACCGAAGAGAACACGGCAGAATCGTTTAACGACGCCATGGAACTGCTGGCTTTGCTCACTTCGCGGCTCACCTCGGAATTCGCCATTCGTGTTTTGCTCAAACATGATCTACAGAGCGCTCTTACCTTCGTGCAACAGTGGACTATCTCCTCGGATGAGCATGTGCGCCGTCTTGCCAGTGAAGGGACTCGACCATTCTTGCCATGGGCGGTGCGGGTACCGGAGATTATCCAGAAGCCAGATCTCACGATTCCCGTTCTTGATGAGCTGTACAAGGACGACAGTGAATACGTCCGCAGGTCAGTAGCTAACCACTTGAATGATCTCAGCCGTAATGAACCCGAGCTAGTGATTCAGACGGCTGGACGTTGGTTGCAGTCCCCTGCCCCCACCACCGTGAAGTTGGTGAAGCATGGGCTACGTACGTTGATCAAACGTGGTAATCCTGAGGCGTTGGCCCTGCTTGGTTTTGGTACCCCTACGGTGGACGTTAATGGTCCGTTGGTCCAGGCACCTGAAGTTCCTTGGGGCGGTGAAGTCAATTTCACTGCGACTATCCGCAATACCGGAAATGAACCGATGAAGCTAGCAGTCGACTATGTCTTGCATCATCAAAAGGCCAACGGCTCAACCACAGCCAAGGTCTTCAAACTCACTACGCGAACCCTGTCCCCCGGCGAAGCTATGGACATCGACCGCTCGCATTCCTTTAAGGCCATAACAACTCGGCGCTACTATCCAGGTACGCACGCTGTCGCGCTACAAATCAACGGTGTGCCAACAACTCCAACGCAATTCGAACTGCTTCCAGAGCGTTCGGCGGGCCTCGAAACGTAGTGGTGCTTGTGACCAGTGGACCAGACAAGTTCTTGGTCGTGAATCTTGGGTCGGTGCACGTGTCACGTCCTTGAATTTGTTTCGGTTCTGCGCAATCGTCGTAGTAACAGCCACAGCTGTGAATCACGAAGTTCGGGAAGAACGTATGGAAAATCCGCAAGAGCAAAGAGTGACCAACGACTATGCGACGTACCGCAATGCCAAACCGTGGAAAAAATACTTCCTTGAGTTCCTCGGCAAATCATTATTTGTGGCGGTCCTTGGCACGGTTCTTATTCTAATGTCAGCGACCGGGATAATGACGTCCGGTAATTACGGAGGCGGCCCACTGATACTTCGCGACGGCGGGTTTTTTGGCACCGTAATAACCTTGTGTGGCGCGTGCTTCCCGTTGCTCGTCGTTGAATTCCGTAACCACGACCACGGATTCCCGGCACGCGGCGTCACACGCTTAGTCCTTCTCGCGACTTACAGTGCCATCGCAATGATGTTGCTCTTCATGATTTGCTGGCCTTTCGCTGTTGACCAGCACCGGTACGGCACACCGTTAGCCGCAGAATACCTTTCGAACCCTCGCGCTTTTGCCATCATGGCGCTGTATGTTTGCGTGTGCTATTTCTGGTCATCTCTTGCCTTTATCCCACTGACTTTGAAGCACAATGCGTTCAAGATTGTCGGCATCCTTTATCTTATTCTGCTCATGGCCTGTGGCATATGGCGTAGCTATACTGTGTTCGCCTCGCCTACCGAACAAGGGAATTTAGGACTGTTGCTCGGGTTAGCGGTGGTGGGAGCGGCGCTACACGTTGTCGCCGCCGTTGTCACCCAACGCAATATCCAACGAGAGCTGACCGACTAGCCACCAGTCCTGCACTTCTATGTCTGAGTGAATAGTCGCAACTCCTGGCTACGTGGCCTCCACAATCCGGCAGACGCGGCCGTTAGTTCCGTAGGCGACGAGGCACTTAGTTCGTCTAGGGCTCGAACGTAGTCAGGCACGATTTCTCTCGGGAGGCGTAACCCCATGGTTAGGTGAGGAGTCCATCGCGGGCCACGACCCTCGCTATTCATGCCGCTGATATCCCGCGCAGCGATTTCCAGTTCATCGCTCGATTCCAATGACCAAGCCACGGTTTGCTTGCGCTTCGTACCAAAAATGACAGTACCCACGCGATGGAGCGGTGCCGGAAGTACCTGAGGTAATAGTTCTGCTGCACGCTGCTCCACTTGCTCATCTAGTTGAGGCGCGAAGGTAATGCTGATGTGCGGAGTTTGATTTTGGGCAGGGAAGCCTTGGCTCGCCAGTTCTGTGAAGATCTCGCGAATCTGATGTTCTTCGATTTCAGCTAGGTACAGCAGAATGTTTTCTGGAGATGCGCTCAACGTCATGTTCCTCAAGGTTTAGCTTCCTACTCATAGTAGTTGGCGGGAAGGTTTTCATTGACTGCCGCTAACGACACGGACAAGATGGCTAGCAACGGAGATTACTCGTGATCGTAGAAGAAGGAAGAGGCAAACTCTCATGGCAATAGTCGAAGTCAATGGTGTCCAGCTCGGAATTGAGAGTTTCGGTAGCCTTGCCGATCCACTAGTCCTGTGTATTGGTGGGACCACGATGCTTTCTTGGCCTGATCAACTCTGTGAAAAGCTCGCAGCGTCCGGCAAACACGTAGTTCGATATGACCTACGGGACTGCGGGGAATCAACCACCATTGATCCGATGAATCCTTCGTACACACTGCGTGATCTGGCTGCGGATGCTGTGGCGTTGGCCAAGGCGTTAGATGACCGGCCGGCGCACTTGGCTGGCTTTGGTGTAGGTGGCATGGTGGCTCAGGTAGCTGCTCTCGACTCACCGCAAGCCTTTAGCGCGCTTACGCTCTTCGGCACTCGCCCCGTCGCCCCAGGGCCAGTTGATGACGACCTGCCGGATCATGATCAGCAAGTCATGGGGATCCTGTTTTCTTCTCCTCTTCCTGACTGGACCGATCGCGCAGCGGTTGCCGAGTTTGCCGCAGCGGGCGCACCGATTCTGGGCGATGATCCAGCAGAAGCCACACAGCTAGCGGTACGTATTTGGGACCGCACGGCCGAAAACACGCCTCCTGCACATATGGCGAACCAAATGGGCATCACTTTCTCCAAGATCGATTGTGCTCCGCGATGGCGCGAACGACTCGGTTCGCTGAACCTGCCCACCTTGGTCATCCACGGTGCAAAAGATCCATTCTTCCCCGTAGGTAACGCAGAAGCATTAGCTCGTGACATCCCGAATTCCACGTTGCTTGTTCTAGAGAATGCTTCAACCGCGATGCCACTGCCAATACGGATGAAATTGCCGCAGCCATGGTGAAGCTCGAATCTTTCTAACTGGCACACCCTAGACAACACCTACGGACTTGGGCATTGTTGGTCAGAGACAGACTTTTGCACGACAACGCTCTGGAGGACCCTCATGGCCGAGGCTTACATCATCGACGCGCTACGAACTCCAGTTGGACGACGAGGAAAGTCTCTGGCCGGGCTTCATCCGCTAGATCTGGCCGCCGCCCCGCTAGCGCACTTGGTGCAGCGCAATAACATTGATTCCGAAGAATACGACGAGATCATTCTGGGGTGCATTGATCAGCTCGGCCCACAGGCCATGGACATTGCACGTAACGCATGGCTCGCGGCCGGACTATCGGAGCACGTGCCAGGAACCACGGTTGAACGCCAATGCGGATCCGGTCAACAGGCCGTCTCCTATGCGGCCCAAGCAGTCATGAGTGGAAGTAGCGATTTGGTGGTGGCCGGCGGCGTTCAATCCATGTCGAGCATTCCGCTGTCCTACTCCAATATTGCTGCCAAAGACTTTGGTTTCCCCGACCCATATCACGGTTCCACGCGGTGGGCAGCCCGCTATGGAGATCAAGAAATCTCGCAGTTCCACGGCGCTGAAATGATGGCTCAGCACTGGGGATTCACTCGCGAACAATTAGAAGACTTTGCTGTCACGTCCCATGAACGAGCCTTGAATGCTCAAGCGCAAGGCTTTTTTGACCGAGAAATCTTTTCCTTAGATGAGCTCGCGGTAGATGAAGGTCCTCGGAACCCGGACCGCGCCAAAATGGCCACCTTGGCCCCTATTACCGATGGCGGGTTGCACACCGCAGCCACCGCCTCGCAAACCTCCGACGGTGCGGCGATGTTGTTGATCGCTTCCGAAGCGGCCGTCAAACGTTATGGCCTGAAACCGCGAGCCCGCATCCACCATGTTTCGGCGCGTGGCGATGATCCGATCATGATGCTCTCCGCGCCGATCCGCGCGACGAAGTACGCGCTGGAACGTACCGGCATGAAATTAGCAGATATCGACCGCATCGAAATTAATGAAGCGTTTGCGTCCGTGGTTCTTGCTTGGCAGAAGGAAACCGGCGCCGATCTTTCCAAGGTCAACGTCAACGGCGGCGCCATTGCCCTAGGGCACCCGATCGGCGCTACCGGTGCGCGCTTGATGACCTCGTTGTTGCATGAGCTAGAGCGCAGTGACACCCGTTGGGGATTGCAAACCATGTGTGAAGGTGGCGGTCAGGCCAACGTCACGATCCTTGAACGGCTCTAGGAACAACCCAGGAACGGAGTACCACCGATGGCTGATCCATGGGAATCTTATGAACTCAGCACAGCACTTGACGTGGATTATCTTCATGCTTTTTCCTCGCTGACACAACAGGACCGTGAGCAATGGATGCTCGCGCGGTCGCTAGGTGACGAGATCCTTGCGGTGATCAACGATCACTGGCAGAACGCGCACTACCCCATTGAATTGGTCCGTCGCATCGGTGAACTTGACCTACTCACCGATGGGCTAAACATCCCCGGCCACGAGGTGCTCTCCCCCATGTCGACAGGTTTGGTCGCCATGGAAATTTCCCGGGCCGACGGTTCAATGGCCGCAGCCGCCGCCGTACAAGGTGGTTTGGTTCTACGAACCCTCAGCCTTTTTGCTAACACCGAGCAACAAGAGCAATATCTGGAACCCGTAGCTAGTGGAACACTCTTGGGTGGTTTTGCGTTGACTGAACCGCAGCATGGTTCGGACTCGGTGAGTCTTGAAACCAGCGCGCAACGAGATGGCCAGGACTGGATTCTGAACGGTGAGAAGAAATGGATCGGCAACGGTGCCGCCGGTGGGATTACCATCGTTTGGGCTCGCGATGTGGGTGACGGTGAAGTCAAAGGATTTATCGTTGATCAGCAGTCACCGGGATATGAGGCCTCGCCGGTGCGAGGTAAGGGTGTCTTGCGTGCCATTGAGCAGGCCGAGATTCGCCTGAATAATGTCAGGGTTCCCGACAGCGCGCGACTGGCTAAGGCGAAGAACTTCAAAGATGTTGCCCAAGCGTTGGTCGCCACGAGGGTCAATGTTGGTTGGTCGGCCCTGGGGCATGCCCAGTACCTCTTTGAGGCAGCATTGACCTACGCCAAAACTCGGAAACAGTTTGGCAAGCCACTAGGCGCGCATCAAATGGTTCAAGAACGTTTGGCCCAGATGCTGGCCGAACTGACCAATATGCAATTGCAATGTGTCGCTGTTGCCGCCCAGCAGTCCGCTGGCACGTTGAAAGCAACGCAAGCCTCCTTGTTGAAGTATCACAACACCCGTGCGGCTCGGCGTATCGCGGCCACTGCCCGGGACATGCTTGGTGGCAACGGGATCCTCTTAGAACACCACGTGATACGACATGTTGGCGATATAGAAGCCCTGCACACCTATGAAGGCACCGAATCTATTCAAGCCCTCATCATCGGGCGTGACCTCACTGGGTTCAGCGCTTTTAGCTAGGGCTGAAATAAGCATTACTATACGAATGACTACACCCGTTTTGTTGAGAAAAGGCACAGGGCCAGGCATGTCATATTTGGTTGATTTTAAGGACGTCTCCACCGTGGGCGTTGAGTCGTCTCCGGTGGCAGAGGCATTGGCCGGCTTACGCGCCAATGAGGCTCGCTACCTGAAAAACAAGTTCAATCACGACTTGGTTCTCGAAGATGCTTCAGAAGCCAACGAGGTTATCGACTGGATTCACAAGATCTTGTTTGAGGAGCGGGAATTACGCATTGCGTCTCGCCCTTTGCAGGCTTGTGTTTTTGAAGCCGATGGGTCCAAGCGTGCCTATGTCTTCTACGAGTCTGGACTGTCTATCAACGTCTTGTATGGCATCGATGAGGGCGAGAAACGTGCCGTTGGTTTTAAGCTTTCCGATGGCATGGAAGTTCCAGAAGAGTTAGCCGATAAGTTCAAGTTCGCGCGGCAAAAATCCAAACTGGCCGGGACGATTCGTGGCTCGTACTTCGTGATCAAGAACGAGTACTAGTCCCCCAATTGGCCGTAGCCATCTTTGGCCGCGGCATTGAGGAAGTCCTCAGGCCACAGTTGCCCGAGTTCAGCTGAGAACGTGATTCTCGCTACCGGTACATGCTGCTGGTGCGCGGCCTTAATCTCGTGTGCCAGCAGTTCAAACTTTTTCTGTTGCTCCGCGACGAAGTCGCGTCGTACCGGATTGCCGTGGCCCGGGACGATCATATGTGCTGACTCAATCTTCGTCAGTAGATCTTTGAGTACTCGTGGCCAATCAAGCGGGTAAGCTCCTGAACCGAACATGGGCGGACCGGACTCTTCGATGATGTCGCCGAGGAACCAGGTCCCCACGTCAGGGACAAAAACTGCGAGGTCAGTATCGGTGTGCCCCGGCCCGAGCGGGAGTAACTCAATATCGCGTCCGCCAAGATTAAGGGTGCAATTTTCATTGATCAGATGATCTGGTTCGCTCAATATAACGTTGGCCCACGTTTTGTCAGGTTCAGAATCCGGGCGTTCAAGTACCTTTTGAAGATGTGGTTTTTCGTACTGCCGAAAATGCTGCGGAATCAGATGGTGCCCAATAACCGGAATGCTTGCTCGGCTAAAAGCCTGGTTTCCAAAAGTGTGGTCATAGTGCGCGTGAGTATTGATCGCGGCAACGACCGGAAGGCAGAAATATTCGGTCACATGATCGATGAGTTGTTGGCCCTCTTCTGGGTTGTTGCGGGTGTCGATGATTGTCACCCCATAGGTACCAAGGATCACGCCCACCGAGACGTCTACTGGTTCATATCTTCGTTGAAAAACGCCGGAACCTACTTGAACCCAATGGTTATCAGGCAAAGTGTCTCCTAGTTGCTTGATCTACCCTTTTGTACCGCTGTGCCCTATCTGATTTGGATATTACCGCGGTTGAGTTGATGTGTCCCATATCAAGTGAGCGAGTATTGAACAAAGTCTCGCGAGCCGCGGGCTGGATGACTAGGCTAGGTTCATGGCCACAGTAATTCTTGTGCGGCATGGCCGCACCACAGCAAATGCCACAGGCATTTTGGCTGGACGAACTGCAGGCGTGAGCCTTGATCAGACCGGCGAATCCCAAGCCGAGCACACTGGACAACGACTTGCCTCCATCCCGCTGGCCGCAATCGTTTCCAGTCCGCTAGAGCGCTGCCAGCAAACAGCACAATTTATCGCTAATCATCAGCAAAGCGCGCCGGAGATCACTCTTGCCGAGGACCTCACCGAATGTGATTACGGTAGCTGGCAAGGCAGCAAGCTATCTGATTTATCAGTTCAAGCATTGTGGTCCAAGGTTCAAGCCAATCCTTCAGCGGTCACCTTCCCCGACGGTGAATCCATGGCAGGCATGCAAGCTCGATCCGTGGCCGAAATTCGGCGCTTGGACTCAGCAATTGAATCCGAACACGGACCGGAAGCGGTCTGGGTTGCGGTGAGCCACGGCGATATTATCAAGTCAATACTGGCTGATGCCTTGGGAATGCATCTGGACCTTTTCCAGCGCATCACGGTGGGTCCGGCATCCGTCTCGATCATTCATTACGGTTCTGGATCCCCGCGAGTTCATTGCGTTAATACCGACAATGGTGATTTGTCGTGGCTCGCTCCAGGACTCAAGACTTCTGACGCCCCTGTGGGCGGCGGAGCAGGAAACTAAGGAAGTACTCAAATGGTCGCAACAGTCCACGAATTCAATTGGCCCGATCGTGTAGTTATCGGAACCGTTGGTAAACCTGGCTCACGAACCTTCTTTTTACAGGCCCGTACCGGTGCACAAATGGCGAGCATCTCCTTGGAGAAACAGCAGGCAGCCATCGTTGCCGAAATGATTGACGAGATCCTCGATCAGGTTGCCACCGTCGAGGGTAATCCTTTCAGCGTTCCGACCAACACGCCCATCGAATTGGTCGACAACGATCCGTTAGAAGAGGTCGTGGAGTCCTTCCGCGCCGGCGCCATGAACCTAGGCTGGGACGCCACGGTCGCCCAGGTAGTTCTCGAAGCTTATTCGCTGGTTGAGGAAGATTCCGAGGAAAACCCTGATGCAGTGATGCAGGTGCGAATGCCTGTGGGTACCGCACGCGCCTTTGCCATGCGCACTCATGAAGTTGTTGCCGCTGGACGCCCGGTCTGTTCGAGCTGCGGCTACCCGATGGATCCTGAAGGTCACCAGTGCCAAGGACCAGAACTTTCATGACCACAGCTGATCTGCTTACCGGTGATTTGGAGCTGACTGGTCGTATCACCACAGCATCCAATGCCACCTTTTTCGGCACTATCGGTGAGCAGAACGTTGTCTACAAACCAGTCAAAGGCGAAGAGCCACTTTGGGATTTCCCGCATCAAACTTTGGCCAACCGCGAGGTTGCAGCGTTCTTGGTGTCTGACGCGTTGGACTGGAATATTGTGCCACGTACCTGGTTGCGTGATGGTCCGTTCGGAACTGGCATGGTGCAGTTATGGCAAGAGGTTGATCCCCAACAGCACCCTGTCGACTTGGTCATGACCAAGGATGCGCCGAGTACCGGTTGGAAGAATGTCCTCACCGGCGAAGACGAGAACGGGCAAGAAGTCAGCCTGCTGCACGAAGACTCCGAGCAACTACGGCGTATGGCCATCTTTGATGTGCTGGTGAACAATGCAGACCGCAAGGGCGATCACGTGCTCGCCATGGAAGGTGGCCACCGTTTTGGCGTAGACCATGGGCTCAGTTTTCATGAGGAGCACAAACTTCGCACCGTGTTGTGGGGTTGGATTTCTCAACCGCTGATCGAAGAAGAACTTCACGGAATTGATCGCCTAGTACTGGCACTGGATTCGACTCTCGGAGCAGAGCTCGCAGAACTTCTCAGCCCAGTTGAGGTTCAGGCTTTCGCGGCGCGGTGCAACACGCTACGAAGTGAAGCACGTTTCCCAGCCCACAGTGGAGACATGCCTGCAGTCCCCTGGCCACTGTTTTAGCTGGACCCAACGCGTGGGCGGTGTTTGTCGTGAAGTCTTCGGTGCCAGATCCGCGAACGTGATTCAACCGATGCGTAGCTGTAGGGCGCCACAACGTCGGTTGGTGTGTAGCCCATCTTGATCCAGAACGGTTCGGCAATTTCAGCATTGGCTTCCACGATCGATATGCGAAGCCACATCAAACCTTGAACCATGCTCATTTCGCTGATGATGGACTCGTGTAGTTGTCGGCCAAGTCCTTCTCCGCGACGGCGGGGATCAGTCATGAGCAACCCGATATGTGCGGTGTCGGGCTCGGGCCAGCTCTGGATTACGTCGGCGAAAGCGATGAGTTTCCCCGCTTCCCACAGTCCGAACCCAAACTTTTGCTTATTAGTCGTGTTGGGAGGCAACGCAGTCAGAGCTTCGATTGCGGCACCTTCAGCTACTGATGTTCCTTGAACGCGCAACGTGTAGTCAGCGTTTAATTCCATGAGCTGTTGGAGGGCTTCAGCGTCGTGAAGTCCAACCTGACGGAACTGAATCATATTGCTCGCGATTCAAAAATCATGACATTCTGCCCACCATCGAACGGGGTTTTATGCCAATCGCCCCACAGGGAAACAACTTCGAATCCAGCAGTCTGTAATTCCTCGCGGATCTCTTGTTCGGTGCGGAAATGTAAGATCACGTCTTCTTGAACGAGTTCCCCGGTTGTGGTGAACTCAGTGAATGATTTCAACAGCACGCGGCCCTGGCCCAATTCTTCGGTCTGGCTCCATTCGGTTAATGGCCCAAATTGCGTGTCAGTATGCTCCGGCTGGGCTTCATTCCATGCCTCCCACGCGCGTCTAGAGGGATTCCTAGATTCGAAAGCCAGCACGCCGCCGTCGGTCAGGCATTTGCGGAGATCCGCCAAGGTTTGAGTCCACTGCGGGTCAGGAATATGTTGTGCAACATTGCCAGTCATGACTGCAAGGTCAAATAATCCATGGCGCACGGTACCAGAATCGCCGTCAACCCACGTCACCTTGTCGGCGTCCTGACGCTGGCGTGCGTAGTTCAGCATTGCAGGAGAGGGATCAACCCCGAATACTTCTTTACCTTCGGTAGCTAGTGTCACGGTGAGAATTCCGGTGCCACACCCAAGATCAAGGATTCGTCGCGTTTCTGGCCGTTGGGCCAACGAGCGGTAGTAGTCGTGGTCTGGGCCATCTGGATTCACCTGGTCGTAGAGGGCGACGATTTTCGAGTTGTAGTCAGTCACTGAGCCCCCTCAGCTCTCCAAACAATCTATTGACGTACCGCGCCAAGCATACGGGTAAAAACTTCGAGAACGTCTCCCTTTCCTCCGTTTTCTACCCAGATATCAACAGAAGCATCCAAACACGCCAGAGCTGTGGCAACGATGCCGCGAGCAGCGATTTCACTGTCCGGGCCACCAATGCGCGACGCAACCGCGGGTGCGAGGAGTTCCTGCCATTGTTTCTGTTTCTCTAATCGGTAACGCTGCAAAGCTGGGGTTTCGCGCAGTAGTCGAGCCACTAGTAGCGTTCGTTCCCTAGAATTTGCAGGCCCTCGTTCATCCGAATCAAAGGCAGCAGCATACAGCGATTCCCAGGGAGATTCTTCAGCCGGTCGTTCTTTGAACGCAGCCAGCATTTCCTCTCCTCGAAGTGCAATATCGGCCGCGGCCATCTCCTCTTTGGAAGCAAAATAGCGGAACAATGAGCGGCGAGAAACTCCAACTTCTTCAGCTATCTGGTCGACTGTCGTTGCGTCAAACCCTCGGTCCAAGAACATGCCCATGGCGATTCTACTAATATCGGCTCGCACTGCAATGCGGGTTCTCTCACGAAGGCTCACTTCACTCATAGTGCAATTATAGCCGAAAATGTACACATGTGGCACTCAGTGCCAAACTTGGTCTATGATGCAACCATGACAAAAATTGATTTCAAGAAAGAGACGACATTAATCACCGGAGCGAGTTCGGGACTCGGCGCGGAATTCGCTCGTCAGCTGGCTAGACGAGGCTCAGAACTTGTTCTAGTGGCCCGCCGTGCGGACCGACTAGAGTCCCTCTCAGCAGAGCTAACCACCAAGTTCGGAGTAAAAGTCACCACTATTCCATTTGACCTCGGAGCCGCCGATGCTGGCCGTCAGCTCCACGCAGAAGTCAGCACACGAGACTTGAAGATCTCTAGCCTGATTAACGCTGCCGGATTCGGTACACACGGGGAATTCATTAATGAAGATCCGGAGCGAATCCAGCAAGAATTGACACTAAACATTGCCGCGTTGGTATATGTCACCCATGCTTTCCTCAGCGAGCTTACCGGGGCATTAATCAACGTTGCGAGTCTGCTTGGATACAACGCATGGCCTACTGCCGCGGTTTATGGTGCCAGCAAGAGCTTCGTTCTCCATTTCACCGAGGCGCTGTGGGAAGAGACCCAAGCAAGCAGCCTTCGCGTATTAGCTTTGAGTCCCGGACCTACCCGTACAGAATTCTTCGAGGTAGCAGGATCCGAAAAGATGAGTGCGGGCGCACCAATGCAGACCGCGGAGCAAGTCGTTCGGACAGCTTTGAAAACTTTGGATCGCCGGAATCCATCCCCAAGCGTTGTGCCCGGCCTGTCCAACAAGGTGATATCAACAATTTCCCGCCTGTTGCCCCGACGCCAAACAGTCTTGGCCTTCGGCAAAATTAACCGCAGAGCACTGGAGAGCAAGTGAATCAAATCATCGAGGGAGAGGCCGGCGCCCAAAAAGCATCATCTTCAGACGTCAGACGACTTCCTCATTCTGCGTTAGGGATTTCGCTGGGCATTGCTGAGGTAGCTAACTCATGGGGCCTAGCAAATATACATTTTGGGACACCTGCATTCATTCCAGAAGTGCTCTTCGCGGTAAGCGGGCTTTGGTGGCTTATCGTGATGCTGGCTCGAGCGCCATTAACTTTGCACCGTATTGCTCAACTGCGCCAGGAATTTTCCCACCCTGCAGACGGGCCACTATTGGCGTACGTACCTGTAATTGCCCTGCTCTTGACCATCCACTACGGGCCCTACATCGGCTCGACTGCGCATTCAACGCTTACTTTGGTTTTTGTTGCTGCGCTCGCCCTGGTTTGTGCACGCTTGTTGAGCCATTGGATGAGTGGTGAACTTCGGTTGGAACAAATCCACCCCGGTTACGCTCTGCCAGTAATTGCCGGCTCATTCATCGCCAGCATGGCACTTATGTCTGCCGGATTCGAATCCCTTGCTTTCGCCGCTGCAGCTGTCGGTGCGTTCTACTGGCTCAGTTTGGGGACGATAATTTTCCTTCGCCTGCTTCAGGGACCACAGCTTCCGGTACCCCTGCGCCCCACTATGGCAGTGCTAGTAACACCACCAGTCACAGCAGGATTGGCATGGTTCTCACTGTGCGATGGTCAAATCGACAAGATGCAGATCGGGCTGGCAGGAATCGTAGTCCTTTTATTGCTCATGCAGCTATTTGTCGCTCCAACCTATCTTCGCGACGGGTTCCACAAGGGATGGTGGGCCATCCTATTCCCACTAGGAGCAATTGCCTCCTACACCCTACGATGGTCCATTTCCTCGCCAAACCAACTCGCCGATACCCTCGCTTGGATCGCGCTATCTGGAGCTACTCTCGTGTTGCTCGGGCTTGGGTTAGCCACCATCCGCCTTTCGATCCCTAGTGGCCGACGGTCTAAGAGCCCGGCATCGACGACCGGGGATTAATACACTTTGTCTCAGACGCCGAGCGCGTTGACGCTCGGCCTCTGCGACTCCCTTCGTAGCTAAATGAAAACTTCAAACATTTTTGAGCAGATGAACACTGGCCAGCAACTCAGCTCTAGCTACGCCTAGTTCTCATTAGGAGTCATGATTTCGAGGCGATTACCAAAACCATCCCGTGTGTGGAATCGGATATATCCTTCAAAAGTATCCCGTTCTTCCCACGATATTTCGTACCCGCCGTCCTGGATCCGTTGCGCTACAGATTCCAATTCGGTCAACGATTCACAGACCAGCCCAGGATGAGCCTTGCGAGACGCTCGAAACGGCTCATCAACGCCAAGGTGGATTTCAGCCATGACCGTGTCCCCGTCATAGGCGCGGAACCAGCAACCACCGCGACCGGCCAGGGCCGCAGGCTTGGTCACTTCTTTGAGGCCAAGTGCTAGAGAATAAAATCGACGTGCTTCGTCTTCTGCCCCGCGAGGCATAGACAGCTGAACGTGGTGCAGTTTCATCGCGGCCTCCTGAATGATCAGTCACCGCTCAATCTAGCAGTTCTGATTCTAGAACCAATTCGACTCGCGCATTCAGCAACACAGCGTCGGCACTAGCGTGCACAATAGAAGCATGAACGCACATGATATTTTTGCTGACTTCATCCAACGCCCTATCGACGCTACGGGATACCTACCGAACCTCAGTGCAGAGCAGTTAAATGCTCACCCAGCTGGTCACCCGAATTCTGTGGCCTGGTTGCTTTGGCACACCGGCCGTGAGATCGACGTTCAGCTCTCTGCCATGTCTGGCAAACCCCAAGTGTGGGAAAAGTTCCGAGATCGTTTTGAACTAGGTGATCTGGGCGAGACCGTCGGCTATGGTCACGCCAGCGAGCAGGCTGGGCAGATCAAGGTCAATGACCAGCAACTGTTAGTGGATTACGTTGGCTTTTCTGTTCGAGCCCTTGGTGAATACGTCGCATCCCTCTCCGAGCAGGATCTCGATGAAGTCATCGATAACAGCTGGGAGACTCCGGTAACCCGCGGCATCCGATTGGTTTCTATCGTTGATGACGCCACACAACACGTAGGTCAGGCTTCCTATGCCGCTGGTGCGGTCCTGGCATCAAGCTAACCACGACGCGCGCACCAAAGAGGTGGGTGCAGCTAACTCTCGACGCGAACGTTCTTGGCCAGAGTCTTAAAACGAACACCGTCGTCCTGTTGAACAGTGATCGTCACTGCGCCCGTCTTGCTGGTGTTCTTATCCGCCGCAATTCCCGACTTCCCCTTATGAGTTCCGGCAATAACCGTGCAGCGCTGACCATTAGCTACTTCGAGCGTGTTCTCGTCCATGGCTCTATCCTATTTCAGCGCCTTGACCATAATCAGGCATGGCGTACTTTCTCCCCAGATCTCCGTTTCTTCCAACGCCAAAAATCCACAGCGCTCATAAAAGTGTCGTGTTCTGGCATATCCTGCGTCAGGATGTGAAGCACCAAGCGTTTTTACCTCCAGCAAACGCACTGCCCTCGCACGGGCATCGGCTTCTATGGCTTTGATCATCGCGGTGCCCACTCCTCGACCTTGCGCGCCGCGTTCAACAACCATCAAATGAATTTCTGCCGCATGCGGGAAATGACGATCAATCAAAGTCACCCCAATGACGCGCCCTGCCCCGTCGCGTACAGACCATGTTTCTTTGGTTTTGGCTGCTTGAACATATTCTTCATTCGCCTCGGGCTGGCCGAACCATTCGGGGACTGACGCCAATAAATTCGCAACTTCAACCGGGATTTGTTCATCTCTTTCAGCTTGAAGTTTCGAGTCACCTAAACCCTTGGTGTTTCTCGACTGCCAGTCACTGCGCAGTAGGCCGTAGACCCACGAGTCGGAGGTAACTAGGTTGACCGTGCAGTCCTGCCGCAATGTTCCTTCGAGTTGAAAACCCAGCTTTTGAAGTACGCGTGCTGAGGCGGCATTCCTCGTGTCGACTTCGGCTTGAACACGATTCAGGTCGAGCGTTTCAAAAGCCCATGCCAACAGGCTTTGGGCGGCTTCTGTGGCATAGCCTTGACCCCAGGATCGTTCAGTGAGGCAGTACCCCAAAGAGGCACTACGGAATTCTGGATTCCACGAGTTGAATGTGCACCATCCCAGGAACGCTCCGTCCGAGTTTCGTTCAATCACCACTCGGATGCCGGTTCCCTCACGTTCTCGGCGCAAGTTGCCGTCCATGAACCGCGCGATAGCCGACCGATCTGTCCACGGCGGACTGTCCCAAAATTCAAGGACCTTGGCATCACTCTGAAGCTCAAACAGATCCTGAGCATCGGACTGTTCGAAAGGCCGCAGCGTGAGCCTTGGTGTATGAAGCGTCGGGGCGCGCCATGCATTACTGAGCTGGGTCATGACTGCATCATGCCACGTTCGGCAAGATTAGTCAGTGAGGATTGTTCTCGCCGACGGGATAAAAACGGTAGCGATGGCGCCGGAGTCACCAGGAGCGTTCGAAAGCTGCAGTGTTCCGCCGAATCGTGTGAGTGTTCGCTGGGTAATGGCCAGCCCAAGCCCCGTTCCGGCAACATCTTGTCCGGCTTCCCGATGGAAGGAATCCACGACCCTTTCCGGCTGGCGGAGACCAGGCCCATGGTCAATAACGTCAACGCGGGTTCCGTCAGCTTCACGAGCCGCCCGCACAAAAATCGGCCCAGCATGACCTGCATATAGCACTGCGTTGCGCACCAAATTCTGTAGCACGATTTGCATCCCTGATTCCGGAACCAAGGCCGCTGCCGCATCCTCGATTTCCCAAGCCAGGTCGGCCCCGGTGCTCAGTTCCAGATCCATGAGATTACTGGCCACAACGCGAGCCACTTGTTCCAAAGGGACCAAGGGGTCATCGGGGGCCCTGGCATCTGAGAGAACGAGGAGTTGATCGCATAAAGAGCGCAACCTCGCCAGTCCGTCACGCAGGGCATTCTCGCGGTGCTCACGCTGTTCGATGGTTTTGGCTGAGATCAGGTGCTCTGCTTGAAGTGATACCGCGGTGACTGGAGTTCGTAGTTCGTGGGCGGCCTCCGCGGCGAATCGTCGTTGCCCCTCGAGGACTTCGGCAGCTCGTTGATGATGGGCATCGAGGGCTTGAACAAATCCGGCGAGTTCCGCCGGAATTCGCATAGGTGGCAAGGGGTCCAACGACCCATCATCACGTCGTTCGAATTCGCGGCGCAGTATCTTCAGCGGCTTGAGCCCCCACATAATCACCAGCCACGCGGCCAGGATCAACAGTGGTGCCCCTAGGACAATCGGGATCACCGTAGAAATCATGGTCTCGTGCACCGCATCATCGCGCACGGCGATTGGCTGAAGCACCGCGATACGACGTGAATCGCTAAGGGTCCGAACTATCGCTCGCTGCTGCTGTTGACCTGCTTCAATGGTGGAAAGACCATCGGAAACTGGTCCTTGAAGTCCTTTGGGCCCATTGGTCCCGTTCAACGCGATCACGTCTAGACCGGAAGCATTCTGCACGTTGGTGGGCTGTGAGAAGGAGAATTCGTCGCTACGACTATCCACAATCTCGGCAACGCCGATGAGCAAACTATCTTGGGCTTCTGTAGCTTCGGTCAAGGCTCGCTGGTAGGCCCAAAAAGTGGTTGCCGCCGTGGCCAACAAGACCAGCACCACCAGTGCAGCTGCGAGCCTAAACTGTAGCGAGGCCGTGCGCTGATGAGTGCTCATTGTCCCCTCGGAATCATCCAGCCCAAGCCGCGAACGTTTCGTATGACCTCGGCACCAAGTTTTGTACGCAGCCGCTTGATCAAAAAGTCGATGGCATTAGATTCAATCTCGATGTCGCTTTCATACACTCGCGATTCAAGTTGTCCCCGTGAGAGGACCACACCTGGGTGCATCATGAGCGACCTGAGTAGGGCGAGCTCGCGACGAGTAAGCTCCACGGGTGTTCCTGATGGGCCGGTGGCCAACGCCGAGGCTTCGTCGAGGCTGATATTGCCGGCTTTGAGCTGCACGGAATTATGTGGTGTTCCCCGCCTTCCGACCGCGCTCAGTCGTGCGCGCAGTTCTTCATAGGCGAATGGTTTCACCAGGTAGTCATCCGCTCCAGCATCGAGTCCAGTAACCTTTTGCTCGACCGTGCCTCGTGCGGTCATGACGATAACTGCTGGTCCACCCTCCGCTTGCTCGGCGCGGAGGGTCTGCAGCACCTGAATTCCATCGATATCAGGCAAACCCAAGTCCAGCAGGACCACATCAAAATCGCCGAGGCGAGCGTATTGCTGTGCCGAGGCACCGTCGCTGACCACTTCCACGACGTGGGAGTCATCGCTCAGCCGTTGTGCCAGCACGGAGGCAATCATCGTGTCATCCTCAGCCATCAGGATCCTCATAGTTGCCTTTCTCGATAACTCGTCAAGATCAATCATGGGATACTGTTTGGCGAAATCACAATGATGCTAGCAACGACTGCAAATGTTGCGCGGCCTTCAAGCTTGAGGCCTGATCTGGATTGTTAGCGCGCAAGGCGGTCAGCTCCTCATCGATGGCCTTATCCAAAGTGCCCCAGTCAGATGGTGAGCGAGGCTTAAGCCCGGCTTCCGCGCTGTCCCACGCAGTTTCCAAATCCTTCACGCGCGTCTTGCCACCGGCGAGATCCCCCGCTTTGACTTTGGCAGTGACATCATCATTGATTTGGGCAAAGCTGGAAAGATCTCCCAGCGGTCTGTGGCTGGCCTTCGACGACGAGGCATTGGCCGCATTAGCTGGTGCGTGAGCGACTTGAACCGCCGTGATCGAGCCTGCAGCGATGATGATTGCTAGTGCCCCGGCACCTGCCCAGAGCAAGTCACGAACCTTTCCTCCATGAGCTTTCTGGCCTTTGACCAATACCCCGTGACGGTTCACCAAGAGCTGTTCGCGAATCACCAGCACGATGATCACGACCAGGAAGAGGATGCTGGTTGCTTGAGCACCCAGCCCCATGCCACCGTAGCTTCGATCTTGCGTCAATAGGTCACCGATTGAAGCGCCCAACGGACGGGTGAGCACGTAGGCAATCCAGAATGCAGCCACGGTAGAAACACCAATTCGCGTGGCCAGGCCGCTGAGGATAATGAGAACTGCAAAGATGACCGATCCCCACATGAATCCCAAGCCTAGGGCTTCGGTGGCCAAATCGCCGGCAGCAGTACCTAGGGCAAAGGCGGTCAAGATTGCTGCCCAGTAGAAGGCCTCACGACGGAATGTATCAATCGAAGTAATGGCCAAGGTTCGTTCCTGGAGGTACCACGCGGTGAATACGACGATGAGCAGAACGCTGAAGACTGCTGTAGAAACGTAGAGGCTGACTCCTAATGTGTCGGTGAAGAAGTCAGTGATTTGGGTGCCGACGATGCTCACGAGCACCACGGTGAGCCAGTAGATCCACGGAGTGTATTGCCGAGTGCGGAATTGAATGACCAGTGCCACTGCAAGCAAGAAGACCATCATGCCGGTGGTCACTATAGAACCGAGTCCAACGTTGACTGCGAGGTAGTCGGCAAACGTCTCGCCAACAGTGGTGGACAAGATCTTGATGATCCAGAAGGTTGCGGTAATGACCGGGACCTTCATCCACCGAGAATTCCCTTGGCTCAATAAGCCTTGCCGAGTTGGACCTTCAACGGGATAAGCCATGCTCATCTGTTGCTCCTTTGTGAAAATCGGTCGGCTTTCGCCGCTCTCGCACTAGTGTGCCGATACTAAATGAGCTGAAAATGAGCTGACTCGAAATGCGCTGGGCCCGGTGGCCTTCGACCATGTGCACCATGGCCTCAGCATTGAGCTCAGCCGTTGGCCGTGTCGCAAAGGCGCTCGCACAGGAGTACCCCATTCGGCCCTGCACTTTGGCCCACCTTCGCTGGTCGGGAGACAACAGTTTGAGCTACGCGTCGAGATTCCAACTGACGAAACGAACTGAACTACGAAGTCGTGATCGAAGCCGCTGCCATTGACGACATCGCCCCTAATGGCAGTATCCGCGGACGAGTCGCTTCCTAGCCTTGAGCGAATCGGCCGGATGGAACATGTCACCCAAAAATGGTGACCACGATGAGTCACAAAATGTCTGAACCGTCGGAACTCACAGCGATACGTTAGCCCTCCACGAGTTTGGCTAGTTGTTCGGTGACGAAGGTCCAGCCCTCGCGAAGGCCGAGCTCGTCGTGAGTGGCCCTTGCCTGAGCATCACCATGTCGGGCAACAATACGGTACAAGGTGCCTTCGGAGTGATCACTCAAGGTGACGTCGCCGGTTACGCATACCGGCATAGGCTGTGCTGGGCGCAATGTGGAATCTACGGCGTTGGTGAAGACCAGTCGTTCTTCGTGGTCGACCACCAAAAATGCGGCATCCATGTGAGGCCCGAAATTAGATCCGTCCTCGCTCATTTGCGTGACAAATCCGCCGCCGGCCTTGGCCTCAAAGAATTCAACTCGGCATGTGTAGGGTTCTGGAATCCACCACTTTGCGAAGAGCTCAGGATCGGTCCACGCGTTCCAGACGATCGAGCGCGGTGCCCGAATAACGTGCTCGATGACGAGGTCTAGTTCTGGATTCACGGGTGTACTCCATTTCGCGCTGTGCCGTTGGAACCTACTGCTCCGCCCCACTAATCCTAGGCGGTTCACGAACGAGGCACACCTGTTCTCGTCTTTAGCTGATTCCGGCTAACGCCCTTGGAAAAACTTCCGGGCGGAATTGATCAGCCACATCACGTCTTTGAGGTTCATCCCTTCAACCCCGGGTACGTAAATGTTCCGATACGCGCGGTCAAAAGGAATGCCAGCAACCGGCGCAATCCTGTCACGCAATTCAGCTGCAAGCACCTGGTTGACGATATGGAATCCTGACTGTGTCAAAGGCAAAACCGCCCGCCACACAGACTCCGAATCATGTTCAGCGCGAACGATTTGGCGTTGAGCCATGCCAAAGTCATGCCACGGAATCGGTCCGAGTCCGCGCAACGTCAGCCCAGCAGCTTCGAGGACCACCGGTTGCTCTTCATACTCTCGATACGTTGAGCGTTGTCGGTGCCACCGACCGTATACCAACCCGCCTAGCAAGACCGGCAGTATTAGCCCTCCGGCGAATCCAGCGATGCTAGCAGCAGAATCAACAGCGCCGGAGGAGACAGCAATGAAGAATCCGGCAATGACGAGAACAAAGAGCAAACCCACAAAGACGAACAGGACCTTGATCAACACCGACATCGATTTGGACCAGAAGGCCGGCGCACCTTGCAAACTAACACGACCCGTGGATTGTAATGTCGCCCAAGCTTGGTTGACATCGTATTGCATTCGAGCACTCCACTGCTGATTGATTCCGTTGCCTATACAACCTGTCTGCAATTAATCTATAGCATAGTCAGAACAGGTTGTGCTTGAAGATTCCACGAGCATTAATTGGGTGCAACCTGCTTCATGAGCGCCCATCACTAACCCATTAGTACGCGCCCAGCTAGACGAAAAGTACGCACACCTGGATCACGATTATTCCGCCGATCAACAAGCTACCTGCCCGCACTGCCATTCCAACATTCATCGTTGGAGTCGGCCCAAGGTCCTGGAAGGCACCGCGTTGGGCGCGACAAAGCGGAACCGAGTTTTCTTGTGTCCAACGTGAAGTACGGAAGCTAGCGAATAAGTTAGGCGGCCCCTGAAATTTGACCTTGTCGCAACGTCAAGGTTTACCTTCGTGGCTATGACTATTTCAGTAATTGACACCGCGCCGAGCATGCGCGGAATTCTCGCCGCGGCGCCCGAGGACCGAGCCGATCTTGTCCGTGAAATGTGGTCTGCCGTAGCCGGCCTGTACCACTTCATCCCGGACGGCGTGGACATGGCGATGGTGCACCGTCAGAGCTTCGGCTTCGACGTGCACGGCACAACCGAACCGATCAGGCAAGCTCTCGATCGGCTCGTCAAGGCCAAGGCTTGGCACCGAATCAAGACCGCCATCGAGTCCGGACTTACTGCGTTGCAAGTGGCAGCCCCAGAAATTCAGGTGCCTGATCTGACGGTCCTCCTGGTCCTGGGCAATCCAACTGACAAGCACTTCATTGACGAGATCCAGGGGCTGTCTGCATTCGGCGGAATCAGCGGCTACATCACCATTACCGTCTGGCCCACGCCTCAGGTTCTGGAACGTCTCGAAGCGATTGCCGTTCATGAACTGCACCACAACGTGCGGTACTCGCCGGGCGGCGTTGTTTGGGATCCGATGACGGTCACCGTAGGCGAACAGGTGATCTCCGAAGGACTTGCTGACGTCTTCGCTGCGGAGTTATACGGCGACCGCGGGTTTACGCACTTCGTCGGTGAAAGCACCCTCCGTGATGACGACGTCCTTACAAAGGTCGCAAGCGGGCTGCACATCACAGGGATGCAAAACTTCACCGCCTGGGTGCATGGGGACGCGAGCGCGCGCCTCCTGGGCGCAGAGCCAGTTGGGCTACCAACTGGTGCTGGCTACGCAGCCGGTGCGCGACTTGTACAGGCGTATCTCGATGCAACTGATACCACCGCGGCACAGAGCATACATACTCCAGCGGACGAGGTCCTACGTGTCGCCGCGCCTAAATTGGGCTTGCGTCTCAATCAGGAATACTGAGAACTAAGTCGACCAGCAGGAGGCAGTCCGTGGAATGGACCGTGCAAGAGCTCGCTGAGCGTGCGGGCATCAGCGGGCGCACGCTGCGCCACTACCACCAGATCGGACTGCTCGAACCAGACCGCGTCGGATCCAACGGTTATCGCTACTACGGGGCCGAGGCCGTCTCCCGCCTGCAGCGAATCCTGCTGTTGCGAAAGACAGGCATGCCACTATCGGATATCGCCGGCGTATTAGATGAGACCACGACCCCTGAAGCGGAAACTGAAGCGCTCACCGAGCACTTGGATCATCTCTCTCAGGAACGCGAGTCCCTTGACCGACGCATCAAGGCCGTAGAGCACACAATATCGATGCGCCGCCAGGGCCGCGAGCCTCGCATGGATGTAATGCTCGAAGGATTCAACGACCGATATGAGGAAGAAGTTGTCGAGCGCTGGGGCCGGGACGCATTCAACGCATCGAATCAGTGGTGGCACGGGAAATCGGTGCAGCAGCAGAAGGATTGGAAGGCACGAGCGGACGCTCTGCTCACCCGGTGGTGTGAGATCCAGCAGGAAGGGTACGAACCAGACTCCGCCACAGCGCAAGAGCATGCGGCCGTCCACGTTCAGTGGTTCAAGGAGATTCCGGGGACTCCTACCCATGCAGGCGACACCGCGAAGTCCGTCGACATGATCCGGGGCCTCACAGACCAGTACGAAACGAACCCCGAATTCCATGTCGCTTTCGGAACCCCTGAGGCCGCAAGGTTCGCCGCAAACGCGTTGCGACTTCACGTGGAAAGACTTGAGTCCTCTTCCGGCGTACATCCGACCAGCCGTTGAAGAGGGTATCTGACGCAGGTGAGTCAGGCGCGGCTCGATACCTGATCGAATTCTGGAACCTAATCCCCCTCCCGTACGGCGAAACGAGCTCCTGGTTCAACCAATCGCGACCGACCCCGCGATATTCGAGCAACATGTGGGCGCGGACACGGGTCATGTTCGCGAACCCGCGACCTTCAAGTCGTTCCTCGTGTTCGGCATAGGTCTTATACTCTTTGACGCCCTCGTCCACGAATACCGCCTGATGAAAATGAGGACCAGCCCTGGACCTACATAGGTAGGCAGAACCGGTCTTAGTGAGTTCATTTTATACGATCTAACACCCTCAGTAGTGCGACAAGAACACGATAATTCGCGCTGTGCCCCATAAGGAACCAATGTCATTTCATGCAAAAACGCCCCCGGCTTCCAATGAAACCGAGGGCGCTAAGGCTAGAGAAAATTACACATTAAACCTGCATTCAACGACGTGCCCACACCTACCAACCTCACGCTTGGAGTGGTAACCCGTTCTCATCTTCAGCGTCCGGCGTGATGATCATTCCCTCGTGAGTCACCGTAGCCCCGAGCATCTTGCCACGCTTATCGAGGAAGATGACGTCCACATCGCCCAGCTCGGTCCATTGCTTCTTACTCGTAGCCTCGGGGAAGAAACAACCAAGACTTTCTATCGCGCGAATGATATCGCGGTCATAGGCGTAGCTACGCTTCACCACATTCGAGCGAGACCGACCGTAGTAACCGTGACCAGGCCCAACACCGACCGTTCTCACCGAATCAAGGTGCGCCAATAGTCCGAGTAATGGATGCCGCTTGTCTCCGTTGTTGAAGACGAACTCGATGCGAGTGGTTTGTTCAACGACCGAAAGAGTAGCCATCACCCTAATCTAGCAAGAAAGCGGGTTAGGTCCCGCACCAATGCTATGGGTTTAAGCCAGCCATCAAAGTAGTCTGACGCGAGGTCAAGCGAACCGCATGCCAAACGTCCCGGAACTGTTGAGGAACTGCTCTGCGAGCTATCGGACACGATGTACCGGCATCAGCACGGACAGCTGACTCGGGTGATTGCGGACCTGCCCAATGTTGTCTCGCACGTCTCTCGCGTCAGGGTTCTTCTCGGCATCCGCGACGACATGATATTGACACTCGACTACCCGCGGGCCGGGTAAAAGGTGAACGCCCCGGCCGTCATCGACGATCGGGGCGTTGCCTGCAGAAGCGGCAGATCAGACGTTGAAGCGGAACTCCACCGAGTTCCGGCACGTACCAACCGCTGGGTGCCGAACCGGTGCCACGAATCAATCCACCGACCACCTGGCACCTCGCGGGCACCAGCCCAGGTCGAGCACAGAGTTGTGCCGTCTGCGATCGAAGCATAAAATGAACAGAAATTCATTGAAAGGATCTTCGTGCCGCGGACGACGGAACAGAATGAAGCGTTGCGTTCAGCCACACGCGCTGCTGTGGAGACGGCCGCCGTCCGGGTCTTCGCACACCGTGGTTTCGCGGCCACGAACATGCGTCAGATCGCCGTCGAGGCGGGGATCAGCGCTGGGTCGATCTACCGGCACTATGCGAGCAAGGAAGAACTGTTCGATGAACTAATCGATCAGGCCTCACGCGGGCTCGAGGCTGTCGCCGTTCAGCTCTCGACCGAAGGGGATCCGCTCTCCATGATCCGATCCTTCACCGAGGTATACGTGGCAGACCTCGCAGCGAACAACGGCGCGGCCGAGTTCTACATGGTGATCAACCAGGGCTTCTCGACGGACACTCCTGAGGGGACTGCGGCGCGACTGGCCGCAACGCAGGGGACGCTCTGGCGGGCCTTCGCCTTGCTCATCGGTCGAGGCCAGGCCGCAGGCCAAATCACCGCGGGCGACCCAACCCGAATGACTTCCCACTACTTCGCCATGCTTGCCGGTATAACGACGATGCACGTTGCTCTTCGGGAGGGATTTGCGGAGCCCGATGTCGAGCTGATCCTACGAATATTCACAGGAGGACCCCGATGAAGATCGAAGTCGCGCGCGCAGACGAACTGGGTGAGGGGTATCGGTACAGGATCGCTGAAGTTCTCACGCAAGGGTTCGCCGAGGATTTCGTGTTCTTCTCCAAGGACCCCGGTGTGCTTGCCGACGCGTTCGCCCCGATGCTCATCCTGGAGCGCTTCCACGTCGCGCTCGTCGACGGCGAGCCGGCCGCGGTCGCGGTCGTCACCGAAGGCGAGCAGGAGTGCTTCGAGCCGGATCGGCGCGAGCTCCAGCGCGTGCTCGGTCCAATACACGGCGTGATCAGCTATCTGATCATCCGCAGTCAATTCATGGGGGCCTATGACGGTGCCCGCACCGGTCTGACGGAGATTGCGTTCGTCACGACAGCGCCGCAGCATCAGGGCAAAGGCGTAGCCACTGCGCTGATGCGCAGGCTCCTGGAACTGCCCTCCGACGAGTTCGTGCTGCGCGACATCAAGGACACCAACACATCCGCCCTCGGGCTGTACGCCAAGCTCGGCTTCACCGAAACACAGCGGCGGCGCATCAAGTTCGCGAAGCGAGCGGGATTCTCCGCGTATGTCTTTATGGGGCTCAACCGCGCTCAGGCTGATGCTTGAAGAGCGTCCGGGCTCGACAGGCCCGGAAGCGCGCTTCTGGGCTGTCCTCAAGTCCGCACTCTAGTTCGAAAATCTAAACTCCACCACGTCGCCGCTCTTACCAACCTCTCAGTACCCGGCGAATCCCCGAAGCGTCGACCCTCTCTTGGCCCTGCGAACACCAAACTCGCCGAGCAAATAGGCAACCCAGGTTGACATCCGGCCACTTAGCAACATAGGTTGACGACATGGAGTCTCCGCGGATCGCAACAGTAGCAGCCGATACCAGCGACCCGAAAGCAGGATTGCGGGCCGTAGCGTCCTTGCGCGTGCTCGCGGACACCTTGGAACTTCGGCAGGTCGAGGCCGCGTTGCGTTCGGGCATGAGTTGGCAGGAGATCGCCGACTCGCTCGGAGTGACGCGACAAGCTGCCCACAAGAAGCACTCCAAAAGAATTGACCCCGCGATCTCGACACCCAGGAGGAACAGATGAACAAACTCGTCCGCGCCGCTCAGACCAGCCAATCGCTTTCCCTGGCCGCCATGGAGGAAGCATCCCGGGTCGGGCTCCGCGAAGCCGACATCGACCACCTGTTCCTCGCATTGGTCATCAACGACCAGTCTGCCGGCCGCGCACTGCGCGAGCTGGGTATCGACATTGACAGCGCCCGTCTCGCCGTGGAGGACCAACATGATGCACAGCTGACTTCACTCGGCATCGAGGCGTCGTTCCCCGAGGCCGGGCGCATCGTGTTCCATGAGACGGATGGGTACGAGTGGACTCGTCGCGCTCGGGACCTCATCGCGAAATCCAGCAGCAAAGGCAAGTCAGGCGACGCAGCCGCCGTCCTCCGGGAACTCGTCGCAGAGCCCAGCGGCTTGATCACGGATATCCTTGGCCGCCTTGGCACGACATCCGAAGCGCTCATCGAACGACTCGATCGGGCCGACTCGCCCTCCATGAAGTCCATGCCTCTCGCGGCGAAAGTGAAGGGGCGGACCACGGGAACGATTGAGACTTTCGTATCCGCACCGCTGGACGACGTGTGGGCGTTCCTCACAGATCCCGCACGTATCCCCGAGTGGGAACCGAGCATCGGCACCCTCGACCAGACCGGTCAAGAAGCGATGCCGGGTACGGTCTGGGAGGGCACGGCACCCGAAAGCTATCCAGACCGAAGGCCCGTGAAGATCAAGCCTCAGTTTCGTCGGCGCAGTATTGAACTCATTGCTGTTCACCAACCCGACAGGGTCGCATGGAGCTTTGGATATCCCGACGTCGCGCGTAGCAGTTCGATTCTGATCGAATTCACCTTGGCGAACGCGACCGGTGGCACGCAGGTACAGATCAGTAGGTCTTGGTCGCGACGCCGGGGATGGCGAGGACTTGCCGCTTGGCCGCTACGTCCGATCCAGAAGTTCCTGGTGTGGATTACGCTGTTCCAGACCGGCAGCGCGATCAGCCGAGCATTTCGCTAGTCCCAGGCGCGGCGACTCGCCTGCTTGTCGCTCATAAATCGAATGCCCGACTCTCCATTGGGAGATCCGGGCACTCGAGCGGGACATTGAAGCGGAACGCGACTACACGTTGAAGCGGAACTCCACGACGTCGCCGTCCTTCATGATGTAGTCCTTGCCTTCGATGCGGGCCTTGCCCGCAGACTTGGCATTAGCCACCGAACCGGCGGCAACCAGGTCTTCAAAGCCAATGACCTCGGCCTTGATGAAGCCACGCTGGAAGTCGGTGTGGATTACGCCGGCAGCCTCAGGTGCGGTGGCACCCTTGCGAACGGTCCAAGCACGCGATTCCTTCGGGCCGGCGGTCAGGTAGGTCTGCAGGCCCAGGGTGTCGAAGCCGACGCGGGCAAGCTTGTCCAGGCCGGACTCTTCGATGCCGGCGTCTTCCATCATTTCCTCGGCTTCGTCCTCTTCCAGCTCGGCGAGCTCGGATTCGAACTGGGCGTCAAGGAAGATCGCCTCGGCTGGAGCAACCAGTGCGGAGAGCTTGGCCTGCATCTCGGCATCGGCCAGACCAGCCTCATCGGTGTTGAACACGTAGATGAATGGCTTGGTGGTCATCAGCTGCATTGGTGCCAGCTCTTCAAGGTCGATGCCTCGGGTCTTGCCGGCCGCGTAAAGGGTGATGCCTTCTTCGAGGATCTTCTGCGCGTTGAGCACCGCATCCATGAAGGACTTCTCGATCTTCTTGCTGCGCAGCTCCTTTTCAAGGCGTGGCAGCTGGTTCTCGATGGTCTGCAGGTCGGCCAAGATCAGCTCGGTGGCGATGGTCTCGATATCCGAGGCTGGATCTACCTTGCCGTTGACGTGGATGACATCATCGTTGACGAAGGCGCGGGTCACCTGGCAGATCGCGTCGGCTTCACGGATGGTAGCCAGGAACTTGTTGCCCAGGCCTTCACCTTCAGAAGCACCCTTAACGATGCCGGCGATATCCACAAAGGAAACGGTCGCTGGCAAGATGCGCTCGGAACCAAAGATTCCGGCGAGCACCTTGAGACGCGAGTCAGGCAACGGCACGACACCCACATTGGGTTCAATGGTTGCGAATGGGTAGTTGGCTGCCAGCACCTGGGCACGGGTCAGCGCGTTGAACATGGTGGACTTGCCGACGTTGGGCAGTCCGACGATTCCGATAGTAAGAGCCACGGGAGAAAATTCTACCTTTTGCTAGT
>Ga0308157_10002179_pt1 | contig 33858 bp, 31 predicted proteins | sample PhyBR1_FD_201035 | JGI IMG/M metagenome (GOLD analysis project Ga0308157, IMG submission 201035) | Phyllosphere microbial communities from UC Gill Tract Community Farm, Albany, California, United States - DLSLB.R1 | ecosystem: Host-associated > Plants > Phyllosphere > Unclassified | place: USA... | reverse complement strand
AAAAGATTCCGAACTCTTTATCGAAATTTCAGGTTCTGAAGCCGAAATTACTTCTGTAGGAAAAACAACAATGACACCAAAAATTGTCGGGGGCAATATGTATGATAATATTGTATATAAAGGCAACGGCAAATGGAGCGGCAGGCGCATACGATGGGTTTATAATGGAGTAAACCGGGTAAACCAGGAGGATGGCGAATGGGTGATCGGAGAAAACCTTACCCTTACCCTGAGTGCGGACAAGCAAACGCTTAGTGCCTCCGGACACTGGAGCTATAAAAGGGTAGGAGCAAAGCCTGTAGGATCTGCAAATACCGCAACTTCTACAAGCACAACAAAACAGGTTGTAACCGAAGATTTCGGTGGTGTAACGGGGAAGTTCCACCTGGTCGATAAACCCAAAGGTGGCTACTTTATAGTAGCGCAGCTTACGAATACTACGCAGGGCCAAACGGCTATCGTACTTATAAAGACGGATGATGGGGAATTGCACCGCGAATTCCTGAATCCGGGAAATACCCTTACGAAGAAGTTCGACAGCAAGACAATAGAATTGCAAATAACATATCAGACCAGCACAACTGCAAAACAACTGGATATGGTAGGCTATGTAAAAGAAGTAGTGCGAAAAATGGTAACCAACAACAATGGCGACATAGAGGTTACACCTATAGGATCTATCGGTGTACGGGGATAATTTCTTCTGAATGGTCACAGAATAAAAAGGACCAACCAATTGTATTTTTTTAGGTAGGAACCCCGCTAATTAGCGGGATTCTTACTTTATGCCCATTTATGAGCAAAGTTGGCCGGTTTCTTTTTCAAAGCGATTTATGCCTTAGAACAATATATGGACTATTTTTTCGACAACGATCAAAATTAGCTTTGCCATGATTTGTGTTTTTATTGATTGGTACTGCAAATTTGCAACAACACAAAACAATAGAATTGTAAAATTGGGACATGGCTAAATTTTTTAAGCCAAAAGAATAAAAAATTTTGATTACTCTTCGAAATTCCAGTAGACTTCCTGATTGCCTAAACGGGTAAGTTTTGAGAGCAGCGTTTTCGGTGAATGCATGGTTACCGATTTGAAGTGCTTGATGTAATGCGCCTGGTCGTAGTAGTAACTAAAGAGTGCCACATCGGTCAGTGTAGTTTCCTCACCCGCCTGCTGCGAATAGTTGAGCGCGTTGCGGAACATTACCATCTTTTTATACTCTTCTACCGAGCAGCAAAGGTGCTTTTTAAAAAGCCTCAGCAGTGTCTTGCGGTTAATGCCAATAGCATCTGAAAGCTCTTCTACCTTAATCGTCCCGTTAGAATTTAGTATTTCCTGTACCGATCTTTTTACCGCGACTTCGGTAAATCCATAAAACGCATTCCTGAAAAATGCATCAAGATGGGCCACCTTCCAGTCAGCATTGGTTTCGGAAAACGATTTGGCAGCGGCATTTTCGAGCGCTTCACCAAAATAATTGAAAGCCCCGAAGGATGGTTCGAACACTTCTGAAAGCGGTTTGTCAATAAAATGGTTCAACCCGAGCGGATTGAAAACAATACCGATCTTATAAAACCGTCCTTCCAGGTCTACCCAAAAACTCTGGTTGGTATTGATGGAATAATAGCACCCTATGGTTTCTGACTGTGATGGGCGTATAATAGAAGTGTCGTCTGTAAACCGGACATCAGAATTTTTATAGAGGGTGATAGCGTGCTTATAATTGGGGTAAAAAGAGAATTTGCTGTCGAATTTTTCATCATCAGACGAATGGAAATAATAGTAGTCAATGTGCTTTGCTACTATATCATCTTTTGGTTTTACGGTTATAAAGTTCCCTCTCGTATCCAAGTTTCATACTTTGTCTATAAATATAAGGAAATAATTAAATGATTAGGTTTTTTCTGTATAGCTAATTTAAATTGTAAATTTATTCAAAATTAATTTTTAGTTTAGACTAAATTTATAATTTTGCTATTCGAATTATAAATTTTGATAATGAAAATATTTTTACGTTTTGTTTTATTATTTACTACCATAACCCTTTCCGCACAAACCGGAAATATTTCTGGTACCATAAGCGACAGCACTGGGCCTATACCTGCGGCTTCGATCGTAGTACAGCCGGGTAATAGTAGTAGTGTTGCCGATGCAGAAGGGAAGTTTATCATCAGTAATCTTGCTTATGGCAACTACGAATTGAAGTTCAGTTACGTTGGGCTGAGAACCATCACCCGAAAAGTAACAGTGGATCGCCCGGAACCGATTATCGTGGATATCATTCTCGAAGACCGCAACGAGGCGCTGGACGAGGTAGTAATCACCGGAACCATGAAGGAAGTCAGCCGTGCCGACAGCCCGATACCCGTAGAGATTATCACGCCAAAGCTCTTTAAAAAGAACCCTACCGCCAGCCTGTTCGAAGCCGTTGGTATGGTAAATGGGGTGCAGCCGCAACTCAATTGCAGCGTGTGCAATACCGGCGATATCCACATCAACGGTATGGAAGGCCCCTACACGATGATACTGATTGACGGTATGCCCATTGTGAGCGCATTATCCACCGTATACGGACTGAGTGGCATACCCAATAGCATTGTAGAGCGCATTGAAGTGGTGAAAGGCCCTGCATCATCGCTTTACGGTTCGGAAGCGATGGGCGGGATCATCAACGTGATTACCAAAACGCCTTCCAGGGCGCCTGTGATCTCTGCCGATACTTTCGTGACGAGTTGGGGCGAACTCAGTATGGATGGCGCGGTGAAGTTAAATGTAGGTAAAGCTGCTTCATTGCTTGGCGTAAACTACTTCAACTACAACCACAGGGCTGATAAGAACGGCGACAATTTTACCGATGTTACGCAGCAAAACCGTGTTTCGGTCTTCAATAAGTGGAATTTCGAAAGGCCTGAAGGGCGTGTGTTCAGCCTTGCCGGCCGCTATGTATACGAAGACCGTTGGGGTGGAGAGCTTAACTGGAGCAAGCGCTGGAGGGGTAGCGACAGTATCTATGGCGAAAGCATCTATACCCGCCGCGCCGAACTGATCGGGCTCTATCAATTGCCTGTAACGGAGCGCATTTTTACCCAGTTTTCCTATAACTGGCACGACCAGAACTCCTATTATGGCATTACGCCCTATATGGCAACACAACAGGTCGCTTTTGTGCAGGCGTATTGGGACAAGCAGTTTGGGGACAATCATACCTTCCTGCTAGGTGCGGCATTGCGTTATACCGAATATGATGACAACACCCCCGCAACGGCAACCGCCGACGGTACGGGCAATAAGCCGCAGCATACACCGCTGCCCGGACTCTTTATACAGGATGAGTGGACGCTGAATGAAAAGCACAAACTGCTCGGTGGCTACCGCTTTGACTACGACAAGAACCACGGAGCTGTGCATTCACCACGGGTGGCTTATAAATTTTCGCCTAATGGCAATAACACGATACGTGCCAGCTTCGGAACGGGCTTCAGGGTGGTGAACCTCTTTACCGAAGACCATGCCGCGCTTACTGGTGCCCGTGATGTTGTAATTGCCGAAGCCCTGAAACCCGAACGCTCGTATAACGGTAACCTGAACTACGTACTGAAAATACCAACCGAGGATTTTTTCCTTGGATTCGATATTACCGGATTTTACTCGTATTTTACGAATAAGATCGTAGGTGATTTTGATACCGACCCCAACAAGATTATTTACGACAACCTGCGTGGCCATGCCATATCGCAGGGCGTGTCCCTAAATACCGACCTGACCTTTACCTTCCCGCTAAAGATTATGGCAGGCTTATCATACATGGACGTGTTTCAGATGGAGGACAGGGGCACTGGCCTGGAACGCATACAGCAGCTGCACGCGCCCAAATGGTCGGGTAACTTTGTAGCAACCTATACTTTTCCGAAGGGAGTGAGTATCGACCTGACCGGGAACTGGTACGGACCGATGCGCCTGCCGATATTGCCGAACGATTACCGCCCGGAATATTCACCATGGTTTTGTATTGCCAATGCGCAGCTGACCAAAAAGTTTCAATATGGCCTTGAGTTTTACGGAGGGGTAAAGAACCTGTTCGATTTTGTGCCGAAAGATCCCATTATGCGCCCCTTCGACCCGTTTGATAAAAATGTAAACGATCCGGTTGGCAATCCCAATGGCTATACTTTCGATCCGAGCTATAACTACGCGTCGATGCAGGGACGAAGGGTGTTTTTGGGGATGCGGTACAACTTCTTTTAAAATATTTTACCACAAAGTGCACGAAGATTTTACAAAGGGTTCACAAAGCTTTGTGTTCAAAGCCTTGTGAACCCTTATGCCAAAAATTGGGATTGTGTCCTTTGTGAAATATCTTTGTAGCCTTGTGGTGAATTCAAAACTATGAAAATCTTACTATCATTATTATTTACGATCTCCATCGGCTACAGCCAAAGCCCTGCCATAACCTTTGAGGCGCTTCCGCAGAAGCTGGCCGCAGCGCCACGCCCCATCCTCGTAAAGGTCTATACCACTTGGTGCGCCGTATGTAAGATACAGGACAAGAAAATCGAAAAAGACGAGGCATTTAAAAAGCTGCTTTCCGAAAAATGCTACTTCCTCGAACTGGATGCCGAATCGCGTAAGAGGATCTTCTTTAATAATCGCGAATACCAATTTTTAGGCAATGGCACGGGCGGAATGCACAGCTTGGCCGCCGCCATGGCGAACCCGAAGGACGGCTACCCGATGTGGGTGCTGCTGGATGTCAATTATAAATTCATCGGGAAGCACAATGGCCTTCTTGAAGCGGAGCAGCTGAAGGAGTTGTTGAGTAAGCTGTAATTTATTACGTTTAACTTTGTCGCAATATCCCCCTAAAATTGTCGTTTTAGCGGGCTTTAAATAGCCAAATACCCTCTTACTTTTGTAATGTACCTTACACTAAAACCGGCAATTATGAGAAAACTGATCTACGGCATAAACATTACTCTGGATGGGTCCTGCGACCATACCAAAGGAATGGCGAACGAAGAGGTGCACCAGTATTTTACCGAACTGCTACGCGAGGCCGATGTACTGGTGTATGGCCGCAAGACCTACGAACTGATGGTGCCGTTCTGGCCCGACATCGCAAAAGAAAGTTCCGGCCATAATGATGCAACGCATGAATTTGCCCGTGTATTTGATGGTGTAGGCAAAATTGTAGTGGTATCAAGATCAATTAAAATTGTTGAAAATAACAAGACGCAAATCATCTGTTCCAACCTACCGGATGAAATCCTCAGGCTCAAGCAGGAAGAAGGTAAAGCTATTGTAACCGGCGGTGTGGATGTTCCCTCACAACTCATGCAGCTTAGACTGATCGATGAGTATCATGTTGTCATACATCCCGTTATTGCAGGAGAAGGCGGAAGGCTTTTCGATGGAACCAGCCTTCCGGATCAATTGGAATTAAAGCTTGTTGAATCAAAGGTTTTTGCATCGGGGCATGTGGCGTTGCGTTATGTGAGGGGGTAATGCGAAATACGATCAACACAAAAGATAAAGGAATTTGCATATGCTAACAGGGTATGCAATGAGACCCATTGCCTTAACGTTTCCAAAAAGTTAAAATGAATTTAACGGCAGTTTTGTAAGTTTGCAACTTTAGCATATTTGAAACCATGTTCAGCATATTAGGCATTATTATTCATTAAAAAATAATATCATGAAATATTGAATCTACGTGATTACTCCAATATTTCATCCTGATTATTTGTTTATTAGTTGTGTCATTGGCAACTACTTTCTTTTCAACAATATTTTCAAACTTTGGATAATTTAAAATTAGTTGTGCTATTATCTTCCTTCCTCTTTCGAGGATAGTAGGCTCTGATGTCTCAAAATCATAACTTATTGACACAGATTCTCCACTATGAACAAAATTGTTTCTCTTATGATAGAGTTGATCAAAATCTCTTGAAATCTTTTTTTGTATATTTTTAGGAAAACTCATTAATCGTGGAATAATTGCGGCAATCCTTAATCGTTTTTCATTTCTATTTTGAGTCAGAATGCTTTCTGCAATTGTCATCGTTATGATTGTTGAAATGGATGTATCCTGTTTTATTGATTCATTAAATAAAATGAGTGCATTAAGAAAACAAACATTAAAGTCATCCAAATTTTTATCAAAATATATTCTATCTAGAAATTTCTTAAATGTCCTTGCCGTTCCTTTTTCTTCCAACCAGTTTATGTCAAAGGGAAGACTAACATCAAAGTTTAAAGGCTTATGATTTTGTCGCCAATTTTCTTTAGAATAAATCGCTAAATGGCTTGCTTCTTTTAAACTAGCTGAAGCCCAATAAAGAAAAGATGTTTTGTCTTTTGAAGTTTTATGTATGTTTCCATAATAAAAGCAGCGAATAGAATAGATTATTATTTTGGCAATATTTAGTGAGTTATAGTGTACTGTACTTGTTTGATGCGTTTGCTTAATAAGTAAGAGTGGATATTTTAAAAAATGTTCTGAGCGTGATTTTTCAGTATGATCAGTTATCCAAAGAGTTTCATCATACGTTTTCTTGGCAACTTGAGAGATAATTTTTATTTTATCTTCTTTTGAATAGTCTTGAGGTATAAATGTAAGATTATCAATTTTTATTACATTTTTAAATTGCGCTGAATGAATTGGAACTACTATTATGTGATCTGCTAAATTAAATTTTAACGTCGAAGTAATTTCCGCAATTACCTCTTCAATGTCATCTTCTTTAAATTTTACCGGAAGTGTTTGAAATCTTTTTTTAATAACTTTCTCTATCCCGTACATCAAAATATCTCCGTCATAAATTTCTTGGATTTCTGGAATATTATATAAGGCCTGAATCAAATATTGATATGGTTTATCTTCATATTCATATTCTACCTCTCCATTTTTAAAGGACTTATTAGCAAACGCATTTAACAGTTTGACTAACTTATTCTTTTCCAGTAAATCCAAATTCTTCATAAAGTCTCATTTAAATGCAATAATTATAGCTAACGAGCAAGATTATTCATCACAATTGTAAACATCTTGAATTTTAAGACCAAAACGCTATAAAAATAATGTTTTATATGAAATGTGATATGATTATCTTCCTTTATGTAGAAATATTACAAGAAAAAGTCTGTAATGGTTTATTAAAAAAATTAAGGTATAAAGTTAATGCTAATATTCTACAAGGCCTTATTTGCTTCGTGCGAAGAAATAGAGTTCCGTCTTTAATTACAACCTCCCTTTCTCATCCGCATCCTCCCTTTGCTTGTCGCCTAGTTTTTGGTTGCCAAAGCGGTAGCGGAACTGTACCCGGAAATTCTGCGTATCGTTATACGAATGCGCTACCCTGTCCTGGTTGGCATAACGTACAGTTGTCGTCTGTTGCTCGCCCCTGTAAATATCCGAGAAAATAAACGACAGCTCGGCTTTGCCTTTGAGCATTGTTTTCCGGAAGCTTGCAGAGAGGCTCGACATATCGCCAAATTTAAATACACCCGACACTCCAGGCGAAGCATAATAGTACCCGGTTTCTGCCGTCCATGTTTTTTTCTTGTCAAGGGTAAAGCGATGGTTCATGTAGACAAAGAAGCTTACTATTTTGTTTACGGTCATGTTGCCATCCGCACCCTGAAAGGTGTCTTCCTTGTACATCGTGCTTGCCTGTAGACCTGCCTGCCACCATTCCTTTAACTCCAGGTTGGTATTAAAATCAAGCCCAACCACTGCATTGTGGTCAATGTTGGTCACCTGGCTGATTATGGTGTTGGTTTCGTAATCCTGGTACATCAGTTCAAGTGCGGGGTCTTTTTCATAACGGTAATACAGGTCGAAATTATATTTGTTCTTTAACGTATACAGGATGCTGAAGTTGTGCGTAATGGCCGGCTGCAGGCGAGGGTCGCCCGTTACATAGGCATAAGGCGTACTGTACAGGCGGAAGGGGTTTAGGTAAGAATATGGTGGCCTGCTGATGCGTTTGCCATAAGATGCTCCTATCTGGTGGTCATCAGACGCTTTATATAGCGTATAAAGTGTAGGGAACAGTTTAAAGTATTCCTGGCGGTTCACTTCTGCAGTTGTAACCGAATTGCCTTCGAGCGATGTATACTCTCCCCGTAGCCCCGCCTTTAGTGACCATTTCCCGATCTCCCTGTCGAGTCCGAAATAGCCGGCAAACACTGCCTCATCATACAGAAAGCGGTTGGAGAGGCCATTGATATTCACAGGCGCGCCGTTGACTTCCTGCGCATAATCGAAGTCGTTTTTCGCATCCACATTACCAAAACGCAATCCGGTCTCAATATTGTATTTCCCCATAGATCCGGTATAATCAGCCTGTGCCGAAAAGAGTCTGATGCGACGGTTATCGTCGCTGGCAAGCAGCTGCGAACGATATGGCGATGCGCCCGGCAGTGAGAAAAGTGTGTTCACGTCCTGCGACTGGTTAAAGTAATGCCAGGTATAATCAGACATGAATAGAAGTTTGCCCTTGCGGAACTTGTGTTCGAATGACCCGTTCAGCGTATTGTTCTTTTGTGGGTAGTCACGGTGGTTTTTGGCGTTGTACATAGAATCCAGCACACCATTGGCATCATAAATATACGTAGGTGTGTTAATGTTGGCGGTGCTCTTCAGGCTGAAAAAGCTATTTCCGCCTACTGTTACAGTATTAAGGCTGTCGATCTGGTATTCCAGGTTCAGGTTAAAGCTGTTTTGCGAGGTAGCCCTGTAGTGTGCCTGCTCCCTGTTTTTCCAGACAGAAGCCAGATCCCCGTTTTCATCTTTATACCGCACTGTCGAATAATTTCTCCCATAGTAATGGCCCGACCCGAACATATAGCCGCCGTAAGCCGAAAGCCGGTTACCCTTGTAATAATGGTTGGTCGAAATTACACCTTTTGGATACATGCTTTGCACGTAAGCGCCGGCTATCGAGCCTTTGTACCCTTCGTTGGTACTCTTTTTCATTTTAATGTTGAGTACCGCGCTGCCCTGGGCTTCATATTTGGAAGGCGGTGTGGTAATTACCTCAATGGATTTTATATTGTCACCATCGGTATTCTCCAGCAGGTTTTTCAGCTCTTCGCCGGTCAGGTATACTTTTTTATCGTTAATGGTTACCAGGATGCTGTTACTCCCCCGAATAGATATTCCGCCGCCCGAGAGGCTCACACCCGGTGTTTTACGTAATATCTCCCACGCATTTTCGGAGGAAAGTATCGAATTCTCAACGTCGAATTCCAACCGGTCGATCTTCCGGTTCACTACCGGCCTGCGGTAGTTGATCTCGACATTTGCCAATTGCTCGGCTGCCTCTTCTAATACAATGTCTGCAAGTACTGTATTTTCAGGCAGGGAAATTTCGGTACTGTACGGCGCGTAGCCGATAGTGGTAATTTTAAGTGTATACTTGGTGCGGGGCATGTCTTTAAACTCAAAGCGCCCGGCTTCATCGGTGTAGGATGTTTTGGCGGAATCACCCAGCATCAGTGCTACATTGGCAAATGTTATGGGTTGGCCTGCTTTGTCGGTTACTTTGCCCGAAAGCTCTGCTGATTGGGCGGAGCATAGAATCGGGAAAACTAACGCAAATAATAATTTATTGATTGATGATGAACTCATAACTGTTGATTGGTTGATGGTGCAAATCTCTGAAAATGCAACGGTTGTTTGGGTTAATGCTCGGTTAACGGTGAGTTAATAGGTAAACTCCAAGCTCCAAAAACCAAATTTCAAACGTGTTGTGGGAAAGTAACACGCTTTGTGTAGCTAAGGTTTGATATTTGTGATTTGCTTTTTGGAATTTACACTTTCGGTTAACGCTCGGTTAACAGACATAATCTTCCTTAGGCAAACCATTTAAAATTATAGCTTTGCAGCATGAAGCGGAAGATCTATTTCCTTATCATCGGATGCGTTATCACTGTGGCTGCCCTCGCACCCATACAGGGATATTTTATATACAATACGTACAAGCTATACGCAAAAGAAGCCAATAGCGAGATTACCCAAAGGCTACTGGAACTGGAGACTACGGGCAAACTGGATACTATAAATACAGTATGGATGACCCGGACGCAGCAGTTTATGAAGGATTATGCCGAAGGGAAAGTAAAAGGGCTGGATTACGAACATGCAATGCAGGGGCTTTCGGATTCGCTGTCGGGAGAGGTGCAGAGTTGTATCGCAAAAGATTCCATGCTGTCCAACTATAACGTAACCTATACCAATTATGTTACATCCGCAAGTGTATGCAAAGACACTACAAAACCGGCCGACACGATATTTAAAGGAAAGATGCTGCTGTATGGCACCAACGTGGAGAATATCCCCGAAGACAAGGCATCACAGTCTACATGGCGGGATAATACACGCAGAAATGACACCATTTCGGGCAATTTTGAAGTAGTAACCACGCGTTATTACAGCATTGCCAACTGGGAAAAGAAGGTTTTTGCCCGTATGTCGGGGCTGCTTATCTTTTCGGTGCTGCTGCTTGTTTTTGTAGTGGTACTGTTTTACCTCTCGATAAAAAACCTGATCAGGCAGAAAAAAATAGCCGATATCAAGACCGATTTCATCAACAATATTACACACGAATTCCAGACGCCGCTTGGAGCCATGGATATTGCTGTTAAAATATTGAAAAGGGATGATGGTGAGCTTAACGAAGAGCAGTTTGGGCATTCCCTTTCCATCATCGACAGGCAGAACAAACGCATGCAGAAGCTTTTCGGCCAGGTTAAGGATGCCTCGCTTACAACGGCCCTGGACATTACACAGGCACAGCTTATAAGCTGTAAGGAAATGCTTGATATGGTAGGTGATTTTGCGCTTTCACATCCCGAAGTGGCGATCGACTGTCAGCCGAATGACGCTACAATTTTCATGGATAAATTTCACCTGGGTACTATTTTAGGCAACCTTCTGGATAATGCCGTAAAGTACGGAGCCGGTAAAGTCAGTATAGGGCTGTCCAAAACAGGAAAAGATACCATTCTTACTGTGACCGACAATGGTATCGGTATTGCCGAAAAAGAGCAAAAACTTATATTTGATAAGTTTTACCGTGTAGAGAAGGGCAACATTCATACTACAAAAGGGCTCGGACTCGGGCTGTATTACGTGAAGCAGGTGGTAAATGCCTACAAAGGCAGGATTGCTGTAGAGAGTGAGGAAGGCAAAGGTTCGAAATTTACAATAATAATCCCCGGGGCATGAAGCACATTTTATTAGCCGAAGATGATATCGACTACGCGAGTATCCTGAAGCAGTACCTTGAGATATCAGGATATAAAGTAACCTGGGCCAGAGATGGGGAAGAAGCGCTGGAACTGTATCCGGCAACGAAACCGGATATCTGCGTTTTTGATGTAATGATGCCCAAGATGGACGGCTTTACCCTGGCGGAAAATATTATTGCAGGTTACCCCGAAACACCGGTGGTCTTCCTTACGGCAAAAGGGATGAAGGAAGACAAGATAAAAGGACTGAAACTGGGTGCGGACGACTATGTGGTAAAGCCTTTTGAAGCCGATGAGCTGGTGCTGCGTATCGCAAACATACTAAAACGAAGCCAGCGTTCTTTGGCTGTTCCCCTTACTGAAAACGGGATGTCAAAAATTGCTATCGGAAGCTATACGTTTGATAATGCCAATTACACACTTACACACCCCAATGCTGCACACAGGCTGACAGAGCGTGAGGCACACCTCACAGCCTACCTGTTTGCCAACCGCAACCGTATGCTGAAACGCGAAGACATACTGCTTGAAGTTTGGGGCAGCGACGATTTCTTTTCAGGCAGGAGTATGGATGTATTTATCAGCAGGCTGCGTAAATATTTTGCCGAAGACACTTCGATATCTATTACAGGTTACAGGGGGCTTGGCCTGGAATTCATTGTGAGGGAAAAGCAATAGACTGCATCGTTTTTCCGGGGATGAATTCAATTCATCAGTTTTAACTATAAATTGTAAGAATTATTCCTTTAAAAACTTGTTAAAATAAAATTGTAACCATAGATATTACATAGCTTTGCGTTTGCTCTTAATATCTCAACGTTGCAATGAAGATAAAATATATCGTATATACGCTAATTATCCTGGGTGTTGGCGCACTCGTGTATTACCGGATCTCTGAAAACAATGCCAAAAAAGCCGAAAACACCGGAGGAGGCGGCGGAGGCGGAAAAAGGTCCCCTATGGGCGTAAATGGCGTGGTAGTGCAGCCTCAGGAGTTTTCCAATATCATATCGCTTTCGGGTTCTATTGAGGCCAATGAACAGGTAGAACTCAGTACCGAGGTTCCCGGTATAGCCGAAAAGATCTTTTTTGAAGAAGGCAGGCAGGTAGCCAAAGGACAGGTGCTGGTAAAGATCAATGATATAGAACTGAGGGCACAGCTGGGCCAGGCGCAGACGCGCCAAAACCTTGCCTCCGAAAATGCGAGGCGTGCCAAACTGCTTTTCGAAAAAGAAGCTATCAGCCGTGAAGAATATGATATTGCCACAGCCGACTTTAAGACCGCGCAGGCACAAACCCAGCTTATCAATGCGCAGATTGCCAAGACTTCGATAAGGGCGCCGTTTTCCGGTACTGTAGGCCTCCGCAACATATCGCCCGGTACGTATGTAACGCCCGATATCCTCATCGCCCGGCTGGTAAACAGCAGCAAGGTTAAGATCACCTTCTCAATCCCTGAAAAATATGCCTCACAGGTAAAAGTGAACACTAAAGTGAGCTTTACAATTCCGGGAACAAAAGATAAATTCCAGGCGACCATTTATGCCCTGGAGCCTGCTGTGGAAGAAGCTACCCGCACACTGCGCATCCGTGCGCTTGCAGATAACCCGAATGGGAAATTCATACCGGGTACTTTTGCAAATGTGGAACTTCCGTTGGAGAAAATAAAAGATGCTTACGTAATCCCGACAGAGGCTATAGTGCCGGTACAGGGCGGTAAAAAAGTTTTTGTGTCCCGTAACGGAAAGGCCGATGAGGTAATGGTAGAGACCGCCACGCGTACCGATAAGGATATTGTGGTGCTTTCCGGGCTTAAGGCAGGCGACACCGTGCTGACCACCGGCGTACTGACGCTGAAAAAAGAAACTTCTGTGAAAGTTAAGGTAACCCCAGCGAAAAAATCATGAGCCTCTCCACGTTAAGCATAAAGCGGCCGGTACTCACCATCGTGATGAATATTGCCATTATCCTTTTTGGGGTAATCGGCTATATGTTTCTCGGGGTGCGTGAATTTCCGTCTATCGACCCGGCACAGATATCGGTACGTACCAGCTATGCCGGTGCCAATGCCGACATTATCGAATCGCAGATTACCGAACCACTCGAAAAGGCTATTAACTCTATTGATGGTATTCGGAATATCACATCCTCCAGCAACCAGGGAACGAGTAACATTACCATAGAGTTTGAACTGGAGAAAAACTTGGAAGAAGCCGCCAACGATGTGCGCGACAAAGTATCGCAGGCCATTCGGAGCCTTCCCCAGGATATCGACGCGCCACCGGTAGTTTCCAAAGCCGACGCCGACTCCGACCCTATCGTAACGATGACAGTACAAAGCGCGTCCCGCGACCCGTTGGAACTGAGCGATTATGCGGAGAACGTTATCGCCGAAAGGCTACAGACTATTCCGGGTGTAAGCAGTGTGCAGATATGGGGCCAGAAACGCTATGCCATGAGGTTATGGATCGAGCCGACAAAGCTTGCGTCTTATGGTGTTACGGTTTCGGATGTCCGGAATGCGCTGGAACGCCAGAATGTGGAGCTTCCCTCAGGAAAGCTGACCGGTGCCAATACAGAACTGACCGTAAAAACAATGGGTAACTTGAGTTCGCCCGAAGAATTCAATAACATTATTATTAAATCTGAGGGGGCTAAAATTGTAAAGCTGAGCGATGTGGGCCGTGCCGAACTGGGGCCGGAAAACCTCGAAACCAAGATGACCAATGATGGGCAGCAACTTGTGGGGCTTGCCATCATTCCGCAACCGGGTACGAATTATATCGAAATTGCCGATGCCTTCTATGAGCAGTACGACCAGATGAAGAAGGAGCTGCCCGAAGACCTCAAGCTCAACGTGGTGATCGACAATACCGTATTCATTAAAAAATCGGTACACGAAGTGGTCGAAACACTTGGTATTTCTATTGTACTGGTAACCCTCATCATCTACTTGTTTTTCCGTGACTGGGCCATTGCGCTCCGTCCGTTGCTGGACATCCCGGTGTCTCTTATCGCAACGTTCTTCATTATGTATATGTTCGGGTTTTCCATCAACGTGCTTACGCTGCTGGCCATCGTGCTTGCCACCGGACTTGTAGTGGACGACGGTATTGTAGTAACCGAGAACATCTTTAAGAAAGTAGAGGAGGGCATGACCCCCATAGAGGCGGCCGTAAAAGGTGCCAATGAAATATTCTTTGCTGTAATTTCGATTTCGGTTACGCTTGCGGCCGTGTTCCTTCCTGTAATATTTCTTGAAGGTTTTGTCGGGCGGCTGTTCCGGGAGTTTGGAGTCGTCATCGCGGCGGCCGTGCTGGTTTCTGCCTTCGTGTCGCTTACCCTTACGCCAATGCTTAACGCTTACCTGATAAAAGGCGTGCACAAAAAATCCAGGTTCTACGAATTTACAGAACCTTACTTTGAAAAAATGAATAAGGGCTATGCCGGCGCGCTTACCAGCTTTATGAAGTGTAAATGGCTCAGCTTTCCTATACTTATAATTTGTATCGGCCTTATTGGGCTGTTCTTTTCGACACTTCAAAAAGAGACTGCCCCGTATGATGACCGCAGCTTTGTGGGTCTTAATATTACAGGCCCCGAAGGAGCATCCTACGATTATATGGATCGCTTCATGCAGGAAATGGAACAGCTTATCAATGATTCCATTCCGGAGAAGAAAGCCAGCCTTGTAATTACATCGCCGGGCTTTGGTTCGGCATCCGTAAATAGCGGAAGGATCAGGCTTGCGTTGAAGGAACCTAACGAAAGGGAACGTTCCCAAAAAGAGATCGCCGCCGACCTCACCAAGTGGACCAAACGCTATTCGGAAGCGCGCGTGTCGGTATCAGAACAGCCTACTATTGCTGTAAACCGCAGGGGAGGCTTCCCTATACAGTACATTATTCAGGCGCCAAATTTTGAGAAGCTACAGGAAAAGATTCCACAATTTATGGATGAGGTGAGTAAAGATCCTACTTTCGCCATGACAGATGTAAACCTGAAGTTCAATAAGCCGGAGATCAATGTGACCATTGACAGGGAAAAGGCGCAAAGCCTCGGGGTGTCGCTGCTGGATGTGGCACAGACGCTGCAATTGTCGCTCAGCGGACAGCGCTTTGGCTATTTTATGATGAATGGCAAGCAGTACCAGGTAATGGGTCAGTTTGATAAAGAAGACCGTGCCGCGCCGTTGGACCTTACATCGATCTTTGTAAAGAGCAGTTCGGGACAGCTTATACAGTTGGATAACCTTATTACCGTAAAAGAAGAAAGCAGCCCGCCACAGCTGTATCATAATAACAGGTATATGTCGGCTACCGTGTCGGCAGGATTATCGCCAGGTATGAGTATAAGTGATGGTATCGATGCAATGGAACGTGCCAAAGAAAAAGTACTCGATGAGACTTTTACAACTGACCTCGGTGGCGAATCGCGCGACTTTGTGGAGAGTTCAAGCAATACGATGTTTGCTTTCGGATTGGCATTATTACTGATATACCTGATCCTTGCCGGGCAGTTTGAGAGCTTTATCGACCCATTCATCATTATCCTCACCGTGCCTATGGCAGTCGCGGGAGCCTTGCTGTCGCTTTGGCTATTTGGCCAGACGTGGAATATCTTTAGCCAGATCGGTACCATTATGCTTATCGGGTTGGTGACGAAAAACGGTATCCTGATCGTGGAATTCGCCAACCAGCTTCGTGAAGAAGGGAAGGAGAAGTATGAAGCTGTGCTTGAAGCGGCAGAATCGCGACTTCGCCCAATATTAATGACGAGCCTTGCCATTGCCCTGGGTGCGTTGCCTATTGCGATGTCTTTAGGCGCGGCCTCAACAAGCCGTATTGGTATGGGTGTGGTAATTGTGGGAGGTACAATCTTCTCGCTTATCCTTACGCTATTTGTTATCCCGGCAATTTACTATATGTGGTCGCGCCCTAAAAAGCACCGTCCCGAATTTGACAATCTTGAAGAGTAGTACCATGAGGTTTTGCATATACATAATTATTGGCCTTTTTAGTTTTGCCGCAATGGCGCAGGACAGCATCGTCAGGCCGGAATATCCTTTTTTATCGGCGGAAGAGGCCGTAGCTGTGGCGCTGAAGAATAACTACGATATTAAGCTTGCGGCCAACGACCTGAAGATCGACGAGAATAATGTAAGCCTTGCCAATGCCGGGCTGCTGCCAACGCTGTCGGGTACTTTCGGACAGAATAATAACATCCAGAATTCGAGGCAGGTGCGTGCAGACGGTACCGTACAGGAGCTCGACAATGCACGCAACAACAGTATGAACTATGGCGTGAACCTTGGCTGGACGATATTCGACGGCTTCCGGATGTTTGCACGCTATGACCAGTTACAGGAACTGGAGAAGCTTGGTGGTACCGAACTGAAGTTCACTGTGCTTACCCGTGTGGGTGATGTGCTTACCACGTACTATGACCTCGTACAGCAACAGCAAACGCTGAAAGCCCTCGATACGGCTGTGGTGATCTCAAAACAGCGTGTTACATGGGCCGACAATCGTTTTACCATTGGTAAGGCTGCCAAACTTGATGTGCTGAACGCTAAGGTAGACCTGAATACCGATACCACGAATTTCCTTCGCCAAAAGGAGTTGTACGAGAATACGAAAACATACCTGAACGAACTGCTGGCGCGGGATCTTACCATGCAATTCCGTGTGGCTGATTCGGTAGCCATTGACGATAAATTGGTGCTTGGCGACCTGGTATCTTCCGCGGGGACACAAAACCCGCAGATACAGATGGCACTCATCAACAAAAGGGTGGCAGAACTCAACCTCAGGCAGGTTAAAGCCGCGCGTTACCCGCAACTTACTGTCAATACTGGATATATTTTCACGGAAAGTGAAAACAGCCTTGGGTTTGCCCGAGAAAATACCGGCCGCGGACTCAGCTATGGTATATCGGCCAATATCAATATCTTCAATGGGTTTTTGCAAAAGCGTAATGAGAATATTGCCCGTCTGCAGATCGATAACAGTAAGATCGTTATTGACCAACAAACGCAGGCTATCAACTCACAGTTGATTTCGGCATACCAAACGTATCTCACGAATCTTGAATTGGTAAAGCTGGAAGGCAGTAATGTGGAGATCGCAAGGCAGAACCTTGATATTACCATGGAGAAATACCGTATCGGTACCATTACACAATTGGAAGTTCGAACGGCCCAATTGAATTACGTGAATGCCGTTACCCGTAATAATTCCGCGCAATACCAGGCCAAGATTTCCGAAGTGACACTTAAAGAACTGGCAGGGAATATTACTTTTTAGAGTTATATTTTTCTATTCTTCCATTTCGACGACAGGAGAAATCTCATCACAACATATTTTTATAGATTTCTCTCTTCACAAGCTGCGTTCGAAATGGAACATACGTAAATAATAAAAACCCCGAAATTACTTCCGGGGTTCTGATACTTAATTTATATTTCTTAGAAAGAAGTCAGTTTCTTTAGTCCGGCAACTGTAGCAACCGGATCGGAAGCACGAAATACGTAGTTACCGGCCACCAGCACATCGGCACCGGCCTCAACAAGCTGTACCGCATTCTTGTCGCTCACGCCCCCATCAATTTCTATCAGGGTAGAAGCGCCATTGCGCGTGATGATCTCCTTTAATTGTTTTACTTTATCATAGGTGCGCTCAATGAACGATTGTCCACCAAAACCGGGATTTACGCTCATAAGGCATACCAGGTCGATATCATTGATAATATCTTCCAACAGGGCAACGTTGGTGTGTGGGTTCAATGCCACGCCTGCTTTCATACCTTCAGCTTTTATGGCCTGTAGCGTACGGTGCAGGTGGGTGCAGGCTTCGTAATGCACGGTAAGGTTATTTGCGCCCAGTTGTGCAAAGGTTTTGATGTATTGGTCGGGGTTTACGATCATCAGGTGAACATCTACCGTTTTCTTCGCGTGGCGGGAAATCGCTTCCAGAACGGGCATTCCGAAAGAAATGTTGGGCACGAAAACGCCGTCCATAATGTCTATGTGAAACCAGTCGGCCTCACTGTTATTAATCATTTCGATGTCGCGCTGCAGGTTAGCAAAGTCTGCCGAAAGCACTGAAGGTGCAATAAGTGTATTTCTCATTCTAGTGTGTTGTGTTTAGTGCCGCAAAGATAATTTTTTTGTTTCAGGTTTAAAGTTTAAAGTGTTTTGAATACAGCAAAAACATTAAAGCTACGGTTCTTACAAAAAAATATTTTTCTTCCTCACAATTTTTGGCACGGACCTTGCGTTATAATTGTAAGATTTTCCGGTTTAATAATTTGAGTTAGTAACAAATTTTAATAGGGAAAAAACCAACTTTGATGAAATAAAAAACTCCGGTAATCAGCCGGAGTTCAATCATCAATCAAAAAACGAACAGTTATTGAACTGTAGGTACGTTATATATTTTTATTCGGTGTATTGCGTAATTATACCGCCAAAATACAAATTATATTTAGAATATAAAATTTTGGGCGGTTTTTTTTGCGTGCCGATACTTACCCAAGATAAGTCTTAAGGATCTTGCTTCGGGAAGTATGTTTTAACCTCCTGATAGCCTTTTCTTTAATCTGGCGTACACGCTCACGGGTCAGGTCAAAAGTTTCCCCTATTTCCTCAAGCGTCATCGGATGCTGGTCGCCCAGTCCGAAGTACAGCCTTACAACATCGGCCTCACGTGGCGTTAATGTTTCCAAAGCACGCTCAATCTCCGTGCGAAGCGATTCGTGGATAAGCTCCCTGTCAGGGTTTGGCGATTCGCCGGAACGAAGTACGTCATACAGGTTGGAGTCTTCACCTTCCACAAGTGGCGCGTCCATCGAAAGGTGGCGGCCTGAGTTTTTCATACTTTCCTTAACGTCGTTCACGGTCATATCGAGCTCTTTGGCGATCTCTTCTGCCGAAGGGGCGCGCTCATTGCTTTGCTCAAGCAGGGCGTACATTTTGTTGATCTTGTTGATGGAACCGATCTTATTCAGCGGCAGGCGGACAATACGCGACTGTTCGGCCAGTGCCTGCAGGATCGACTGGCGGATCCACCATACGGCATACGATATAAATTTAAAACCACGTGTTTCGTCGAAACGCTGCGCGGCCTTTATAAGTCCTAAATTTCCTTCATTGATAAGGTCGGGAAGTGTTAATCCCTGGTTTTGGTACTGTTTTGCAACCGATACCACAAAACGAAGGTTCGCTTTTGTTAATTTTTCTAATGCTCTCTGGTCTCCGGCTTTTATACGTTGTGCTAACTCTACCTCCTCATCCGCTGTGATCAAATCCACTTTTCCAATCTCCTGAAGGTACTTGTCTAACGATGCAGTTTCCCTGTTGGTTACCTGCTTGGTAATTTTTAATTGTCTCATGTAAAAGATTCCCGAGTTTAAATGTGTGTTAGTTATACGTAATCAAACTGCAAAATGTTACACGGAATTTTATTTTTGGTAAACTTTAACAATTAAAACAAGTGGGGATGTTTCAAAAGCGCCATTCTGAAATAAATGACTGCCTTGAATAATCTCATATAATTATTTACATATTGTTCCATTAGAAACCTAAGTTGGCGAAGCCAATGGCAATAAAATATTCAATTACACTTTTGAGACAGCCCCATTTATTTATCCATGAGATTTACTCCCTGTCGTATTTGCAGCAGCTGTGCAGGTTGTCATAGTCTTTGTTCTCCGCCTTAACCTTGTCGGTGTCATGTCCTGATTTTGCCACGGCATTACGAACATCGTCGAGGGTGCATTTGGTCTCATCAATAATAAGGTGCATATCCTGATGGTCCTGGTGCCATACGGCAGATTTTACACCCTTTACGCTATAGGCCGCTTTCTCAATACGTTTTTTGCATTGGTCGCAATTGCCTTTTACCTCTATTTCGGCCTTTGCGTTCTTACTCTTTTTTTCCTGTGCCTTTATCGCTACACCGGCAAATAAGAGCACTATTACAATAATAAGTTTTTTCATTTTTTCAGGATTTAATTATTTAATTAACTTTTATATTTATGACTATTATTACAACTTTATGGTACCTAAATGTACCGTATGTTAATATTACTATTTAAAAATTAGTATAGCTTTGCAAACTATAAACCACATGTATACTATGATTCAAAACAAGAAAGATCTCAATTACTACATTGAGCAGGACCGAAAAAAATTAAATTTCAAAAAACCATCTTTCTTAAAGCGGTTACTATACCCCGGAAAAATATCGACCTTTCAGGAAACGCTCCGTAAAGCAGAATATTATAATAACACTGCCAACAAAAGCATAATCAATAGGTTTCTTTCGCTATACTATAAGCGACTCTATAGCAAGAGGGCTTTGCAATTGGGCTTTACCATACCACTTAATACTTTCGGTCCCGGCCTGAGCATTGCCCACTACGGAACGATTGTAGTAAATGGCGCGGCGCGAATTGGGGCTAATTGCCGCATACATGTTTGTGTTAACATTGGAGCCAGTAATGCCAGCGCAAAAGCTCCTAAAATAGGCAACAATGTATATATAGCGCCAGGATGTAAGATATTTGGTGACATCACTATCGCTGATAATATTGTCATCGCCGCAAATTCGGTTGTTAACAAATCGTTTCTTCAGCCGGGCGTACTTATCGGAGGTATACCTGCAAAAGTCCTTAAAGAATATGGAGACGATACCTCTTTTTCTTGGAGAAGCGACGATATAGACCCCGAAGTGGCCACTTTATAAGTTACAGTATTCAATGAACATTTACACCGATCATTAATTGATCTTGAATCGTAATCCCGTGTAATACATTTGCCCAAATATAGGAGCATATATAATAGAACTGTCAAAATACGGGCCAAAAGGGTCTGTATTCCCCAAAATGGCCTTATCCTGTCGGTAGTTGCCCAGGTTCTCTGCCCCTACATATACCTCGAACACACTGGAGAAACTATGTGTTACCTGGGCGTTCATCAGTGAGAACGATGGCGAGTAGTCGCCCATGCGCTCTGACACAGGGTTGCCTGCGGTATTCGGGAGGCGCTGCTTGCCCATCCAGTTGTAGGTAAAGTCGAACTTCCATTGGCGGCCACCTTCTTTTACATGCGTTTCGTAGGCAAGATTGGTAAAGAAACGGTGCTTTGCCTGCAATGGCCTGTCGAATGTACCGGCAGCGTAATCGGTTTGTATATCGTAATATTTATAGGCTGTACGGATGTTGAAGTGGTGCGTGATCTCATAGTTGAGTTCTACCTGGAGGCTGTTGGCGAATGACTTACCTTTGAGATTATAGAAATTCACGGCCTGTGGCGAACCGAATACATCTACCACTACCTGATTTTGGAAATCGGTACGGTAAAAATCGACTACAAACTCTGCATTCCTGTTGAAAAGCGGAAAGCCCTGTACGAAGCTCACGCCATAATTCCACGCAATCTCGGGATCAAGTCCGTAAAGCTTACCGCCCGTACCCAGAATGTTCAGGGAACGCGAACTGCCAAAGTACGACTGGTTTTCGGCAAAAATGTTAGCCGCCCTTTTGCCCCTTCCGGCAGAAGCCCTGATAGTGGCTTTCTCCCATGGGTTATAGCGGAGGTGCATACGCGGCGTAAAAAATGCCCCAAGGCGGTTGTGTACATCAAAACGGCCTCCGGTAACAATACTGAAGTTATCGGCATTATCGTAGGTATACTCAAAGAACGCTCCTACAGAATTATCAGCACGGCTATAGTCGGCCTCATCTACAAACTCAGCATATTTGTCGTATGTAAAATTAAGCCCTGCCGCAAATTTGTTCAGCGTATTGCTTATGATTGAATTGAATATAAGATTAGAGTACAAGCTCTTCTGGTCAATATCATACGTTTTAAACCCGAAGTACGACTCCTGCCTGTGCCAGTTGAACGAGGTTTGCAAACCAATGCTCTGGTACGGCATATCGGGAAAAACATACCCTATTTTGGTAGATACATCCGCTTTGTCGGTGTTAATCTCGGAACCCCAATGGTTAACCGTAAACTTGTCGCGATCCGGATCGAAATCCACTTCACCGGCCTGGCGTTCGTCGCGCATATAACGCAGGTTGGCAAAACCTACCCAGCCTTTTTCAACATCAGTATACTGCCAGCGGTTCATTACATTGATCTGGCGTGCCAGCGGATTATCGAGGAAACCGTCATTATTCATATCGTTCTTGCTGAAACGCCCGTTACCGTGAAGAAACAGGCTGCTGCTCCATTTATCGGAGAACTTTTTATTGAAATGCGTGTTCAGCTCAAAGCGGCTGTCGGTAGAACCATAGGCATTCAGGAAGAACGGAATATCGTCTATAGGTTTTATCAGTTCATAGTTAATTTGCCCTGAGATACTTTCATACCCATTAATAACCGGCCCGGCACCCTTGGTAATCTGGATGCTGTTTACCCATGTACCCGGCACAAATGACAACCCATACGCCTGCGATGCCCCGCGTATGGAAGGGATATTCTCCTCGGCAATCAGTAAGTACGGACTGGTAAGGCCCAGCATTTTTATCTGGCGGCTGCCCGTAAGCGCGTCGGAGAAATTCGCATCAATAGACGGGTTGGTTTCAAAGCTTTCGGCAATGTTACAGCAAGCGGCTTTCAGGAGCTCCTTGTGCCCCATAGTGGTTACGTTGGCGGCGCTGCTCAGGGAACGCTCCAGGCTGCGGCGTGTTTTTTCCACCACTACCTCGTTCAGGTCTTTACCGCCTTCCGTGGTCATTTTGTGGGTGATGAAATTGGGTGATGAAACAGTAAGCGTATCGGTTTGATAGCCGATATAGCTTATTACGAGCTTATCGGTAAGATCGGTCAGTGGAATGGAAAAACTACCATTCTCATCAGTTGAAGTTGATATTTGTGTATTGAGCCAGTAGACTCCGGCTCCCGGCAGCGGCTGCCCTGTTTCGTCAGAGACCGATCCGGTAAGGGGTTCCTGCGCATGGGCTAAAACACCCGTCAGCAGGAATATATAGATGAATATATTGCGCATAAAAAAAATTTAATGTTATTACTATAGAGGCCTTTGCAGATACAAAGGTTGTAAGCAACATTAAAATTCAGGCATAGAATATGTATTGGCAGTAAAGCTTAAAGAGGGGCGGCGCGTTGGATTCGCAATAGAACGAAGGCGTATCTTTTTGTGTCGCGGCCGTTTCGGTGTAATATAAGGTTTCCGGCTTCCATTGTTCGGCAATGCAGAAAGTGCCAAGGTCGAGCTGGAGCGATTTTACAATTATGTTGTCCGACTTGGTATCCTTAAGCTTAACAAGATCGTCTTTACAGCATTTTTTAGGACTGTCTTTCTCCACACCACAGGCATGGGATTTTTTCGCATCCACATGGCCTCCGCAAGGCTCAGCCTTTTTGTAAGCAAAAGCAACCGAAGACACTTTTCCGTGGCAGTAATGCACATTGAGCGCCAGCCCCATACTGGAAACCAGTATAAGGAGCGTAAGGAGGCTGCTTATGTATTTGCGTAACTGCATGGTGCAAAGATACCAATTACAGATTAACAATGGGCAATGTTTAAAAAAAACCCGCTTTAACTATGCAAAAGCGGGCTAAGTAACAAAACTAACAGAAACATGATTATCGTGTAGGTAGCGGAAACCTGTAGCACAAACCTATCTTAAAGGCCGAATCGTCTTTAAAATCAAGCTCGGCATTCAGCCCGAAGCGTTCGCCCAGAAAATACTTATAACCGACCTGGAGGAAAAAATCCGCATCGGTTTTCGAATCGCTGGAAGAAGGGACCATAGAACTATTGCTGGTTACGGATGTGCTCACGGAAGAACCCACTACAGAAGCGCCTGCATAAATATTCATTTTATCCCTGTCTATGTTTAGTAGCCTGTTAAAATAATAGTTGCCGGCAATACCAAGGGAAATTGAGAAAACATCGGCTTCTACTTCTATCCCTCCCGCCGATGTACCCGATTTTGCCGAAAAGCCCGATGTAAATGTCCTCAGGCCGAAATCGGTACCCTTGAAGTAGGGAAGGTCAAAATTTACATAATAATACGGTAGGCCAACGCCTTCAGGCTGATCGAGGAATGCCCCTGCTGTTACAACAAGCGTTGTTGCATTGGGGGCGCTATCGGCCGTTTCCGGTTTCTTCTGTGGAGCTGCATTGGCATTTTGAGTAGCAGCAACAGAAACAGGCGCCGGAGCTGCTTTTGGAAAAGTTTCCTTTGTGCCGTTTTTATATACAACAGAGACTACCTGGTTTTTTTGTATCGTGTAGAGCGGACCTTCAGGATTATCAGCTTTTTTATATTTTATCGCGTCGGGCAGGATTTCGACGACATTACACTTCACTTCTGTATTATCAGTAAGCAGCAGCGTGTCAAATTTTACAGGTTTACTTTGGGCTGTTACCTTAAAGCCGGTAAACAACAGTAAGACGATAAGTATTGTTATTAGATTTTTCATCTGTATTAATTTAAATGGTTAATACAGACGAAATTACACGGAACATCAATGTCAAAAAATAGACAATAACAGGTATTTTTACTACTTATATCCAAACATCGTTAATGCCTTTTCATCGGGGTTATGGGTGTCTTCATTCCTGATTTTTCAGGATGCGGCCTTTCCATTTTTTTGGTAGTAGAACGCCGGCAGAAACAGTATCAGGAAAAGCGCCTGAATCAAAAACCTGCGCACATAGAAGATCAGCAGCAGGTTTGGGTTTTCGGCATTAAGAGCTATTGAAAGTGCCGTCATCAGAACTGCAAAAAAGACAAGGTAAAGGATGGCGGATAGTTTCAGGATATTTTTGTCCTTAAAGGCCAGCCATAGAATACCGAGCGAAAGCAGGGTATTAAGCGCATAACGAAAAGCAAGATGCAGGAACAGCCTGAAACTGTCATATTCCGGCAACACCTTTTTTTCCGTTTTAAAAAATGGCAGCAGGGGGTCGTAGAACATGTCCTGCTCATAAAAACGCACCATTACCAGCATCACAGCCAATACAGCTATTCCGGCTATATCAAGGATTCGCAGCTTCATTCTTTCGGTTTTTACCTGAAAATTTCATAACCCATGCCACCCACAGCGTGAATACAACACCATAGATGAAGAGTGGAAAAATAATGTCGTGGAGTAACGGGCCGTGCTTCTTGTAATAAAACAAACCAAGCCCGAGCAGCCCTACCCTTGCGACATTAAGGATATGGATAATAAATATACCTAATACGATATAGACTGCAGTCCTCTTAAAAGTAGTGGAAAATGCGACTATAAATGCCGCAAAGAGCGCCATGACGCTGATAGCATTACAGCCTTCGACCACCCGGGCCACACGCTTACCGTTTACGTAAAACATATAAGACGCCTCTGCCGGCATTTTTTCGATACGCGACTCCTCACCCACCATATTTACAAAAGCAGATGACTGGCGCGCTACAAGATGGGTCATCCCGTCTGCTTCAAATGCCTGCGCATCATACTGACTAAGATAAAGCCAGTACAGTCCCGAGAGTATGAGGTAGCTCAACCCGAACTTAAGAAGGAAAAGGAAAAAAGGCTTGTTCTTTTCGAAAACGCCCATGGGCAATAGTTTTTAACAAAAATAGAGAAAATCTCTAAGAAACTACGAAAATGTAATATTGAGCGCAGTCGAAATGGGGCATTTTTGTAATTTTGTTTCGCAGTCAATACCCGGAATGACAAACTGCATCTAAAATTAAAACTCACACTATTGAATTAAGCGATGACATTCGAAGAACTAAAACCAAAAGTTACCGACATACTACAGCACGATAATACGCTGCGCGAAGAAAAGCTGTTACAGCTTTGCCACCTGTTAATGGATAGTATCGACTATTACGACTGGGTGGGCTTTTATTTTCGCAACGGCGAAAAGGAAGAGCTTATACTTGGGCCCTACGCCGGCGAGCCAACCGACCACACCGTGATCCCTTTCGGCAAAGGCATCTGCGGGCAGGTAGCGGTATCCAACCAGAACTTTGTGGTGCCAGACGTAAGCGCACAGGACAACTACATAGCATGCAGTATCACAGTGAAATCAGAAATAGTGGTGCCGCTTTTTGTAAACGGTAAAAATATTGGCCAGATCGATATCGACTCCGGAGTACTGGATCCGTTTACCGAGCAGGACGAACGCTTCCTCGAGTTTGTAAATGAAGAAGTAGCAAAATTGTTTCAGGTTTAAAGTTTAAGGTTGCTACTCATTCTGAATAAGACAATCGCAGGACAGAGCTTTCAAAAAACTTTAAACTTTAAACTTTAAACCTTTATAACAACTTAACTCTTGCGCGTGTAGATTTTTTAATTACCTTTGCACCCAATCAGGATAACCCTGTATACATAATAATCATTTTAGTAATATTAGCATGTACTTAACTAAAGAAGTAAAAGCAGAAATCTTCGCCAAGCACGGTGGAGCAGCAGCTAACACAGGATCTGCAGAAGGGCAGATCGCATTGTTCACGTTCAGGATCAACCACCTTACAGGACACCTTAAAAAAAATCGCCACGATTTTAATACAGAGCGCTCCCTTGTAATGTTGGTAGGTAAAAGGAGGAGCCTTCTTGACTACCTGAAAAAGAAAGATATCAACAGGTATCGTGAGATTATCAAAGAATTGAACATCAGGAAATAATCGAGATGAGAAGAGGTGCCCGCGCGCCTCTTTTTGTTTTTTACATATTGCAGAAAAAGTTTTTAGGTTTTTCATTGGGTTCCATACAACTACAACAACAACACAACAACAACAAACCCATTGTTTAATCAAAAGAATTAAATCTTATGATCCCTAATGTAATTAAAGAGATCATCGATCTGGGAGATGGACGAAGCATCTCGATCGAGACAGGCAAACTTGCCAAACAAGCCGATGGTTCGGTAGTAGTACAAATGGGCAACGCGATGCTCCTTGCAACTGTGGTTTCTGCCCGCACTGCAAGCCCGGGCATCGACTTTTTGCCGCTAACGCTTGACTACCGTGAAAAATTTGCAGCGGCAGGGCGTTTTCCCGGCGGCTTTTTTAAACGTGAAGCCAGGCCAAGCGATGGCGAAGTCCTTACAATGCGTCTTGTAGACCGTGTATTGCGCCCATTGTTCCCTAAAGATTACCATGCCGAAACACAGGTAATGATCCAGCTTATGTCGCATGACGACGAAGTTATGCCGGATGCCCTTGCAGGACTTGCCGCATCTGCAGCACTTGCCCTTTCGGACATTCCGTTTGCAACGCTTATCTCTGAGGTTCGCGTAGCAAGGATAAACGGTGAGTTCATCATCAACCCGAGCAAAGCCCAGTTGGCTGAGTCTGACATCGACATGATGATCGGCGCCTCTATGGACTCTATCGCGATGGTTGAAGGTGAAATGAAAGAAATTTCTGAACTTGAAATGATCGAGGCTATTAAATTTGCCCACGAAGCCATTAAAGTACAGATCGCCGCGCAGGAAAGGCTTCAGGCCGCTGCCGGTAAAAAAGAAGTAAGGACGTATGAAGAAGAGCGTAAAGATGAGACCATACTTGCAAAAGTAAAGGAGCTTGCTTACGACAAGTATTTTGCAATTGCCAGCGAAGGCTCTGCAAAACACGAGCGTTCTGAAAAATTTGCGGCTGTAAAAGAAGAAGTTAAAGCATTGTTTAGCGATGATGAACTTATCGAAAACGGCGACCTTATCAGCAAATACCTTTCTAAAGTTAACAAAGAAGCGGTACGTAATGTTATCCTTGACAACGGCACACGCCTTGACGGCAGGAAAACAGACGAGATACGTCCTATCTGGTGTGAGGTGGATTACCTTCCGTCTACACACGGTTCTTCCCTTTTCACAAGGGGCGAGACACAGGCGCTTGCTACGGTAACACTTGGTACTTCACGTGAGGCCAACATCATTGACCGCCCGACAGAACAAGGCGAAGAGCGTTTTTACCTGCACTACAACTTCCCGCCATTCTCTACGGGTGAAGCAAAACCGCTACGTGGAACATCGAGGCGCGAAGTAGGCCACGGTAACCTTGCACAGCGTGCACTTAAAAACATGATCCCTGCAGAGACACCGTATACGGTACGTGTAGTATCTGAAGTACTGGAATCTAACGGTTCGTCTTCAATGGCTACCGTATGTGCGGGTACGCTTGCACTTATGGATGCAGGTATTAAAATGACAAGGCCGGTATCGGGTATTGCTATGGGACTTATATCTGATGATGCTACAGGCCGTTGGGCTGTACTTTCTGATATCCTTGGCGACGAAGACCACCTTGGCGATATGGACTTTAAAGTAACAGGTACATCTGAAGGTATTACTGCCTGCCAAATGGATATCAAGATCGAAGGCCTTAAGTACGAGATCATGGAACAGGCGCTTAACCAGGCACGTGAAGGACGCCTTCACATCCTTGGCAAGCTTACCGAAGTACTTGACACTCCAAGGGAAGACGTGAAGCGCCATGCTCCGAAGATCATCAAAGTTACTATTCCGGGTGCATTCATCGGCGCGCTTATCGGCCCTGGTGGAAAAGTTATCCAGGAACTACAGAAAGCTACCGGTACAACAATCGTTATCAACGAGGTAGACGAGCAGGGTGAAGTAGAGATCCTTGGAACAAGTCCGGAAGGCATCCAGGCGGTACTTAACAAGATCGATTCGATTATATTCAAGCCACAGGTTGGCGAGACCTACAGCGTAAAAGTTATCAAAATGCTTGACTTTGGCGCGGTAGTGGAATATCTTGATGCTCCGGGCAACGAGGTATTGCTTCACGTAAGCGAACTTGACTGGGCACGTACCGAGAACGTATCTGACGTAGTGAACATGGGTGACATATTTGATGTGAAATACATTGGTATCGACCCTAAGACACGCAAGGAGAAAGTTTCGAGGAAAGCGCTTATGCCAAGGCCTCCAAGGGATGAGAACGCTCCACAGCGCGAAAACCGCGGACCACGCGAAGGCGGCGACCGTGGCGGATTCAACAGGGATAACCGTGGTGGCGGACGCGATAACCGCGGACGTGACGACAGGAACTCCCGGGACCGTGGACCAAGAGAAGAAAGAAGAGACGATGCCCCTGCTGAACAAAGGGAGCCACGTAACGAAAATAATGGCGGAGAGCCACAAGAATCTTAATTACTCTTAAGGTTAATTCTGAAAGAACCCTGTCGCTGTAAAGTGGCAGGGTTTTTTGGTAAAGATGTCAATCTAAATTTTGTACATTTGATAAAAATAATCGCCATGAAATTTCAATATATATCCGACAGTGAGGGAAATACGACCGCAGTTGTAATACCTATTGATGAGTGGAACGAAATAAAAGCCAAACATAAGGAACTGACAGAAGCCGAAGAAGAAAATGAGCTGCCTGCCGCTGCCAGGGCAATCCTTGATGAAAGGCTGGCTACGGAAAATAAGGCGGATTTTATTCCGGTTGAAGAAGCTCAAAAACTTTTAAGGCAAAAATATGGCTTATAGCGTAAGCCTTTCTCCAAAAGCTTATATGGATTTGCTGATGCTTTCGAGTATTATGCTCAAAGTATCCAGGCCCTGATCAATTTTGATAAAGAGTTAGATGCTGCTTATAAGATGATCGCTTTAAACCCGCATTTCAGAATACGCTATAAGAATATTACCGGATATCCTTTAAAGAATTCCCTTTTCTGCTGTTGTATGAAATTGATGAAGTTGAAAAGAAAGTGTATATCTATTCTGTTTTCAATACGCACCTTGATCCTAAAAAATATCCGGGAAATTAGATTCAGAAAGAACCCTGTCGCTGTAAAGTGGCAGGGTTTTTTGGTTTCAGTATTTTAATATACCTTTTTCTCAAATAATAAAGCTCTTTTTAAATCTTCACCGATACACTCCAAATAAAATTCTTCATCACACCCTATATTGTACTCATGGTCCCACGGCGCAACGCTACCCTCATTCTCAGAAATAAAAGTATTTATTCTTTCGATGAGAAGCTCCCGGTTTACAACAGGCTCAGTCAGATTGTCTAAACGGTAACTTTCTTCTTTATTAATTAAGATATTATACAGCTTTGCGAGGTTGCTTTTGAAATTGTTTTTTCCGAGGATTTCAATTGTAAATTCCAGATCAGGCAACTCCGGGTTAACGCATAGATCGAATATTGGCGTATCAACCGTATATGGCTCTCCCCACTCAAATTTCTTTTCCTCGATATAACAGTACGGTACTGTTTTTTTATCTATATAAATCATAATAGGCTGATATCATATTATCTATTCACAATATACAAGGATATAAAATCCTGAACTCAATATAGCCATACAGATTAAATACTACTTCACACCCGTTGCAATACATAGATCCAATTTATTTTCCTGACATATTATTCAGTTTTTTCTGATTTAATTGTATAGTTTTACCACTTCAATCAGCTCGTTAATGACAATAAGAGAAGCCCTTATAACCGATATCCCCCAAATACAGATCGTTCGCAATTGTGTAAAAGAGAATATGCTTTCCGACCCTTCATTGGTTCCCGATTCTGATGTAGAAGATTACCTGTTCCGTCGCGGCAAAGGCTGGGTGGCTGAAGAAGGGGGCGCTATCGTAGGCTTTGCCATCGCCGATTTGCATGACCATAACGTTTGGGCTCTATTTCTCCTACCCGATGCGGAAGGAAAAGGTATCGGTAAACAGCTTCATAAAATTATGATGGACTGGTATTTCTCACAAACCGGGGAAACCGTTTGGCTCAGTACCGGTTTCAACACCCGTGCCGACACATTTTATCGTATGCAGGGCTGGCGCGGGGCAGGACTTTATGGCACAAAGGAAACCAAATTCGAGATGACTTCGGAAGAGTGGAAAAGAATCAGCCGTTAAAGAGCTTATTCCTCTTAATCTCCCTGCCCTTTCGTATCTGCCAGGTATGCCACGCGCTGGGTACATCGTGTGTCCACTTTGGTAATAACAGGATGATCAGATAGACATCGATATGCGAGATGATACCGAAGATTACCGCCAAAGCCAGTGGAATGCCGCCATACCCAAATCCGATAATGGATACAAATGCGGCAAAAAGCGTTAATCCCCAAAGCTTTGATAGCAACGCATGGGTACAGGTCTCTTTACCAAACTTGCTAATGCTTAAGATATAAGTCAGCCCTTCCATTACAAAAATGGTGATGATTGCGTATTTGTTTTCGATGATGATCTCCGGATTCAGGAGCCAGCTGCACCACCCGGCACACAGCCAGAATACCAGGTCGGTCTGGCTATCCATACGGCGAAGTTTTTCAGTGGATACTCCGGACTTTCGTGCTATGATACCATCAAAAATATCAGAAAGTATGCCCAGCAGCAGCAGTATCATTAACAGTATACGGGCCTTGGCACTATAAGTATAGGTTATGGCTATCATTACCGGCCCAAGCACGAACCGGAAAGCAATGAGTAAAAGAGGTATGTTTTTCATGGTTTTATAGTTTTTACTTTTTCACCTCACCCTAACCCTATCCAAAGGAGAGGGCAAGCTTCACTTCAATAGGAATGACTGCCATACTTTTAGTTTTAGGTTGGGGTGAGGTCTGTTACCCTTTAAAATTCCAGTTAATAAAAGGGAGGATACGCTTTTCATTTTTGTTGATCAGGCCTATCTGGATACCTTTCAGTTTCTTGGCATTATTAAACAAGCCAATCTGCAAGCCTCTGAAATACTCCGCCTTACCAAAAGCCCCATTGACCACACCGACCTGAAGTCCCTTAAAGTGGTTATAATCATTATTAAAGGCTATCTGTAGGCCCTTTCCATCATAAACCGATGTACCTATAGCCGATAGCAGCACGCCATTGCTGAAAACCGCCGAGGCACCGCCAATTGCGAACTGGAGGCCATTATTCCTGAAGGAGTGGCTATAAGCGCCCGACAATGAAAGTCCATTGGTTTGCCGCAACGACTGTACAAAAGCAGACACCGTAAACCCGTTTACATCAGCGAAAGCATTAGTACCACAGGAAAGGTTAAGGCCATTAATTACCTCATTGGGTATCTTTTTGGAATACTCACGAATTTCCCCGGGGGTGTCGGGATAGCGTACCCTGTCAACCGGGAAGATTAGCGTAAAAAACAGTATTGACTGGGATATCGGCTCGATACGGATCCCATTGGAGCGTACACTCACATAATCGGAATCCATATACGTGTCGGACCCTACACCAAAAGAGATCCCATAAATATCACTGTCGCCCGTAGTATATAAGCCGACAGGAAAACGGGTTTTACGGTGCTGGCCACTCACTTTGGCAGAAATGAATAATACTGAAAGTAGTAACATAAATAGGTGATTTGGTTTCATATTTGAATAATTTATGTTCGGTAAACTAAGCCGAAACTCAGGCTGTGCGAACCGAAGTTTTTTGGCACATATTTACTGAATTGCCCATAGGGTGTATAATTATAATTAATCTGTACTCCCAAATGCGCATAGCCTACGTATATACCCTGACCAATATGAAATGTGCTTAAGGTCTTAATATACCAGTCATTGGTGCTGTCCTCAAAATCGCGGGGGTTGGTTTTATGCATATTACGGCTATTCTTGTCATCATACATGAAAAAGGCATAACCGAAAGTAGATAGCCACTGCACTTCCATTTTGTTTCCTAAGGCATAGTCTTTCGCTAAACGAAAGCCTGCCATTCCCGATACACCTTTCGCCTTTACCCTGTAAAGACTGTCGGGCGTACTGTAGTTAAACTCCTGCCTGTCTGAAGGGAAATAAATGCTCGCTCCGATATCGAACATGTCCCAGAATCCGTAAACTCTGCTTCGGCTCCATATTCCCACTTCAGTTGAGGGGCCAATTTTGTCGGCAATATTGCCAAAAGGCACCCTCATTCCGGCTTCACCAATGATTTGGTCGCAATTTTGTGCAATTGCGAGACTACCGGTGAATAACATTATCAGTATTTTTTTCATGACATACATTTTTAATACTGACCAAAATTATTGTGATTATAGCAATAACATTTGTGATTTTGAATTAATAAAAAAAATACATTTGTGAAAATCGCAAACATGAACAATCAGGAAAAGCTGTTAAAGGCCATCCGGCGGAAGATTGATAGATCCGGATCTGTTATTGATGAGATCGCTTCGATACTCAATATCAGCTACGATGCCGCACACCGCAGGGTATCGCAGAAAAGCAAATTCTCGATAGAGGAAGCCGTGGCGCTGTGCGGGCACTACTCGTTATCAATGGACTTATTATTCGCTGACAGCAAAAAAGTGATCGTAGAGAAAACCAGCGAAATACGCTCTATTGCCGACATGGAAAATTATTTTCGTCATTCGGCAGAGAATATCAGCAGCTTTTTAGAGCATGCGGGAGCAAAAATGTATTACTCTGCCAAAGACATCCCTCTTTTCTATACCATTGGCGGTACATTACTTTCTAAGTTCAAGATTTATGTATGGCTCAACCTGCTGGCGGGAACGCAAAACCAGGACAGCTTTGAGAACTTTACTATCGACCGGGCTTTACTGGAACACAGCCAGAAACTCAGGCAGGTGTATGAAAATGTGGAAGTTCACGAAATATGGAACGATACCACCAT
>Ga0308157_10002178_pt1 | contig 33865 bp, 30 predicted proteins | sample PhyBR1_FD_201035 | JGI IMG/M metagenome (GOLD analysis project Ga0308157, IMG submission 201035) | Phyllosphere microbial communities from UC Gill Tract Community Farm, Albany, California, United States - DLSLB.R1 | ecosystem: Host-associated > Plants > Phyllosphere > Unclassified | place: USA... | reverse complement strand
AGCCCATTGAGCTGGTCATACCGCCGCCGAACATGTCCGACATACCGCCACCACGACCCTTATGAAGCAGGATCAGGAGGGTTAGCAGGACACTTGTGATGCCCAGCAGTACCTGCAGAATGATCTTGATAATATCCAAGTCGACGGTTCCTTAGCTAGATTCAGTCGGTTACGAGGTGTTGCTCGAACCTGACAATATTAGCAAACTCTTCGGCGTCGAGGCTCGCTCCGCCAACCAACACGCCGTCAACGTCACGCTCACGCATGATCGATGCCGCGTTCGCAGCCTTAACACTACCGCCGTAGAGCAGCTGAGTCTTCTCGGCAATTTCTGCTCCGAAACGTTCAGCCAATGCGCCGCGAATTGCTGCACACATTTCCTGAGCGTCGGCAGGACCAGCAACTTCACCGGTACCGATAGCCCACACTGGTTCGTAAGCAATGACCAGGTTTTCTGCCTGCTCAGCGCTGACGCCTTCCAAGGACTCAGCCAGTTGGTTCAGCGTGAAAGCAACGTGCTCTCCTGCCTTACGGACCTCTAGGCCTTCTCCAACGCAGAGCATTGGAGTGACCTCATGACGGTACGCAGCAGCCAGCTTGGCAGCAATAACGTCGTTGGTTTCGTTGTGGTATTCACGACGCTCGGAGTGACCTACAAGCACGTAGGTGCAACCAAGCTTCTTCAGGAACTGACCCGAAATTTCGCCGGTGTACGCGCCCGAGTCCTGTGCCGACAAATCCTGTGCGCCGTAAACGACGTCCAGCTTGTCACCCAGAACTAAGGTCTGAACTCCACGGATGTCCGTGAATGGCGGGAATACTGCAACTTCAGCACGATCGTAGTTGTGTTCGTGGTCCTTGAGGGTCCACGCAAGCTTCTGGACGAGGGTGATGCCCTGGACATGGTCCATGTTCATCTTCCAGTTGCCAGCGATCAGTGGCTGGCGCACAAAGGCGCCGTTCTGCGAAATGGTCATTTCTTAACCTTCCAATGCGGCAACGCCCGGCAGGGTCTTGCCTTCGAGGTACTCCAGGGATGCTCCGCCACCGGTGGAGATGTGACCGAAGTCCTCCTCCGAGAAGCCCAAAGCGCGTACGGCTGCGGCAGAATCGCCACCGCCGACAACGCTGAATGCTTCCGAGTTTGCCAGTGCCTGCGCAACAGTGCGGGTACCCTCAGCGAACGCTGGGATCTCAAATACGCCCATTGGGCCATTCCAGAACACGGTGTTAGCGCTGGTGATGTAGCTTGCGAACTGCTGCGCCGACTTTGGTCCGATATCCAGACCCAATCCGGTGGAGCCGAAGCTTGCTTCCTCGATCTTGTCAGCTGGCAAGATTTCGTGTGCGGCGTCCGCACCGAACTTCTCAGCCACAACAACATCGACGGGAACGATGATTTCGCAACCTAGTTCCTGTGCGCGCTTCAAGTAATCCTGGCAGACAGCAATCTGATCTTCTTCAAGCAAGGAACCACCAATGGCGTAACCCTGAGCCTTGAGGAAGGTGAAGGCCATACCTCCACCGATCAGCAGCTGATCAGCCTTACCAAGAAGGTTGTCGATAACTGCAAGCTTGTCCGAGACCTTCGAACCGCCCAAAACCACCACGTAAGGGCGCTTTGGTGCCTCGGTCAGGGTCTTGAGAACCTTGACTTCGGTAGCTACGAGGTCGCCCTGGTAGCTAGGCAGCAGGCTGGCAATGTCGTACACGGAAGCGTGCTTGCGGTGCACGGCGCCAAAAGCGTCGTTCACGTAAGCACCGTTCTCACCGGTCAGTGCGGCTAGTTCCTTGGCGAACTCTTCACGTTCTGCATCCACCTTGGAGGTTTCGCGAGCGTCGAAGCGAACGTTCTCAAGAACCAGTACCGAACCTTCAGCAAGGTTTGCCGCTGCGTTGCGAGCGGATTCGCCCACTACATCTTCGGCGACCGTTACTTCAAAGTCAGCAAGTTCGTTCAAGCGCTGAGCTGCAGGTGCGATCGAGTACTTCGCATCGAACTGCCCCTTCGGGCGGCCCAGGTGCGCCATTACGATGACCTTGGCACCTGCTTCAACCAGCTTGGAGATGACCGGCAAAGATGCGCGTACGCGGCCGTCATCGGTCACAGTTGCACCGTCGAGCGGCACGTTCAGGTCACTTCGGACCAGAACGTGCCGTCCGCGGACACCGTTGTCAGCGATCAATTCGTCAATAGTGTGAGAAGACATATCTCTAGGTTATCGACTAGAGGCTTGATCCCACGAATCCAACAAGGTCAACAAGTCGTGAGGAGTAGCCCCACTCGTTGTCGTACCACGAAACAACCTTCACGCTGTTGCCCATAACGGTGGTCAGACCGGAGTCGAAGATCGACGAGTTAGGGTTGGTGACGATGTCCGAGGAAACCAGTGGATCGGTCGAGTACTCCAGAACGTCCTTCAGTGGACCTTCGGAAGCGGCCTTCTCGAATGCAGCGTTGATTTCTTCAGCGGTTGCGGTGCGAGCGAGGTTGACGGTCAGGTCAGTTGCCGAGCCGGTTGGAACTGGAACGCGCATTGCGTAGCCGTGCAGCTTGCCCTTGAGCTCTGGAAGTACAACGCCGATGGCCTTAGCAGCACCGGTCGAGGTAGGAATCAGGTTCAGTGCAGCGGCACGTGCACGACGTGGATCGCTGTGTGGAGCATCCTGCAGGCGCTGATCAGCGGTGTATGCATGGATGGTGGTCATCAGGCCATCAACAATGCCGAACTCGTCGTTCAGAACCTTAGCCAGTGGGGCCAGGCAGTTGGTGGTGCATGATGCGTTCGAGATGATGTTGTGGTTTGCAGGATCGTACTTGTCCTGGTTAACACCCATCACGATGGTGATGTCTTCATCGGATGCTGGAGCCGAGATGATGACCTTCTTGGCGCCTGCAGCGATGTGCTTCTTAGCGTCAGCAGCCTTGGTGAAGAAACCGGTCGACTCGATGACGACGTCGACGTTCAATTCACCCCAAGGAAGGTTTGCTGGGTCGCGCTCGGAAAGTACCTTGATGCGACGTTCGCCGACGACGATGGTGTCACCATCTACGGATACTGCCTCGCCCACTGGGCCGAGTACAGAGTCAAACTTCACCAGGTGAGCAAGCGAATCGATTGAACCAAGGTCGTTGACGGCGACAATTTCGATGTCTGCCTTGTGTGCCAATACTGCACGCAGGAAGTTGCGTCCGATACGGCCAAAACCATTGATACCAACACGAGTTGTCACGTGACTATCTCCTCTAAACGGGATGATTGTGCCACGACCGTTCGCAAACGGAAGTGGCCTTCTTTGAAGGACACTCCGTTGTGCCGTGCTTTGCGGATCCCAGCAAATCGCCGGGATCCGCAACACACTTGAAACATACTACGCTATTTCAGCGCAGAATGTGAGCTAACTTACCAGATTACTTATTTGCCTGGAACGATTAGCGATGCGGCGCCCTGACGAGCAGCCTCAAAACGTGCCTGAACGTCTGCCCAGTTCACAATGTTCCAGAACGCCTTAACGTAGTCAGCCTTTACGTTGACGTAGTCCAGGTAGAAGGCGTGCTCCCACATATCCAGCATCAGCAGTGGGGTGGTTGCTACTGGAACGTTGCCCTGCTGATCGTAAAGCTGCTCGATGACCAGCTGGCCACCGATAGCGTCGTATGCCAGTACAGCCCAGCCCGAGCCCTGCAGGCTCATAGCTGCTGCGGTGAAGTGACCGCGGAAACCGTCGAAGGAGCCGAAGAACTCGTCAATTGCTGCGGACAGCTCGCCCTCTGGCTTGTCGCCACCCTCTGGGGACAGGTTGTTCCAGAAGATCGAGTGGTTGGTGTGACCGCCCAGGTGGAATGCCAGGTCCTTGGACAGCTTCGGGATGTTACCGAATTCGCCCTTTTCGCGGGCTTCAGCCAGCTGCTCCAGTGCAGAGTTAGCGCCAGCAACGTAGGTCGCGTGGTGCTTGGAGTGGTGCAGCTCCATGATGCGAGCCGAGATGTTTGGCTCGAGTGCAGCGTAGTCGTACTGCAGTTCTGGCAGTGAATATACAGCCATGATTCTCCTCAATTTTCTCTTTCGGATGAATCTCCACAGGAGGGCTCCTGCGGGGACACTTTTACTGTTCCAGTTCGTCTACTGGAACGCTGGACTCCGTGCCTGGTATTCCCAGATCACTGGCCTTCTTGTCGGCCATGGCCAACAAGCGACGAATCCGGCCAGCTATGGCGTCCTTAGTCATTGGGGGCTCAGCCATACGGCCAAGCTCGTCGAGGGAAGCTTGCTTATGCTCCAGGCGAAGCAGTCCTGCGTAGCGAAGGTGCTCGGGAACTTCTTCTCCCAGAATGCTCAGCGCACGTTCTACACGAGCACCGGCTGCAACTGCCGCCTGAGCGCTTCGACGTAGGTTCGCATCATCAAAGTTTGCCAGCCTATTGGCAGTGGCACGAACTTCTTTACGCATTCGGCGTTCTTCCCACACCATCAGTGCGTCGTGGGCACCCATACGGGTCAGCAGCTGGGCAATAGCGTCTCCATCGCGGATCACCACACGGTCCACACCACGCACTTCGCGCGCCTTCACCGTGAGTCCCAGACGTCGCGCCGCACCAACAAGGGCCAAGGCGGCTTCTGGGCCAGGGCACGTAATTTCCAGTGCGGAACTTCGCCCGGGTTCGGTTAAGGAACCGTGAGACAGGAAGGCTCCACGCCAGACTGCCTCAGCGTCAGCGGTGGATCCGTTAACAATCACCGATGGCAGACCTCTAACTGGCCGGCCTCGCTGGTCCAGTAACCCTGTCTGTCGAGCCAACACTTCGCCATCTTTTGCTACACGGACGATGTAACGGCTGCCTTTGCGGATGCCGGAACCTGAGACCATGACGATCTCTGCCTCGTGTCCATACAACTCGCCGATGGCCATCTTAAGCCGTCGGGCAGTTGCGGCAAGATCCACCTCGGCTTCAATGACAATTCGCCCGGAGACAATATGAAGTCCCCCGCTGAAGCGCAGCATCGTCGAAACCTCGGCCTTACGCACCGATGGCTTGCGAATTTCTACCCGCGACAGCTCGTCTTTGACGGAAGCCGTCAATGCCATGAATCAAACTCCCTTACTAGGATCTTCCTAAGATCCGATCGCGGTAAACACCTCGTGATAGGCCGCCGCTAGTCGCAACGGGTCGTGCACCGCACGACCGTCAGATACTCCTACTGTACTAAAAAAGACGCGCGCACCCAGATTTTGCGCTGCCAGCTCAAATCTCTGACGATTCACGATCTTGGACTCATCTGCGATAATCGCATCAAATTTAACTTCTGGCGCATAACGGCTGAGCACTTCAAGATGCGCCGCCGCGTCCATGCCGCTGGTCTCATCGGTATCCATCGCCAAGTTCATCGTCAGCACTTTTTTGGCGGTAGTAGAAGCAATCGCTTGACGCATGTCGGTCAACAGCAAATGCGGTAACACCGAGGTGTACCAAGATCCAGGTCCCAAGATTACCCAGTCAGCAAGCTCAATGGATTCCAGCGCCTCGGAACAAGCTGGTGCATCCGCTGGTTCAAGCAAAACGTTAGTCACCAAACCGCCGGCGCCGGCCCGAGCCAATTTCGCTTGGCCTTCGATACGTCGTCGAACCAAAACATCATTCTCATCGGATTCGAGAATGTCACCGTGGATAGACAACGGAACGGTGCTCATCGGCAATACCTGACCGCGTGCACCAAGCAAGGCACCGGCCCAACGCAATCCGGCGACAGGATTATCAAGCAGTTCCCACAACGCCAAGATCAGCAGATTTCCAACAGCGTGGCCGTTCAGTGGCTCTTGGAGGTTCGAGTCTGACGCGAAGCGGTGCTGCATGACATCCCGCCAGGTACGGCCCCAGTCAGTGTCGTCACACAGAGCAGCCAACGCCATGCGCAGGTCACCCGGGGGCAAAACCTCGAAGGAGCCGCGAAGACGCCCGGAGCTTCCGCCATCATCGGCAACTGTGACCACGGCGGTCAGTTCTGTAGTTAAGCGTCGAAGAGCAGAGAGCGAAGCAGACAAACCGTGTCCGCCACCCAAGGCGACCACCGATGGGTTGCGTTGATCGTTCGCGCGGGATAGTCCTTGGATCGAAATGGGTCCCGTTGCAAATGCCATGGCGTTACTCGCGACCTAAATCGCGGTGGCTGACGCTCACACGAACGTTGGGGAACTGAGCCAATCGACGACCAAGTTCAATGGTGGTAGCTACCGAACGGTGCTTACCGCCGGTGCACCCCACAGCAATTGTGGCGTAGTGCTTATTTTCACGACGGTAACCTTCAAAAACGGGTTCTAGCGCTTTGAGATAGTTTTCAATGAAGTCGCTAGTTCCCTCTTGGCCCAAGACATAGTCCGAAACTTCTTTATCTTGCCCGGTCTGCGGACGTAACTCTGGAACCCAGTGAGGATTAGGGATGAAACGAACGTCCGCAACGTAATTTGCATCGGTCGGCAGACCGTACTTAAACCCGAAGCTCATCACGTTAATTCGCAGAATGATTGGACCGGACTCGCTGAAGAGCTCGTTGACCGCTCTGGCCAAATCGTGCACCGACATGGTTGAAGAATCCAGAACGATTTCAGCTGCTTCGCGCAACTGATCGGTAATTCCGCGTTCTTTAGTGATCCCGTCAACGATGCGACCGTCACCCTGCAACGGATGCGGGCGGCGGCCTTGCTCAAAGCGTCGTACCAAGACTTCGTCACTAGCGTTGAGGTAGACCAACCGGTATTTGACTCCACCAGCAGTCAAATTCGCTAAGGCATCGCGAATCTCAGGGAACATTTCCTTAGAACGCACGTCCATAACGACGGCCAACTTCGGGATGGATCCCTGTGAACGGCTCATCATTTCTGTCAGTGGGCCCAGCATGGCCGGTGGCAGGTTCTCCACCACATACCACCCTTGATCTTCCAAGGCGTGGGCAACGGTGGTTCGACCGGCACCTGACATGCCAGTTACGATCACCAGTTCAGACTCAGGCGGCTTCACAGCTTCATACTCAGCGGTCATATTCCAAGGCTAGTCGACAATTTCGCCTGTCGTCATATTCACGCCGCTAAGTGAAGTGTCTTCTAAAGATTCTTTGATGATTGTCGCAAGTTTCTGGCCAACACCGGGTACTTCGACGAGTTCTTCGATACTGGCCGCTCGTATCTTCTTCATCGATCCAAAGTGCTTACGCAATGCGGCCTGCTTAGCTTTGCCAAGGCCCGGCACAGCATCCAACTCGGAAGCAATCATCGACTTGGCACGCTTTTCACGATGGAACGTGATAGCGAATCGGTGCGCCTCATCTCGCAATCGTTGCACGAGGTACAGTGCGTCGGAAGCGCGCGGCAAAATCACCGGGAACGGATCATCAGGCAGCCACAGTTCTTCCAGTCGCTTAGCCAGACCAACGACGGGAATATCGTCGATCCCCAGGTCGTCCATGGCCTTTTGCGCAGCTGCCACCTGCGGCGGGCCACCGTCAACGATCACCAAGGAAGGTGGGTAGGAGAACTTCTTCTTGGCACCTTCAACCAGATCATCGTCGCTGACTGCACCAGTCGCGAATGAGGAAGGATCGATTTTTTCTTTGAGGTACCTACTGAACCGGCGGTAAATCACGTCATACATGCTCGCGGTATCGTCGCGCGCTGCGTCCCCGGTGATTGAAAACTTTCGGTATTCGCTCTTTTTAGGCAATCCATCTTCAAAGACGACCATTGAGGCAACCACATTGGTCCCCTGGGTGTGCGAAGCGTCGTAGCACTCGATGCGCAACAGGGCTTGTTCGGTCCCGAGGGCCTCTTGAAGTTCTTGCATCGCGAGAGAACGAGTGGTGATATCTCCGGCTCGTTTGGACTTGTGCAATCGCAAGGCCTGCTCAGCGTTTTCTTTCACGGTCGCCGCCAAAGCAGCTTTATCGCCACGTTGAGCAATGCGCAATGAGACCTTGGAACCGCGTAGCTCGGAAAGCCACGCAGTGACATCATTGATATCTTCAGGCAAAGACGGCACGAGAATTTCGCGAGGAATACGATCCGCATGGTCGGCATAAATCTGCGTCAGCAACTGCTCAATAAATTCTGCATCGCTGACGTCGGCAACCTTTTCGACGACCCAACCACGCTGCGATCGGATCCGACCATCCCGCACATGGAATACCTGCACCGCGGCTTCAAGTTCGTCACCGTGAACGGCAAAGATGTCAGCTTCGGTACGGTCGTCCAAGACCACTGCATTTCGTTCAAACACCCGGTTCAATGCTGCGATGTCATCACGGTAGCGTGCAGCTTTTTCATATTCGAGTTCAGCGACGGCATCTTGCATTTTTACTGTTAGCGCCTTGGTGAACTTGGTTGCTTCGCCACCCATGAAGGTGCACAAATCATCGGCGAGCTGCCGGTGGTCTTCCTCGCTAATACGTCCTACACAAGGTGCCGAGCACTTATCGATATATCCCAGCAAGCATGGCCGGCCGGATGCTTCGGCACGTTTGAAAACGCCGGGCGCACAACTGCGGACTGGAAAAACGCGCAATAGAGTATCAAGGGTTTCGCGAATAGCCTTGGCAGGATAGAACGGCCCAAAATACTTGACGCCCTTGCGCTTATCCCCGCGCATGACTAGCGCGCGCGGGTATTTCTCGTTGAGCGTGATGGCCAAATATGGGTAAGTCTTGTCGTCCCTAAAGACGATATTAAAGCGGGGGTTGTATTCCTTGATCCAGACAAACTCCAGCTGCAGGGCTTCAAGCTCTGAGCCGACTACAGTCCACTCCACGCTGTTCGCGGTGTAAACCATCGTCCGGGTCTTGGGTGTGAGGCGATCCGGGTTGGCGAAGTATGAGGTGAGACGATTCCGCAGAACCTTGGCTTTGCCAACATAGATGACCCGGCCGTGTTCATCGCGAAAACGGTACACACCCGGATTTGTTGGAATGTCCGAAGTTTTCGGACGGTAGCTTGCTGGTTCAGCCATGGGTCATTTCGCGTCTGGTGGTAACTGGTTGTATGAATCCACGCGTTCTTGACCAGACAAAGCAGCAATAGCGTCCACGATCTGATCAGTTGCCTGACGTCGCTGAGGCAACGGATGCTTGCGTCCGAGCTGGTCGAACTGAAGTGGTTCACCATAATGAATCTTGAATTTTGCGGGTCTGAAGCCTTTGGAACCGGCAGGCTGCAATTTTTCGGTACCGATCAGCCCGACCGGAACCACAGGAACGCCAGTGGTCAGCGCAAGCCAACCCACACCGGTGCGACCACGGTAGAGTTTTCCGTCACGCGATCGGGTGCCTTCGGGATAGATCCCGATGCCTCCCCCGGTTTCGATAATCTCGACTAGCGAATCCAGGGCAGCCACTGAAGCGGCCTGTTCGCCGCGTTGCACCGGGATGGATCCGACGGATTCGAAGAAAGTCTTCATTAACTTTCCTTTGACTCCCGGAGTCGTGAAGTATTCTGCCTTGGCAAAAAATGCGACATCACGTGGCGTCAATGCCTGAATGATGAGCGAGTCAAAGAATGAGAGGTGGTTGGAGGCGACTATAAATCCGCCCTCTTTTGGGACATTCTCGAGTCCGGTGACCTCAGCACGACATACGCCATGGATGACGCCACGAATCGAAGAACGGGTCATGGTGTAGATGCTCACTTATTTTGCACCTTCCTGCACGCCGTTGTTTTCAGATTCGAGTGTTTGGGCTATCTGCTCCCCCAAAAGAGCTACCGCCAATTGGCCGGTGGTATCTACTAGTAGGTCAGCATGGGAAAGTTCGTTGTCCTGGGCAAAGCCCCAAGATACGCCGATGGACGCGACAGAATTTTCTCGTGCTGCATCCACATCGTAGTATCGATCACCGATCACCACGCTTGACGACGCGTCGAGATCAGCATCTTTCAATGCGGCCGCAACGATGTGAGTCTTGCTAGAGCCCATCTCACCGTGTTCGCTGTCATTGCCATGAATCGCATCGAGGTGCTCAGTCAGACCTTTTCGGTCCAACAGCATGCGGGCGATGTTTACTGGTTTGGCCGTCGTCACAGCGACATAGATATTAGCGCGGCGCAATGCTTGTAAGAGCTGGATAATGCCGGGATAAATTTTCGATTCATCCATGCCAACTTCTTCGTAGCGACTGCGATAGGTGGCGATGATTTTCTCGATGTTCTCATCGGTAACGCCGTCAATGGTACGAAGCCCGACCTGTAGTGGCGGGCCGACCAAAGCCTCAACTTGCGCCTCTCCTGGATCGGCCAATCCGTGAGCCACCAGGGCATGGCGAATTCCCGAAGTAATTGCACCTGCAGGGTCTACCAGAGTCCCATCAAGGTCAAAGAGCGCACTTGTTACCGACATATTCACTTAGCTATCTTCCCATGAAGCGGGCGCGGGTCAGGAATCCATGACCGAAAAGGCATATTTCCCTGATCCGCGCCACATATTCTAGAGGATTTCGGCGAGGAATTTTCCGGTATGCGAAGCACTCACCTTGGCCACCTTTTCCGGGGTGCCGGTGGCAAGAATGGTGCCACCTCCGGAACCGCCTTCGGGTCCCAGATCGATGACCCAGTCAGCTGACTTGATGACATCCAAATTGTGCTCAATGGTCAGGACAGTATTGCCCTTGTCCACCAGTCCTTGCAGCACCAACAGCAATTTACGAATGTCTTCGAAGTGCAGACCCGTGGTCGGCTCATCAAGGACATAAATAGAGCGACCGTTGGAACGCTTCTGCAACTCTGCGGCAAGCTTCACGCGCTGCGCTTCGCCGCCGGACAAGGTGGTGGCAGGTTGTCCCAGACGAACATAGCCCAACCCCACATCAACCAACGTGCGCAGGTGACGGGCGATCGGAGTGAAGGCGCTAAAGAATTCTGCGCCTTCGGCGATCGGCATGTCCAATACGTCCGCGATGTTTTTGCCCTTGTAAAGAACCTGCAAGGTTTCGCGATTGTAGCGCGCTCCATGGCAGACCTCGCACGGAACATAAACGTCCGGCAGGAAGTTCATCTCAATCTTGAGTGTGCCGTCACCCGAGCAGGCCTCGCAGCGTCCGCCCTTGACATTGAACGAGAAGCGTCCAGGCTGGTAACCACGTAGCTTAGCTTCATTGGTCTCTGCGAACAGTTTGCGAACGTGGTCAAACACGCCGGTGTAAGTGGCAGGGTTCGAACGCGGAGTTCGACCAATTGGCGACTGATCTACGTGCACCACTTTGTCTAGTTGTTCCAGACCCAATACGCGGGTGTGGCGACCAGGAACCTGCTTGGCTCCATTGAGCTTGTTGGCCAGCACCTTGTACAAGATGTCGTTGACCAGCGTTGACTTTCCGGAACCGGAGACACCCGTGACTGCTGTGAGCACGCCCAGTGGAAATTCCACCGAAACATCCTGCAGGTTGTTCTCGTTGGCTCCAACGACCTTCAGCTTGCGATCCTTATCAATCTTGCGACGCTTAGCTGGGATGTCAATCTGCTTACGTCCGGAGAGATAGTCACCGGTCAATGATCGCGTATTGGCCTTCAAGCCCTCGACAGACCCGGAATGAACTACTTCACCGCCGTGCTCGCCAGCGCCTGGACCGATATCTACGATCCAATCCGCTTCTGCAATGGTGTCTTCATCGTGTTCAACGACGATCAAGGTATTACCCAAGGAACGAAGATGTAGCAGGGTGTCGATCAGTCGACGGTTATCACGCTGGTGCAACCCGATGGACGGCTCGTCCAACACATACAGCACACCAACCAACCCCGAACCGATCTGGGTAGCTAAGCGAATGCGCTGCGCTTCCCCGCCAGATAACGTTCCGGCGGCTCGCTCAAGGGTCAGGTATTCAAGGCCCACATCAAGTAGGAACTTCATGCGAGCGTCGATTTCTTTGAGCACCTGGGCGGCAATCTTTGCTTCACGCGTCGAAAGCTCGATGGTCGAAAGGAAGTTTGCTGCGCTACGTAGATCCATGGCGGAGACTTCGGCGATGGATCGACCTCCCACGAGCACCGACAGTGATGCTGGGTTCAGACGCGCACCACCACAAGTTGGGCATGGAATCTGACGCATGTACTGCTCGTAACGATCCCGGGCGTGGTCCGATTCGGTCTCTTCGTGCTTGCGATGCACGTAAGAGATCACGCCTTCAAAACCGGTGGAGTACTTTCGCTCCCTACCAAAGCGATTCTTGTACTGAACTACGACCTTATGGTCCTTACCGCTCAAGATCGCTTCGCGGGCGATAGCAGGAAGATCCTTCCATGCCGTGTTCATCGTGAACCCAAGCTCTTGACCCAAACCCTCGATCAGGCGGTTCCAGTACTCGGTGGTCGCCTTGCCCAATGACCACGGTGCAATGGCACCCTCGGCAAGGGTGACTTCTGGGTCTGGGACGATCAGGTGCTCGTCAACCTCAAGCTTCGTACCGATACCCGAACACGCAGAACATGCTCCAAATGGGTTGTTAAAGGAGAACGTGCGAGGTTCGATCTCGTCAATTGCCAGTGGGTGCTCGTTAGGGCAAGCCAAATTTTCGGAGAAAGCTCGTACTCGCTGCGGATCATCCGCTTCGAGATCGACAAAGTCAGCCAAGACTCGACCGTCAGCAATCCCCAATGCCGTTTCAATTGAATCGGTGAGACGTTGCCGCGCATCTTCCTTGATAGCCAGACGGTCAACCACCACCTCAATGGTGTGCTTAACCTGCTTGGCTAGTTTCGGTGGATCCGTTAGTTGAATGGTGGTGCCGTCAACACGTGCACGAGAGAAGCCTTTTGAAGAGAGCTCAGCAAAGAGGTCAACAAACTCTCCTTTACGCGAGCGGACTACAGGCGCAAGAATCTGGAAACGAGTTTTCTCCGGTAGTTCCATCAGCTGGTCCACAATTTGCTGGGGAGTCTGCTTAGAGATTGGCTCGTGACAAATTGGACAATGCGGACGACCTACACGAGCCCATAGCAGGCGCATGTAGTCGTAAACCTCGGTGATTGTACCGACGGTCGAACGGGGGTTGCGGCTGGTCGATTTCTGATCAATCGACACCGCAGGAGACAAGCCCTCAATAAAGTCAACGTCTGGCTTGTCTACTTGCCCGAGGAACATACGAGCATACGCAGAAAGCGACTCGACGTATCGACGCTGACCTTCGGCGAAGATCGTGTCAAAAGCCAGAGAAGACTTGCCGGAACCGGATAGTCCAGTAAAGACGATCATCGAATCACGAGGAAGGTCGATGTCGACATTCTTTAGATTGTGTTCACGCGCGCCCTTAACAACCAGGCGAGTGAGGTCTGTTTTCTTGCTGTCTGCAGTAGTAGCCACGTGCCCATACTAATCGAAAACTACTTCGAATAAGTGTACGAGTGGACCTATCTCACAGAAATTTTTTACAAGTTTTCCCCGGGCTCGGCGAGCGCAGTTGCGAACCTACTTTCCTTCTTAGGGCGTCATTCGGTAGGCAGTCATGCCCTCCAACCCGCTGAGCACAACTAACTGTTCATCCCTAAAACCGGCTCTCTTGAACTCGTCAACGTTAGGAATTGCTTCAGTTGGCTTCCATGTACCGCGTTTGCAAACTGATTGCGCGTCAACAAAATAGGTTTCTCCAGAAGCCTTATGCTCCCACGGAGCTTCGGTTCCCAAAGTGGAAGAGTAAATATAGTAGGAATCTCGGTCGACGTTACATAGTACGTTTTCACCGATCTCGTCTTGCAAAGGTGCTTCCTCCCCAGCGACATTAACAATCTTGTCACCACTCGCCGTTGGGAGAATCCATGAGGAATCTGAGGAGAACGGGCGGCCAGCGCCTTCCTTGCGCTTCGAGAATTCGTAAGGGTCCTGTAATCTTTTCCGCCATTTCACTTTACCAGATCTGACAGCAATTCCTACGACTTTCCAGGCGGCATCTTCGCTCTTGGATTTGTATCGATCCTGTCGAGTCGAAGTTAAAGTTTGTTTGCCGCTGTCGTAATAGCATGTCGCGAGAATCCCATTCTTGACCGACATTCCTTGCCCTTCCATAGCCCCACAAGACCAAGCAACGCCTTTTTGATGCCATAGTTCGCGACCAGATGTTGCGTCAAGAGCGACTACTTTTGAAAGGTCCGCAAGGGAGTACGTGACCTTCTTCTTATCATCTTCGAAAAATTCGTCCTGGGCGTGGGCTCCATAGCCGAGTAAAACATTTCCGCTTTCTCCGGTTGCTTCCCAAACAGCACCTTCCCAAGATGAATAACCGTTGGCGAAAACATTTTCATAATGACGATTCCAAAGGGTCTTACTTCCACGCGTGTAGCTGAGCATTTCTTGGTCATCATCCCAATACGAGATCACGCCTTGGCCTAATCGTTCGCCGTCTTTTTTGAGTCCCAGCGCAACATCATCGTCTGGAAGCGAACGCCACTGCTTTCTTCCCCAGTCAAGTTTGAGATGGATTTTCCCTTGAAACTGATTGTCTCGGGCCATGGCACCTGACGTACAAAAAGTCTCGCCACACACGTACGGTCGCTCGCCCCAGTAATCAAAGGTGTTTTTAACCTTGAATTTCTTGCCTGTGGCAACGTTTGCAAGATTGAGTTCACCGTAGCCGCCGGTTCTCGCACCAAGGTAGGCAATGTATAAGTTGTCCTCATGATCGAGAATTTGGACTTCTGGGGGTACTCCCCGCATATCCGATGCTCCCAGAGCTTCGTCTTTCCAAATTTGCTTACCGGTCTTCAGATCCCTCGCAATGATTTCCAACTGAGGACCTTGGCGCCGATAAGCAATAGCTACGTTGCCCTCAACATACACATCAGAGACGAGCACCTCTTTGCTTTTCCATGCGACAGTGGCCGGAACAGCTGCTTGTATATGAGGTGTTTGCTCTGTTGATTCGCCGTGGCTCGTGGTGCAACCTGACACAGCTAGGCTGAAAATCAGTGCGCTGGACGTCGCCAGCTTGGCAGCAATGGATGCCTTGGAGCCACTTCGGTCCGAAATCATGGTGTTTCCCTACCCCGTGAAACGTTGAATAGTTCCAGAGTCTAGGCCCAGATTTCAAAATGATTCGGGGGTTATCCACAAATTTCCGTGAACCGTTTCTCTCGGTTCGAGTACCTAGCTTCGCTGACGCTGCAGCGCCCTCATTCGATACTTTCCAACGACAGGTGTCTAGCGTGGCAGGGAGCTAAAGGCGGCTCGAAGGTATTTGACCGCTGTGGCTTCGTCCACTGACCAGAGCTGGGCAATTCGAGCGAGGTCTGCGGCAGCATCACTCACTTCTTGTTCGCCACGGTCATCGGCTGCCTGTACTACGGTTCCATGTCGACCACGGGTGACTACAGCTCCCTGCAGTTCGAGTTCTTTGTACACTTTGGCAACGGTGTTGACCGCCAGATTTAGGGTCCCTGATAACGCCCGAACAGAAGGCAACTTAGTACCCGGGGCCAGTTTGCCTTTGGCAATCGCAGAGAGGATTTGTTCGCGGACCTGTTGGTACGGCGCCACGGAGGACTTGGGGTCAATTTTGATGAATGCTAATTCGCTCATGCTACGCTCCTGTCGTTGAACCTGTATCTTCTGCTGCACCGAGCCTATCTTTAATGGTCGCATTGACCATGTATTCCGTCGTAGTGTGAGTGGTATGAATGAACTATTGCTAGATGATGTGACCATTCGCTGGACCTCTGTTTCAGACATGGCTAACAATGTTTACCTCGTGACCAATCGTCGCTCGGGCGAACAACTTTTGATTGATGCCGCCGACGACGCTCCCGCAATTGCAGAGCTCATTCAGGCTGCACAGGGTGATGCGCAAAACGCTCAGATCGTGGCAGTGGCAACCACCCATCAGCACTGGGACCATGTTCGTGCGCTGGCCGACGTGATCGAAAAGCACCCGGTTACAACCTACGCCGGGGCTGAAGACATGGCTGGCATTGCCGAAGAATCCGGGGTTCAGATCACGAATGGACTGAATCACGGTGACCAGCTCAAACTTGGGGACGTGGTAATTGAAGCCATTCACCTACGCGGACATACGCCTGGCTCCCTCGGTTACGCGCTGGTCGATTCCTCCGGCCAGCCTGTCCTTTTTAGTGGTGACAGCCTGTTCCCTGGCGGAGTGGGCAACACCTGGAAAGACCCGCAGCGATTCTTGTCGCTCATTACCGACGTTTCCGAAAGAGTCTTCGATCGCTTCCCCGACGCAACCAAGGTACTGCCGGGTCACGGAGATACTACAACGCTAGGCACCGAGCGCCCACACTTAGATGAGTGGCGCGAGCGCGGCTGGTAAACAACTTGGTGAGGTGCCCGGAGACAGTTCTCCGGGCACCTCATTGCTTGTATTCTCGTGCACGCGTGCAGTCCCGTAGTGAATTACCGGGCCAATTTGTGACCAACCATGAACAGACGACGGAACGGGAAGTTCGTCAGCCTCGTCCCATCAGGCGCTTGGAAAGAAGGATAGGACGCAGAAACCGCACCACGATAATCGTTTTCGAATTCCACATACTCCGACGAATTCAAGGTCGCCTTTACGGGCAGCAATGCAGTGCCGCGTACCCAGTCAACGATGGGGTCATCGCCCATGAGTAGCTGATGGAAAGTACTCTCCCAAACATTAGCCTGGAACCCTGCGCTCAACAGCAAACGTTGATATTCATCTGGTTCTCCCACAACAGTGCCGCCGCGAAGGACTCCCCCGAGTTTGTGAACCCATTTGGGACTCTCGGCGACCTCCCTCATTAACGCATGTGATGGGGAGGCGAAGTTGCCCGGCATCTGAATGGCTACGTAGGATCCTACCTTCATGTTCTCCAGCCATGAGGTCAGTAGCTCACGATGCTCCGGAAGCCACTGCAACATCGCGTTGGAAAACAACAAATCGGTCTCTTCTTCTGGTTGCCAGACTCTCGCGTCGGCCAGCGCAAACTCCAAGTTCTCTTCATGTTCGGCAGATTGAGCTTTGGCGATCATTTCTGCCGACGAGTCAAGCCCCGTCACCTGAGCGTCGGGCCACCGTTGCGCCAATAACCGAGTCATATTTCCCGGGCCGCAGCCCAGATCGACAATCTTCTTAGGGTTAATCTCGGATAATTGTCCGAGCAGATCCTTATATGGCCGTCCGCGATAGTCGGAGAATTCTGTGTACTTTGCTGGATCCCATTTCATGCCCTAAGCCTAAACCTTTAGCTCTGCGCCTCAATAGGCACTCAGCCACCGGTCTCACCCGATAGGCTAGTAGCATCATGTTGCTCACCGATTACTTGCCAGCAGACAGCAAAAGCGTTTCCGACGACGAAATCTATGAGGCTTTCGGCCAATGGGTTACCTCCCGCGGCATTAACCTCTACCCCGCCCAAGATGAAGCCTCAATGGCGCTGGCCGGCGGCAATAATGTCATCCTTGCCACCCCAACAGGCTCCGGCAAGTCAATGGTCGCCATAGCCGCGCACTTCTACGCCATGGCCCGCGACCAGATCAGCTTCTATACCGCCCCGATCAAGGCGCTCGTCTCGGAAAAGTTCTTTGATCTATGCAAGATTTTTGGGGCCGAGAACGTTGGCATGGTGACCGGTGACTCCTCGGTAAATGCCGATGCCCCGATCATCTGCTGTACCGCAGAAATCCTGGCAAATATTGCGTTGCGCGAAGGTTCCAAGGCCGACGTGGGCTGCGTGATCATGGACGAATTCCACTTCTACGCCGACCCGCAGCGCGGCTGGGCCTGGCAGGTGCCGCTGATCGAGCTGCCGCAGGCGCAGTTCCTGCTGATGAGTGCCACCCTAGGCGATGTCACCCGCTTCGAGAAGGAACTTGAAGAGCGCACCGGAACCCCGACCGTCACCGTCGCACACACCGAGCGTCCCATCCCGCTGCACTTCTACTACTCCATGGAGCCGGTGCAGGAAGCGGTGGAGGAACTGATCAAGACCAAGCAGGTCCCGATCTACATCGTGCACTTCTCCCAGCTGGACGCGATCGACCGCGCCACCGGGCTGATGAGCGTGAACGTGGCCACCCGTGAGGAGAAGGAAAAGATCTCCGAGATGATCGGCGGCTTCCGCTTCGCCGCCGGCTTCGGCAAGACGCTGAACCGCCTGGTCCGCCACGGCATCGGCATCCACCACGCCGGCATGCTGCCCAAGTACCGCCGCCTGGTCGAGCAGCTGGCCCAGGCCGGTCTGCTCAAGGTCATCTGCGGCACCGACACCCTGGGCGTGGGCATCAACGTGCCCATCCGCACCGTGGTGATCACCGCGCTGTCCAAGTTCGATGGCACCCGCACCCGCATCGTCAACGCCCGCGAATTCCACCAGATCGCCGGCCGTGCCGGACGTGCCGGCTTCGATACCGCAGGCACCGTGCTGGTCCAGGCTCCCGAGCACGCTATCGAGAACCACAAGGCCATGGAGAAGGCGCTCAAGAAGCACGGCGAGGGCTCGTCCAAGCTCAAGCAGATCCCGAAGAAGAAGCCACCTCAGAACTTCGTAACCTGGGGCGAGAAGACCTTCGAGAAGATTGTCGCGGCCGCCCCCGAGACGCTGAAGTCCTCCTTCCAGGTTTCGCACTCGATGCTGCTGAACCTTTTGGAACGCGAAGACAACGCCTTCGAAGCCGCGATGCGCCTGCTCACCGAGAACCATGAGACCCCAGCTTCCCAGCGCAAGCTGAAGCGGCGTGCCTTGGGCATCCTGCGCGAACTGATCGCCACCGAGGTCGTGGTGCGCCGCGAGAGCCCAGATGAGTACGGCAACTACTATGAGCTGACCGTGCACCTGCAGCAGAACTTCGCGTTGAACCAGCCGCTCTCCCCCTTCGCGTTGGCCGCGCTGGATCTGCTGGATCCGGATTCCGCCAGCTACGCGCTGGATGTCGTCTCGGTCATCGAAGCGACCTTGGAAAAGCCACGCCAGGTGCTCTCCGGCCAGGAGAAGAAGGCCCGCGGCGAAGCCATTGCCGCGATGAAGGCCGAAGGCATGGACTACAACGACCGGATGAACGCACTGGATGAAATTACCTATGCGATGCCGCTGGCGGAGAAGCTGGAAAGCGCGTTCGAACAGTACCGTTCCGGTGCCCCGTGGCTTTCGGACTTCGAGCTGGCCCCGAAGTCCATCGTGCGGGACATGTACGAACGCGCCATGGGCTTCTCGGACTTCGTCCAGTACTACCAGCTGGCCCGCTCCGAAGGCGTGCTGCTGCGCTACCTCACCGATGCGTACAAGGCGCTGCGCCAGACTGTCCCGCAGGACGCGTTGCGCGAGGACCTGGAAGACCTGATCGAGTGGCTGGGCGAAATGATCCGCCAGATCGACTCCTCGCTGCTCGATGAGTGGGAAGAACTTTCGCGCGGCGAGCTGAACGAGGAAACCGAAACCGCGCCGCCACCGGCACCGGAGAAGCTGACCAGCAATGTGCGCGCCTTCCGCGTGATGGTCCGCAACGAGATGTTCCGCCGCGTGAAGCTCTTCGCCGATGAGCAGGACAAGGCGCTGGGCGAACTCGATGAGCACAACGGATTCGACGCGGATGCGTGGGCCGATGCGATGGATGGCTACTTCGATGAGCACGATGACATCGATGACGGTCCGGTTGGACGCAGCTCCAAGCTGTTCATCATCAAGGAACTGCCTAACCGCATCTGGGAAGTACGCCAGATCTTCGCTGATCCTTCCGAACACCACGACTGGGGCATTTCCGCGACCATCTCGCTGGATGACTCGGACGAGGTAGGAGAACCGGTGGTGACCGTGACCTCCGTGGGCCGTCTGGACTAACTATGAAGGCGATCAGCTACGTCATCCTGCAACGCGGCGATGAGGTGTTGCTGCAGCTGCGCCAAGGAACCGGCTACATGGACGGGTACTGGAGCACTGCGGCCGCCGGGCATATTGAGCCCGGCGAAGCTGCCGAGGCCGCCGCCGTGCGTGAAGCCAGCGAAGAACTGGGAATCCAGATCGATCCGGAACAGCTTCAGCCGTTGTGCACGGTGCACCGCAACCAGCAAGCTGGCAGCTACGTGGATTTCTTCTTCCGCACCAGCCAGTGGGATGGCGTACCGAGCCTTATGGAGCCGGAGCGAGCCGCGCAGCTGAGCTGGTTCCCGCTGGATGCCCTTCCAGAAAACCTCGTTGAACAGGAAGAACTGGTACTTTCCAAGCTGGACGCAGACCTGCCGCCGGTCCTTTCCATGGGATTCGGCACGGAAACGCCCCAGCCCCATTCTCTGGACTAGTCACATACTCAATGCCCGCAACATCCTGCCGGAAACCGGTAGCAATGTTGCGGGCATTGTCGTAGGGTATGGCCATGAATGGATTCAAGCTTCGTCTGCTTGGAGCAGGCATATTGTTGCTGGTCCTGATAGGGCTGCTCAGCGGTTGGTCGGAACTCTTTGCTTCCGGCGCATGGGTCGCGACCATTCTCCAACTCGGCCTGCTATTCCTCAGCCTCGCCCTGATCTACCGCGGGGAAAATGCCGATATGCCCGGGTCCAGCTAGCAACAGGTCTTAGCATTACCCCAATCGGGCTTTCAGCCACCCAACGCAGGCCGTTGCCTGCTTGGCGTGATAGCTGCGCAGGGTGGGTAGCCCCGGAACTTCGGGCCTGCGCGCGGCATCAACATAGTAGGCAGCCAAACCAGCCAGCGCTCCGGTCAGAGCATCGGAGCTCGCCGAGGCGAAAATCCGGTGGGATGCTGCAATGGCATCCGCATCCAGTGCCGGATCGAAAATCCTGGCCTCAACCAGCACCGTCAACGCGTCATACCAAGCGGCTCCACGCGAAGCCCACGGCCAATCGACCAGCAACATTTCCCCATCTTCGCCCAGCAAGATGTTGTCCGAGCGCAGATCGGTGTGCACCAGCTGGTCTCCGGCCAGCGCGCCAATTCCTTCGATGGCCAGCTCATGGAGTTCTTCCAGGTTTTGCGCCACCCAAGGGTCTGCAGGAATCCATTCATCAGCCATGATCCGAGCAAAACCGTTGACGTCCTCGCGCAGTTCCTCTTCGAGGGCAGGAAGCGAGCTGGTGATTCCGGCTGGCTGCTGATCCGCCAGCTGCGTGAGCGTGTCCAGCACCCGGTGAAGCTGGTCGGTACACCAGGGAAGCTGCGGGTTGCCCCCTGGCGCTTGGTCGAAAATCAACGCTTCCCAGTCATCCCAGCGGATCCGTCCCAGGAATTTCGGCACCGGCATCGAAGCCGGGAGCATCGCTGCGATTTCCGCTTCACGCGCATGCAGGGCGGCGCCCGGGCCATTCAGCCCGTGGCTTGTCGCTTTGACGAACACTTTCTGCCCATCGGCGGTGAGCAGCCGGTCGGCGCTGCCCGGAGAGAACCCGCCGTATTGGCTGTGCGCCGTGATGACCTGCGATCCCAGGTGCGATTCAATCAGTTCGCGCAGCCGCGCAGGAAGATCTGGCCAGCCGATGCGTTGGGTGTAGTGGATCACCATGGATTGGATCATGCCATGGCGTTGGGCCATCTCCCAAAATTGTTCTGGCGTGCCTGCGCTCAGCTAGGCAACGATCAGTGCGATACCTACGTAGGTAGTCAGCAAGGTTGCTAAAAGCCATTCGGCCGTCGAGCCTGTCTCTGCAAGGACCGGAATTGCTAATCGTCCATTGGCCTTCCAACAACCGCCGATCAACGGCAATCTGCGGAACCAGCGCGGGGAGCCAATTTTAATCGGCCAAATCAAGTTGCAGCCGCCCACGGTCAGCATGTCACCGACCACGTGAACCACCACGCCGACGGCCACCGCCAACAGGAACCAAGCGTTTTCTTCCGGCGCGTTCACCCCGACAAAGGCGCCGGTAGCCAAAGCTATGATCCAGCAAAGCATCGGCGGCATGAACTTCACCGACTTCACTGCGAAGGAAATGAGCAGAATCGCGAACAGCGCCGCGCCTGGGTAAATAGTTCCCAGGGCCGCGGTGGCAACATCCCACCCGTTGGCCAACCACGCGAGAAGAATGAAGAAGGCGATCCCGATGATGGAGTGTGTACCGTTTCGGTGTCCGCCGGATACTTCACCAACCACTCTGGCAAAAATCGACGAAAATGGTGGCAGTGATCGAGCGATCGTTGCACCGTGGTGGTCAGCGTCCGGCAACAGTGCGGCCCCCGCGCATACGATGGCGCCGGCTAGGGTTTCCCAACGGTCCATATGGAAGGTGCCAAGCCCCAGGTTCACCGTTCCCACGGTGACTGGAGTTGTAATTGCCAACCATGCGGCTGCGCCGCTCACCGCGTGGTGTACACCCATCATGCATTCAACCTTAGGTCTGGTCACCGACGTTTTAGCGACATGACAGCGGTAAGCTAGAACACATGAGTATTGTGCGCGAAGCGGTCGTCAAGGACTGCCCTGAGATTTTGGAACTAATTCAGGAACTGGCGGTGTACGAAAAGGAGCCGGATGCGGTACGCAATACCGTGGCTCAACTAGAATCGCACCTCTTCGGTCCTAGCCCACGGGCTTTCGCTCACGTCGCTGAAGATCAGCAGGGCCAGATCGTTGGCATCGCCATCTGGTATCTCACCTACTCCACGTGGGAGGGCCGACATGGTATCCATCTGGAAGACCTTTACGTACGTTCCAGCCAGCGAGGCTTAGGCACCGGAACGGCGCTACTTCGTCAGCTGGCACAGATTTGTGTCGAGCGCGGCTACAAACGTTTGGAATGGGACGTGCTGGATTGGAACGAACCCGCCATCAAATTTTATGACTCAATCGGCGCGGGATCTCAGGATGGCTGGACTACTCGCCGGCTAGATGGCTCCGCTTTGGAAGCACTTGGATCGCAAGGAGAATAGCTATGGCACAGTACCGGGGCATGAACGTCACCGATCATCGCATCGACGTTCCGCTAGACCACTCACGTCCTGAGGGCGAACAAATTACGGTTTTCGCCCGTGAGGTGAGCACCGATTCAACCAAACCCTACTTGCTCTTCTTACAGGGTGGACCTGGTGGAAAGTCTCCTCGACCTGGTTCGCTTTCTGGCTGGTTGGCTGAGGCGACCAAGCATTTCCGCGTGCTATTTCTCGATCAGCGCGGTACCGGCCTATCCACGCCGGCCAACCGACAGACCTTGCCACTGCGCGGAGATTCCGCAGCTCAAGCACGCTATCTAGAACATTTCCGTGCCGATTCCATCGTGAGAGATGCCGAGGCGCTTCGTATGCATCTCGGCGTGGAGAAGTGGAGTACCTTTGGTCAGAGCTACGGCGGATTCTGCACCCTGACTTATCTATCAATGTTTCCGCAGTCGCTCACCCGCAGCTTGGTCACCGGCGGTCTAGCATCGCTAGATCAGGACGCAAAAACGGTGTACCGGGCAACCTATGCACGAATGGCTGAGCGCAACCGTGAGTTCTTCTCTTGGTACCCCCAGGACCTGAACACTCTGCATGATATCTATCAGCACGTGAGGGAGAACCACGACGAGCATCTGCCCAATGGCCAACAAGTCACGGTACCGCTAGTACAAATGTTGGGCATGTACCTTGGCGGTAATACCCGAGTGCACCTGTTGCACCACATCTTTGAAGAGGCCTTCTGCCAGACTCCAGGCGGTCGTCGCCTCTCAGATACGTTCTTGGACACGTTGCAGGCACAGGCCTCGTTCGCATCGAACCCACTGTATGCGCTGATGCATGAGACGATTTATGCTCAGGGTCAGCCAACGAACTTCGCTGCCGAACAAGTGCTTGCCGAGTTCCCGGAGTTCACCTCGCAGGCTGACACACCGTTACTCACCGGCGAAATGATCTTCCGTTGGCATTTCGCCGAAGACCCCGCTTTGCGCCCTCTCGAAGACGTGGCACGCATCCTCGCCGAGCACGAACATTTCGCCTCACTGTACGACCTCGAGGTGCTGGCGAAAAACACAGTTCCCGTGGCTGCAGCGGTGTATCACGACGACGTTTACGTCGATCGGGAACTGTCCTTGCGCACCGCCTCGCAGGTGGCAGGTCTGCAGACCTGGGTCACCGATCAGTACCATCACGATGGAATCGGCGACGATGGACCAGCCATCTTCCGCCGCCTACTAGCCATGACCAACGGTGAGGATCCCGAGGTAGCCGCCAAAGACTAACCTGACCAAAACAGCAAAGGCGTGTGCCTCCCATCCTCATAGTGGGAAACACACGCCTTTTTCTGTGCGGTACTGATACTGCCTAATTACTACGACCAGTGGCTAGTCATCTAAGTCTTCGGCCATCTCAGCGTTGAGCCGTTGCATGAGCACTAAGGCCCTTGCTAAAACTGCTTGGTCTTCTTCACTGAACGCTTCGATGCCATCAAGCAAAAGGTTTGTGGCGCGTTCGCGATAGCGACCTACAGCCTTCTGCCCGCGCTTAGTCAGATTCACTAGGGCTACACGGCGATCTTTTGGATCACCATGGCGCTTGACCATTCGATCTTTTTCAAGCCGGATCACCAGACCGGTCATCGTTGGTTGAGCGACCCGCTGTTCGGCGGCCAGCTCACCAACACGTTGCGACTTCACACGTTCCAACGAACCGAGCACACGCCACGCTGTATCTGAACGACCCTCCCCGACGCTTTCACCCAGTAAACGCGTCATCTTCCCCGAAGCCTGCGCCAGCTCAGCCGCTATCGCGCCAAGATCAATCGGTGCATCGCTCATGAGATTTCTCCCTCCAAAGATGTTCGATGGTTTCAACGGAGCCAGAAAAGCCCGCCAGAGCGATCCCTAAGGATCGTCCGGCGGGCATCCGGGAATTATTAGATGTCGTCGCGCGAAGCACGATCCGAGCTCGAGGTCATCGACTCTGCCTCTGCGTTGGCCGCAGCACGCTTGCCCCATGGAGTCCACAGAGAGAGCACCGTGGCAACAATAATCGCACCAAGGATCACCAGCAGGGATAGTCCGGTGGAGATATCCAGCCATGGGTAATCCAGGTGATGGCCACCGTTGATGAATGGCAGGTTGTTTTCGTGCAGTGCGTGGAAGACCAGCTTTACACCGATGAAAGCAAGGATGAAGCTCAGCGCGTGCTTCAGGAAGACCAGTCGGTTCATTAGACCGCCGAGCAGGAAGTAGAGCTGGCGCAAACCCATCAGCGCGAAGATGTTCGCGGTGAATACGATGAAAGCAGACTTGGTCAAACCGAAGATTGCGGGGATCGAGTCAAAGGCGAACAAGAGGTCGGTCATACCGATGGTGACGAAGACCAACACCATTGGGGTGAACAGCTTCTTTCCGTCGACCACGGTGCGCAGCTTGGCGCCGTCGAAGTCATCGGAGATTGGCATGCGGCTGGTCAGCTTCTTAACCAGGCCACTTTCTTCGTCCTCGTCTTCGTCCTTGAGCTGGTTCCAAGCGGTCCAGATTAGGAAGGCACCGAAGATATAGAAGACCCACGACCACTGCTCGATGAGCGCTGCACCAAGCACGATGAAGATCGCGCGCAGGATCAGCGCAATAATAATGCCGAACATCAGCACTTCTTGCTGATACTTTCGCGGCACCGAGAATCGCGCCATGATAATGATGAAGACGAACAGGTTATCTACGGACAACGCGTATTCGGTGACCCAACCAGCGTAGAATTCTTGGCCGATCTGAGGTCCTGCCTGCCACCAAAGAATACCGCCGAAAATGAGTGCAAGGGCGATATAGATGCCGACAAAAATGCCGGCTTCCTTCATGGAAGGAATGTGCGGGCGCTTGGTGACGTATAGCAAGTCTGCGATAAGTACCGCACACAGCACGACTAGCGCGATGATCTCGAATTGAATGGTTAACCCATGAGTGCCCACGGACGAGCGACCTTTCGTTGGAGGGTATGGAAAATCGCCGCAAGTCTCTCCGCCCTCACCCTGACCTCCGAATACATCGCAAGTCGGTTTCGTGATCGGCTGCTGCGCCCGGCGAATCGCCATTGATTCGCGTGTTGACGTTCACAGCATTGGGATACTCCCCTACGTCCAAGCATCCATTGTAGCGCACAGCATTTGCACAGACTTATTTACTCACGCAATCGTGGATTAATCTACCGAGGACTAAGCGTGACCGGCCGCCTTCATCTGACGCAGTTCCTTCTTGAGCTCTGACACCTCATCACGAATACGAGCAGCCAGCTCAAATTGCAGCTCGGCCGCTGCCGCGTGCATCTGTTCGGTCATCTCCTCAATCTGAGTCAGCAGGTCCTCCGCCGGCGCGGCGGCCAAACCATCTTTGCGGACCGATGAGGAAGCCTTGGTGCGCTTTGCATCTTTAGCTAAACGATTATTGTTCAGTAACTCCTGTGTGTCGGCGTCTTCACGAGCCAACTGATCGGTGATGTCGGCGATCTTCTTGCGCAGCGGCATCGGGTCAATGCCGTGTTCCTTGTTATGAGCTTCTTGAATAGCCCGACGGCGATTGGTTTCTTCGATCGCTTGGTCCATGGCGTCGGTGATCTTATCCGCGTACATGATCACCTGCCCCGACACGTTACGCGCGGCACGACCAATAGTCTGGATCAGCGACGTGGCCGAGCGCAGGAAGCCCTGCTTGTCGGCATCCAGGATGGCCACAAGCGAGACCTCGGGCAAGTCCAAACCTTCACGCAGCAAGTTGATGCCCACCAGCACATCAAATGAGCCCATACGCAATTCTCGCAACAATTCCACACGGCGAATGGTATCCACATCGGAGTGCAAATACTGCACCCGCACCTGATGCTCGGTCAGATAGTCGGTCAGGTCCTCGGCCATCCGTTTGGTCAAGGTCGTTACCAGTACACGTTCATCACGATCCACGCGGGTGCGGATCTCATCAAGCAGATCGTCAATCTGGCCCTTGGTCGGCTTCACTATAATTTCAGGGTCGATCAGTCCGGTCGGACGAATAATCTGCTCCACGAACCCATCGGATTTGCCTAGCTCGTACTTCCCTGGGGTAGCCGAAAGGTAGACGGTCTGCCCGATGCGCTCCAAGAACTCGTCCCACTTCAGCGGGCGGTTGTCCATGGCGCTAGGCAGGCGGAATCCGTGCTCCACGAGTGTGCGTTTGCGCGACATATCGCCCTCGTACATGGCGCCGATCTGTGGAACGGTCACGTGCGACTCATCAATCACCAACAAGAAGTCATCCGGGAAGTAGTCGATCAAACAGTGCGGGGCAGACCCCGCGTCACGGCCATCAATGTGGCGCGAATAGTTTTCGATGCCGTTGCAGAAGCCCATCTGCTCCATCATTTCCAAGTCGTAGGTGGTGCGCATGCGTAGTCGCTGGGCTTCAACTAACTTATTTTGGGATTCCAGTTCTTTGAGGCGCCCCGCGAGCTCGTCTTCGATGCGTTTGATGGCTTTGCCCATCCGCTCGGCGCCGGCAACATAGTGACTGGCCGGGAAGATGTACATTTCGGTTTCTTCACGAATCACTTCGCCGGTCACCGGGTGCAGGGTGTAAATGGCTTCAACTTCGTCGCCGAAGAATTCGATGCGTACCGCTTGCTCTTCGTACATCGGGATAATTTCGACCGTGTCTCCACGTACACGGAAAGTACCGCGATGGAAGTCCATGTCGTTTCGGGTGTACTGCATGGCCACAAACTGGCGTAGCATCGCGTCGCGGTTCAGCTCTTCCCCCGCACGAACGGTCACCATACCGGCCACATACTCTTCTGGAGTACCCAAACCATAAATACATGACACCGTGGCGACCACGATCGTGTCTCGGCGGGTTAACAGCGAATTGGTGGCCGAGTGGCGCAACCGCTCGACTTCCTCGTTAATAGAGGAGTCCTTTTCGATGAAGGTATCGGTCTGCGGCACGTAGGCCTCGGGCTGGTAGTAGTCGTAGTAGGAGACGAAATACTCCACCGCGTTATTGGGCATCAGCTCGCGGAATTCGTTGGCCAGCTGCGCCGCCAAAGTTTTGTTTTGCACGAGCACCAAGGTGGGGCGTTGTACCTGTTCGACCAACCACGCGGTGGTGGCGGACTTACCGGTACCAGTCGCACCGAGTAGCACAATGTCTTTTTCACCATTGTTCAGCCGCTGTGTCAGTTGCTTAATTGCCTCCGGCTGGTCACCGGCTGGCTCATATTCGCTGATAACTTCGAATGGGGCGACGACCCGCTTAATCGGCTGTGCAAGACTCATGCTTCCAGCATATCCACTGTGTCCCACGCTTTGGGACCCAGCCTAGCCAGCTTTCAGCTTAAAGACCTGCTGACTACTTACGCATCCCATAGCGGATGGCGTTACGGCGCACGGTGCGGCCGATCGATTGCGAGAAGAAGCCCATGGTCACGATCGTGGCTGCGATAATTCCGAGCAGGGCTAGCCACCCTGAAATGTAAACCACCGGTGAGTACGGGCCTTGTTCCTGGCTGACAAATTCGGCTCGACCGCCAAAGCCTAACCAGAGCACTAGGGCCACCGCGAAGGAAGCGAGCATCGTCCATTTGGCAATTTTGCGCATTTTTCTCCTACTGCTTACGTCAGCTGCTGGTACAGGGCACTCACTTGCGCCTGTAATTCGTCTAAGGTACCGGAATTATCCAACACATAATCTGCGACCGCGGCCCGCTGCTCATCGGTCGCCTGCGCCGCCATACGGGATTTCGCTTCTTCTTCGCTCCATCCGCGGTCCTGAATCATCCGTCGGATTCGTTCATCATGAGGGGCCTGTACGACGATGACCGCGTCGAACCTGTCGGCCTGTGAAGATTCAACGAGTAACGGGATGTCTTCGACCACGAGCGCATTGACCGGTGCTTGGCTACGAAGCTTGGCTGCCGCCTCACGCACCAACGGGTGCACGATGTTGTTGAGCTTGAGCCGTTGTTCCTCATCAGAGAAGACGATCGCACCCAACGCCTTGCGGTCCAAGGAAGAATCGGGCAACAGAATATCTGGACCAAAAGTGTTCTTGATGGCATTTAGCCCCGGGGTGCCGGGAGCCACGACCTCGCGCGAAAGCGCGTCGGCGTCGATCACTACCGCGCCGAGTTCAGCCAATTTAGTCGCCACCGCCGATTTTCCCGAGGCCACTCCCCCGGTCAGTCCCACATGCACCATGCTTCCACCCTATAAACTATTAGCGATGAACACCAACGAATCGGTCGCAACCCGCTACACTACTTTGCGCAGCGACAGCGTGCACGAGCTGGAAATTAAGCGCTCGCGCTTCATCACCTACCTGTTCCGGGTTGAATCCGAGTCCGCCGCGCGCGAGCACATTGCGGCTTTGCGCAAGACCCATTTTGATGCTCGTCACCATTGCACCGCGTTCATTCTTGGCCCTGACCGGATGACCCAACGCTCAAATGACGACGGTGAGCCCTCGGGGACCGCCGGGATTCCGATGCTTGACGCATTGTATAAGCGAGAGATCGGCACTGACGGGGCACTGACCGACGTTTTGGCGGTGGTCGTCCGTTACTTTGGTGGCACTAAACTTGGTGCCGGCGGCTTGGTTCGTGCCTATTCAGAGGCCGTCTCCAGTGCCTTGGATCAGGCTGCGCTGCTCCCCCGCCAGCGCCTGCGAATTTACACCATGCCCGCAGCTCATGCCACCGCCGCCCGCTACGAAAACGAACTGCGCGCCGCCGGCTACCAGATCGAACCGACACAGTGGTTGGCCGAATCCGCGCTAGTGCACATCGGCATCCCCGATACCCCGGCCGCCGCTGACGAACTACACACCCACGTCGCCACGCTCACCGCCGGCGCCGGAAAACTCACCGCCGCCGACACCCGATGGGTTGATCTGATTTGAACACCGTACCCGAGCCAACTGCCGACCTTGACCAGCTGTTCACCGCGCTGAGCCGTTGGCCCGACGTGCAGGCGCCAAACCTCTTTGCCGCGGACGCCGCCGACCGGCTGATCATCGATACCTGCGCACAGTCCCACTCCACCCAGGATCAACCTTGGCCGGCGTCCATCACGATCGTCGGCGATCACTACGGCGCACTGACCCTCAGCGCGCTGGCGCTGGGCAGCACTCAGGTTCGGGTTCACACCGATTCGCTTACCGCCCGCCGCGCGATCGAAGCCAATGCGCAAAAACTTTTGCCGCAATTGGCGGATCGGTTGAGCTTCTACACCCTGGCGCAAGTCGCCGATCAGGCCTCGACGATTCTTTTGGCCCTACCCCGTGGCTTGGATGTTTTGGACGAGCAGGTCGCTGCCTTGGCCAGCTCCGCCACACCTACCGCACGGTTATTCGCCGGCGGCCGCATCAAGCACATGAGCCGTTCGATGAACGAGGTTTTATCCTCCCGCTTCGCTCGTGTTGATGTCTCACTCGCACGACAAAAATCCCGCGTTTTGACGGCCAGTAATCCCCTAGCCGAACAAACCGCCAGTAATTTCCCGGCCACCGCCATCCACACCGTGCGTGGCACCAGCTTCAACCTGCACGCCGGCGCCGGCACTTTTGGGGCAGCCCGGCTGGATCCTGGTACCCGTCTACTCCTTGAGCATTTGCCCGACCTTTGTGCACACGCCACCCTAGTGGACTTGGCCTGCGGCAACGGATCCATCGGCGTATATGCGGCGCTGACCCACCGCCACTTGCGTGTCGACGCCTCGGATCATTCGGCCTCCGCGGTAGCTTCCACTTTGGCCGCCGCCGAAGCTAACGAGGTGTCCGAGCGCATCACCGCTGTGCAGGACGACGCCCTGTCCCGACTGCCGGAGAACTCGGCCACGCTAATTACCCTCAACCCGCCCTTCCACATCGGCAATACGGTCACCGCAGACATCGCATTCAAATTGATCGACGATGCCGCCCGCGCTCTTACCCCCGGTGGCACCTTGTTGTGCGTATTTAATTCGCACCTGCGCTACCGCCACGAATTGGAGCGCCGCATCGGGCCGACCACACAATTGGCGCGCGACAAGACCTTCACCGTCACCTCCTCGATCAAGCTCTAAGCGCGAACGCACCGTCGAACTTTTCCACACCCGGCGTCGACGTGTTTTCAGCGCCGTTTTGCCGGTGCATCCTTGGTCCATGAGCGAATCTGTTGGCCAGGCGATTGCCGGCCTTACCCAAGCGATCACGGAATCTTCGTGCCTCACAGCCGATGATGCCCTAGACATCGCAACGCTCATCGCGACCCTGCAACGGAGCATCACCCCAGATTCTGTTGCAGGGTCGGCACCCTCGCCGGAGCATACGCAGGACCCGCGCTTTGCACTGGCTCTGGCCAGCAGCGCCGAAACGATCGCACAGGAATCTCTGCGGACCCAGATTTACACCGCTCACTTGGTCGAAGCTACCAGCGCCCACACCCTCACTGTTGAAGAGCTCGACGCTGCACGCGCGGGCATCGTTGATTTTGACACTTCCGCCCAGCGAACTGGTCAACGACCCTCCATGCCATCGGCCACTGCTTTGAGCGCGACCTGGCTGCACATTGAGTACTTCGAAGCCACACGTCGTATGGATAGCGCCCACCACGTTTATGCTCAATTCGACTACCAACATCAGCAGTATCCACCACAGTTTCCCCTGCTCACACAGCGTTTTCGTGACCACGACCGCCCGCCGGCCGAGGTTCTTTCCGTGGCCCGTCGTCTGAATTCTCTGGAGCCAAAACGCGACGAATTTGCCCTGCCGACGACCTCCACCTTGCTCAACGGCGATGGGCAGCTACTTGAATCCGAGCTTAACGAGAAAATGGCCGAGACGGACCCAAAAACTCGACGCAAGGCCATCAATGAAGTCATGAGGGCCGCCCGCGAACGTCAATCCGAGGACCAGCCGGAGGCGCAGGAAGGAATCTTCCGCAAGGGTCTACACCACGGCTTGGTTCATTATGAAGTTGCACTGCGACCACTTCGCTCTGAGCTTTTCGAGTCATTGCTCGCCCAAAGCGACAATCCACGCTCAGGTGCTGGCCAAGCGGCGCGTGAGCCTTACAAGGATGAGTCCTCCAAAAATCATCAGGCTACCGACGAACATCCCGACTTTGTCACCGACGAAGAAGCCGCTGGCGCACAGGAACCAGATTCTGCCGAGGTATCGGTCGCGGGTCGACACCTGAACGCGCTAATGCTCCTACTCGGACTCAATTCCAAGCGCCTGAAGCGTCTTGAAGAGAAAATGACCCACCGGACTACCCCGGATGACGATTCAGCAACTGAAGCAGCTGATCCAGACCCGCCGGTCGTCAAACCTCAGGTGGTGGTCACATTGACTCTGGAAGAGCTGGAAGGCCGAGCAAAAACGCACGGTATTACTGCACACGGTTTCAAACTCAGCGCCACAGACCTGCGCCAAACCCTGGCCGAAGCCAAAATTATCCCGATGGTGTTGGGCGGCAAGGGCGAAATTCTGGACATAGGTCGTAGCCATCGTAAACATCCACGCTACATGAGACTTGGCGTTGCAGTGCGCGATGGTGGCTGCCTCGTCCCTGGATGCAGCATGGAACCCGAACGATGCAATATCCACCACATTAGGTTTTGGTCTCAGGGTGGTGTCACCGCGGTCTATTGGAGCGCGATGCTCTGCGATACGCATCATCACGACGTGCATGCAGGTTTGATCAAAGTCATTCCCGACGACGGGGTACCTAAGGTGATACTTCCTCAGTTTATGGACCCCACACAGACCCCGGTGCGCAACACCTACCACCGCGCTGACGTTGCCTAGTTAGTAGCGCCCGTTCATGCACGCGCCTAAATGAGAAATCGCCTGGCCCCGTGCGCCCGGACGACCACTGCATATACGCCTACCGATCGCAGGCTAGTACGATCGATCTCTTCTCGTGTATTCGTCTCGATCGAATCGGGAATCGGCGTGTTACCCGCTGGGTCTACGACCTTCAGCTTTCGCCTTGCGCGACCTATCGGTTCTAATGCTGGCAGCGGGGCAAAATACTCGTTAGCCTACACTCGGGCTCTATGGAGGCGTGGCGACCGTACCTCATTGGGATGCGAACCCCAAACGGTCAGACCGACAAAGTGCATATGTTGGTTCACGACCGCGAGTATTTTTCCGGTCAGATGGTGTCCATACACCCACGGTTGTGTCGAACGAGCCAGGAACTGAGTTGACGTCAAACTGTTGACCATTTCAATGCCGTGCACCAGACAGAAGTCCGAGGTAGAAATGAAGCGTGGATCCACAAATTTTTTTCGAACTCTTGTTCGTCTGAGAGGTCCGGTAGCTACAACTCATGGTCTCTAGCGCGCTCATGATTGTTCGTCCCATTACGCGTAACCCAGTTGGTCCGGTGCAAACACTGACAGGATTTTCCCAAGCCACGATACCCAACTCACCTGCCTCAGAGCGATGGACTAACCCCGTGAGCACTCGATGTTGCTCGTGGCCCGCCCGTTCATGCCCGTACCCAACTTGACCTACCTGTCGATAAATGACCGGTCATGATTAGCGGCGCTTTAGTCTATAGCCCGAAAATTTTGCTTGTCTGGTCAGTGCGAACTATTCCACTAGCGGATCTATCAGCGCAACGAGTGCCGCCGATGACGTCGTGAACGCACCTGGTTATGCAAGAAGGCCCAACCCCTAAGGGTTGGGCCTTCTCATATCAGCTAAAGCTAACTACGATTCCTGCACGAGACAGGAGGCGAAATTAGTTGCCGGTCAGCTTCTCGCGCAGTGCAGCAAGAGCTTCGTCGGAAGCCAAGGTACCTGCATCGGTGGCTGGAGCCTCCGAGGAGTACGAAGCTGGAGCTGGCTCGTTGCCACCGGCTGCAGCAGCAGGCTCTGCTTCTGCGTCGGCGACGATTGCAGCTGCAACCTGCTTCTTGTGTGCTTCCCAACGCTCCTGAGCAGCAGCGTACTGTGCTTCCCATGCAGCGCGCTGGGTGTCGAAGCCCTCGAGCCATTCGTTCGACTCTGGGTCGAAGCCCTCTGGGTAC
>Ga0308157_10002176_pt1 | contig 33891 bp, 34 predicted proteins | sample PhyBR1_FD_201035 | JGI IMG/M metagenome (GOLD analysis project Ga0308157, IMG submission 201035) | Phyllosphere microbial communities from UC Gill Tract Community Farm, Albany, California, United States - DLSLB.R1 | ecosystem: Host-associated > Plants > Phyllosphere > Unclassified | place: USA... | reverse complement strand
TGAAATCTACAGAAATGGTTTTCGCCAATAATTTTGCAGTGATTGTTTTTGCAACGCCGGGAACGCCTTCTATCAAAACGTGTCCGTTCGACAACAATGCCACCAGCAAATGTTCGATCATATTTTCCTGACCGATGATGACTTTTCCGATTTCTGCTTTTACACGTTCCAGATTATTTCGCAAGTCCGTCATATCCAGCCTTGACTGGAATTCGGGCGCTTTGTCTTGGTATTGTTCTTCCATAATTGGTTATTTTAAAATTTGGTCAAGAAGCTCATTCATCTTGATAAGATCTTCTTTCATCACGCTCGCATACGGATCCTGACCTTTTTTCACGAGTTCTACAGCTTCTTTTATCAGTTCTGTATTTTTTCCGGTTTTGAGATGCAGTTTATTGATGAATTGCTCGTCCAGATGTTGAGTGTCAATCATCAGATCCATTCTGATTTTGTTTAAAAAATATTGCGCTTTTTTTGCCATCATCTCGTGGAAATCGCCTTCCTGAAGATAAAGATTTCCGATACTTCTGATAAAATCTACCGAAGTATTTTTCAAAGGCTCAGTAATTGGAACGATTCTTTGTTTTCTTTTCGCATTGAAAAAGACAAAAACTATCAACCCTAGCAATAGTAAATACCAGGCATATTTCAAAGGTGGATTACTAAGGATGAAACGCATTGGTGACATAGACAATGGCGCATCATTTTCTAAAAACCAGACCGTTTCCCGATTTGGCAAATAAGATAATACACTTGTCAGATAATTATTTTTTGAATTCAGAAGATAATAATTAGTCAAAACCAATGGCTCAGAATGAATGTAAAAATGACCTTTTCCAAATGGAACTTTTACGAAATCTACATTGATTGAACTCTGATTATTATTCTCCTTATGCAATGTTTTACCAAGAACTTCAATGTCATTTCTGATGTAAGAAAATCCTTTATTGTCAGGAAGTTTGTCAATCAATAATCGATTGGCGGATAATTTTTTATCTGTGAATTGTAAATAATAATTGTTTTCGAAACTTACTGTTTTAAATCTGAATCCCAAAGTATCACGCAAAGGAGCCGTTGTTTTGTCTGTAAACCACATCACGTCCGAGCCGTTTGAGACTTCATTCATAATATATTCCCAGGAAACATCGTCTAGTTCTTTTTGGATGATTAAAATATTATGTGGCTTTTTTTGATTGTTTTTTTGATAATAATTGTAGGGCGAGACTCCAACTTTTTCTAATTTTTTATTGAATAACTGATTCGATTCCTGATCGAAAATGTAAAGTCCGAAAGGTGTCTTTTTCTCGATATTGTAATTTTTCCGCCAATCTAAAACCGGCTTTTTGTTTCTCCCAAACATAGCCACCACAATCAGAATGATGATGAAAATAGCAGCGTATATTTTGAAAGATTTATTCATTGAATTTAAGTAAGAGAATTTTATTAGAATTTATTAAAATAAGTTTTATAATGCTGGTAATCATTCTCCTGCGTGTCGAATTCTCCGTACCAGATATAATCATAAACATAAATGATACGTCTGAAATCCTCCTGCAGATTCTTGTTTTTCAACTCTTTGAGGTAATCACGGTTCGTTTTCTCTACATTCCAGTTGATGATGTTTTTATCTGTCATTTTTTTAAGTGAATAAAGAAAATGATAGCGGATTGCTGAACGGTAATCCTGCTGTTTCTCCAGCTGCAGAATTCTTTCCGGAAAATTGATTTCGTGGATGTTTTCTTCGATGTCGTGACTGTTAATATTGATTTTTCTGTTCCTTTTTCCAAACAGGAAATTACCGTCTTTCGACATCAGATATCTTACTAAAATGAACAGCAAAAAACCGATAATTACGATTCCAAAAAAGCGTAAAATGTTGGTAGTGTAGATGGCAGCTTTATTAGGATCGATGTTCTTAAAAAATAATTCTGCAATTTTTCTTTTGATCAAATCCCAAACCGATTCTTTTGGTTTCGCAACTTCGTATTTGAAATCGTCTCCTTTATATTTGTTTTTGAAATTTGGACTCAAGTTTTTTGGATAAATAATATTATCCGTAGAGTAATTGGTTTTCACCAAAGAATCGGACTCTATAAAAATTTCGTAATCTGCTGAATCTACAACCACAACTTCCTCCACCTCTTCATATTGTGAAAAAGTGAATGTTCCGGTCAAAGAAAATATTAGAAAAAGAAAAACCCGTAATCTCATTTATTTTACATTAATTCAAATATAAATTAATCTGATTATCGAATCTTATCTCCTGAGACAATTGCATTCTGGTTTAGTTTTTTGATGACTATAAACGGATATATAAAATAATAAAAAGCAATAAAAGACAAAGTTCCGAAGATGATAACAATGTTCAAAACCAACGGCATTGTCTGAGCGTATCGTGTGACAAATCCTTCAATCAATCCGGCAAAAATGGTAAACGGAACAGTGCTAAGATAAATTTTGAAACTATTCCGGAATCCAAGTTTGAATGATTCTAACCTTGATAAAGTTTTTGGAAACAGAATAGATGCGCCCAAAATCAAACCTGCCATCGCCTCCACCACCATTCCGAAAATTTCGAAAACACCGTGAAGCCAAATTCCCTTGGCACTTTCCAACAAAGCATTGTGTGTCTTGAAGAAAAACTGAAATGCGCCGAGCATAATGCTATTTTGCATCAAAGCATACAGCGTTCCCAGTCCGCCAGTAATCCCATAAATATAAAGTTTTGCACCAACCACAAGATTATTAACAATAATCATCAACGCTGATCCCCAGCTAGATCCAGAACCATAAATTGCAGTTGCATCGCCTTTCTTGATGTTTTCCAGAGTTTGATTCACGTAACCTTCGCCTAAAATCAAAGTCGCAAAATCTTTGTCATAAATTGACGAAATCACACCAATTGCGACGAATAAAATAAAAAAAACAAAGGCATAATATAGATAACGCCGATATTCATAAACTGTGAGCGGAACTTCTGTGGCAAAAAAATGTCTGATCCTGTTTTCCTCGATTCTTTTGGTCTTATAAATTTTCTGAAAAATCTGGGAAGAGAGAAAATTAAGATAAACTGTGGTTTTGCTTTTTGGGTAATAAGTCTGTGCAAAAGAGAGATCATTGATCAGATTGATGTAAAGCGAAGAAAGATCATCTGGATTTTTTTTCATTTTTCCATTGACAACCTGCTCAGTTTCCAACCATTTTGCTTTATTTTGCTTTATAAAAGCCACTTCTCTCATAACGCTAAAATAATAAAAATATGAATCAAATCGCCATCAATACTTCACAAAATGTAAATGTAAATTTTACATTGGCGGGAGTTGGGGAAAGAATCGTTGCTTTTTTTATAGATTCGTTAATCAAAGGGTTTTATGTATTCATACTTTCCTGGGTGTTGCGGAACTTTTTTGACTACGATAATTTTATCCAGGGAATGGACGGCTGGTCTGTTGGTGCTTTTATTTTCATCATCACATTTCCAATTCATATCTACACGTTGGTTTTGGAAAGCATGATGGAAGGACAGACCTTTGGAAAGAAATTAATGAAAATAAAAGTCGTAAAGATCGACGGCTATCAGGCGAGTTTTGGTGATTATCTGATGAGATGGATTTTCCGGTTGGTTGATATTTTCGGGAGTTTTGGATTGGTCGCCTTCATCAGCACATTGGCTTCAAAAAACCATCAGCGATTGGGCGACATTGCAACCGGAACTGCGGTTATATCTCTGAAAAACAACGTCAATATTTCCCACACGATATTGGAACAGTTGAAAGAAGATTACATCCCGACTTTTCCGCAGGTTATATTATTGAACGATAATGATGTAAGAATCATCAAAGAAAATTATCAAAAAGCGATAAAGGCAGACGATCGTCAAATCATTAACCGACTAACACACAGAATTGTAGAAATCCTCAAACTGGAACCGGATTCTATCCAGCTGTCTCAAAAACAATTCATCAGTGTAGTTATCAAAGATTATAATTTTTACACAGGAAAAGATTCTTGATTTTACAATTAAGATTAGATTAATGAATGTCAGTTATCATTTTGATATATTTGACAAAACTTTTAATCTATAAAAATGAGAATCCTTCTTTTAGTAATGACTTTACTGATAAGCACCACTTCTTTTTCACAATGAAAACTAAATTATTTTTGTCCTATTGTTTCTACTCAAATTTTCTGCTGCGAATTGAATAATAAATTCTTTTTTAGCTTAATAGAATTAATCTGTTTGGATTATTGACTGCCATTCTGTCACAATATTTTGTATCTTTGCATCCAATTTTGAATTTAAATTCAAAATCTAAAATTTACAAAAGTGCAGGAAAAATATATAGACGAGACCAAACAAGGCGAAGCATTTGCGATTGCAGAAAAGCCAGAAAATGGTAAAAAACTATTTTTGGAAAGCTACGGCTGTCAGATGAATTTTTCTGATTCCGAGATTGTTGCATCCATCCTCAACGAGCAAGGTTACAACACAACTTTGAAAGTGGAAGAAGCAGATTTAATTTTATTAAATACCTGCTCCATCCGGGAGAAAGCAGAACAAACTGTAAGAATGCGTCTTGCCCAATTCAAAAATCTGAAAAAGGAAAAGCCACACATGACCGTAGGAGTTCTCGGATGTATGGCGGAAAGACTGAAAACCAAATTTTTAGAAGAAGAACAACTCGTCGATTTAGTTGTAGGTCCCGATGCATACAGAGATTTGCCCAATCTTTTAAAAGAAACCGAAGACGGAAGAGATGCAATTAATGTCATCCTTTCAAAAGAAGAAACATATGCCGACATCAATCCTGTCCGTTTGGGCGGGAACGGTGTTACAGCTTTTGTGACGATTACAAGAGGATGCGATAATATGTGTACGTTTTGTGTGGTTCCCTTTACGAGAGGTCGTGAGAGAAGTCGTGATCCGCATTCCATCATTGAAGAATGTAAAAATTTGTGGGAAAATGGCTATAAAGAAATCACACTTTTAGGTCAAAACGTAGACTCTTATCTTTGGTATGGTGGTGGTCCGAAAAAAGATTTCCCCAAAGCATCTGAAATGCAGAAGCTTACAGCTGTTAATTTTGCAAGACTTTTAGATATGGTTGCTGTTGCGGTTCCGAAAATGAGAATCAGATTTTCCACGTCCAATCCACACGAGATGACAGAGGAAGTTTTCCGAATGATTGCAAAGCACGATAATATTTGTAATTATGTACACCTGCCAGTCCAAAGCGGAAGCGACAGAATTCTGCAGTTGATGAACCGTCAGCACACACGTCAGGAATATTTGGATTTAATAAAAAAAGGAAAAGAAATTGTTCCCGATATTTCTTTTTCACAGGATATGATTATTGGGTTCTGCACGGAAACCGAAGAAGATCATCAGTTGACTATGAGCCTGATGCGTGAGGTGGAATATGATTATGGGTATATGTTTTCCTATTCCACAAGACCTGGAACACCGGCTCACAAGAAGCTGGAAGATGATATTCCTGCAGATGTGAAACAAAGACGTTTGGCAGAAGTAATCGCGTTGCAAGGTGAACTTTCGCGAAAAAGAATGGAAGGTTATGTAGGCAGAGTTCACGAAATTCTGATCGAAGGAATTTCTAAAAAGAATAAAAACCAATGGAAAGGCAGAAATTCTCAAAATGCCGTTTGTGTATTTGATATGAAGGAAGGCCAGAAATTGGGCGACATTGTGTCTGTTTTCGTTCACGGCAATACACAGGGAACGCTTTTGGGAGAAACGGTTGAATCCTAATAGAATAAATGTCAAATCTCCAATCCATAAAAAATCACCTCTTTCAGGAATATCTTCAACATCAAAAAGATATTTCCAAAAAATTTGATGGATTGAAAGAAGCAAAAATTTCTACGGAAAATTTCAGTTTTTACACATCAGTTTCGTCCGTGTTTTCAAGTAAAATTGAAGGTGAGGATATTGATTTTGACAGTTTTATAAAACATAAAAATTTCGGGATCGAATTTCAGCCGGATTACACTAAAAAGATTGACGATTTATACGAAGCTTATCAATTTGCAAAAATTAATAAACTCAATGAAAAGAATCTTCTTTCTGCTCATAAAATTCTTACAAGAAATATTCTTGCCAAGCATCTACAAGGGAAATTTAGAACAAGCAATATGTACGTTTTGACAGATGAAGGTCAAATAGAATACGTTGCGACTTCTCCGTCTGAAGTAGAAAATGAGATGGGAAATTTTCTTTCAGAATTGGAAATTTTAATAAAAGAAAATCTGACAATTGAAGAAGTTTTCTTCTACGCATCGCTTATTCATTTGGTTTTTGTGAAAATCCATCCGATGAATGACGGGAACGGAAGATTGGGAAGGTTGTTGGAAAAATGGCTTATTTCAGAAAAATTGGGCGAAAAAGCTTGGTTTCTACAAAGCGAAAAGATGTATTACCAAAATCACCAGAACTATTATCAAAAAATTAGAAAATTAGGCTTGGAATATGAAACTTTGGATTATTCTAAAGCTTTGGATTTTTTATTAATGTTACCAAAATCATTGGAGCTTTGAAACATCTATGAAGAATATCTTCTGCATATTATTCCTTTTACCAATACTTTTCAGTTGTCAATCTGAGAAAAGCATATCGGTTTACCCAAACCAAGTCGGAGATATTGTCTTTGATAAAAATACAGACAATCCAGATTTCAAAAGATGTCAGAGCAAAGATTTTGGACTCCAGTATTATAATGATTCCAAAGGATTTCAATACGAAGGCGAAAAATTTGCAGTCGTTCAGGAATTAGAAAAACTTAATCTTTCTTCTTCAAAAAAAATAAATGGCTACATCACCATTCGATTTGTAGTCAATTGTGAAGGAAAAACCGGGTTATTTCGTATTCAACAGATGAATGACAATTATTTGGAAGAAAAACCGGATAAAGATTTTTCTGCAAAACTTTTGAACTTTACCCAATCTTTAAATGGCTGGATTCCCAAAGAAATAAGTGGGAGAAAAATAGATTATTACCAATATTTAACCTACAAAATTACCAATGGAAAGGTTTCAGAAATATTACCTTAGTCTATTAATACTAGTTGCTTATGCTAGTGTGAATGCGCAAATTAACTGTAATTCTATAGAAGGTGAGGATTGCAAAAAAGCGTGTGAAATTTATAATAAAGATTCTGAGCCTCAAGGGTCTAAAGACTCTCAAGAAAATTTTGACAAAGCCATTGGCTTATGTCCGAATTTCTCTGATGCTTATATGGAAAAATCTGTTCCGTATTTAAAAAGAGGAGATTTCATTACGTGGAAATTACTGATTGACAAAGCAGTAGAACTTGACCCTAAAATGCATTTGGGATATCGGGCTTGGTGCAGATATCAGTTTCTGAGAGATTACAAAGGCGCAATTCAGGATTTTGATGAGCTAGAAAAATATTATCCTGGCAATATAGGATATTCCAAGAATGGAGACTATAATCTATATGTCGTAAAAGCAGTCTGTTACAGCGCTCTGAATCAAAAAGATAAGGCTATTCAGACTTTGGAAAATCTTTATAACACCAAGGATTTTCATTTTGGACTTTACGACCATTACCAGCTTGGCGTTACATATTTTGAAACTGGAAAGTACGACAAAGCCTTAGAAAACTTCGAGAAACAAAGCAAGATTTACGATTTTGCTGAAAATATTTATTTTAAAAGTAAAGTATCGAAAATCAGAAATAAAGATTATTTGGATTTAAAAAGTTTAGCCTTGAAGTCCTATGACGAAGGCAAAACAATGAATGATGGATACACCCATCATTTCAACAAAGTTTACAGAAAGCAGATTGCCGGACTGTAAATTTTTTAATCATTTAATTTTTAATCATTTAATCTAAGAAAATGGCAGACTTACAATCTATAAAAACACGCTTCGGAATCATCGGAAATTTTCCTGCGCTCAACCGAGCTTTAGAAAAGGCAATTCAAGTCGCTCCTACAGATATTTCAGTTTTAGTAATGGGCGAAAGTGGTGTTGGGAAAGAATTTATTCCAAAAATAATTCACGGCGAATCCAGAAGAAAGCATCAACCATACATTGTCGTAAACTGCGGTGCAATACCAGAAGGAACGATAGATTCCGAACTATTCGGTCACGAAAAAGGCGCATTTACCGGCGCAACTTCCACAAGAAAAGGCTACTTCGAGGTGGCAGACGGCGGAACGATTTTCCTTGATGAAGTTGGCGAATTACCGCTTCAGACGCAGGTTCGTTTACTGAGAGTTTTGGAAAGTGGCGAATTTATGAAAGTGGGTTCTTCACAGGTTCAAAAAACAAATGTAAGAATCGTAGCTGCAACCAATGTGAATATGATGAAAGCAATTGGTGACAACCGTTTCCGCGAAGATCTTTATTATCGTTTGAATACAGTTCAGATTGATATGCCGGCTTTGCGGGAAAGAAAAGGTGATATCCATTTGTTATTCAGAAAGTTCGCGATAGATTTTGCGGAGAAATACAGAATGCCGGAATTGAAATTGACAGACGATGCGGTAACTTATCTCGAAAATTATGCGTTCCCGGGAAACGTGCGTCAACTTAGAAATTTGGTAGAGCAAATGACTGTTGTAGAACAAAACCGCGAAGTTAATTCTGTGAAACTGGCAGAATATATTCCGATGAATGCTAATCTTCCGGCTGTTATTCAGAAAGGCGGCGGCGGAAGTTCCAGTTCAGATTTTGGTTCAGAAAGGGAAATTATGTACAAAGTGCTTTTCGATATGAGAAGCGACATCAATGATTTAAAATCCTTAACTTCGGAACTTATTAAAAGTAGAGGAAATTCTGACCTCAGTTCTCAGGAAAAAAATCTGATTAACAGGATTTATACGCCAGAACAAGCTCAGAATGCAAATCCAAATTCTTTGCTTTATTTTGAAAATAATAACAATAACCAGCAGAATCAGATTCATCATCCGACGATTATTTCTGAGGACGAGGATCATCATTATAACGATGTAGAAGATATTGAAATCGAGGAAGCAAAACCAGAATCCTTGTCACTTCAAAACAATGAAAAAGATTTGATTATCAAAGCCTTAGAAAAACACAAAGGACGAAGAAACCGGGCCGCAGATGAATTGGGGATCTCGCAAAGAACGCTTTACAGAAAAATAAAACAATATAATCTAGAAGAATAATATGAAACAACAATTACAACCAAGAAAAGTAGATTTTAAATTCAGTGAGTACATTAGCCAGGGATTTGAATTACTAAAGGCCAATTTTATGCCTATTTTTTTAGCGACACTCTGCACATTTCTTATGTCAATCATCCCATTTTGTGGTGTGCCGGCAGTAAGTAATTTGCTTAAATTCATCAGAAAAATTGACAACGGCGAACAAGCTGAACCGTCCGAAATTTTCAATTTTGATGATTTTATGAAATATCTTATTCCGCAATTATTAATTTTTGCAGGATTTATAGCACTTTATGTACCTTACTTTTTGATAATGGCTGTTTCAGGAATGTTTAGCGGAGAACAACCTTCCGGATTTGTTGGAATAGTATTGGGGCTTTACGTATTTGTTATGCTTGCAGTAATTTTCTACTTTACGCTGAAAGGGTTTTACATTATAGCTTTGATGTCTCTGAAAAATGTTGCCGAGTTAAAAGAAGCTTGGAACATCTCAAAAGTAATGTCAACCGGAAATCTTTTAATGATTTTCCTTTTTGGTATTGTAGTGAGTATCTTGGGAGAAATTGGAATTATTCTTTGTGGAATTGGCTTATTTTTCACGATTCCGTTTATTTACTGTGCACATTATTTTGCATACAAAGACGGATTAGCTCAAATTGAATACGATGACTTGAAAGAAATAGGTCAAAATTATTAAAATATGAAAATCCTTTCAGGTATATCTTTCCTATTTTTATTATTTTTAACATCCTGCTATTCCTTCACAGGATCATCGCTCCGTGAGGATATGAAAACTGTGAAAATCAATATGTTTCCGAACAACGCTGCGAATAACCTTCCTAGTCTAAGTCAGGATTTTACGGTAGCTTTGCAAAATCGTTTTCTTCAGAGAACTACGCTGAAAGGCGCTTTGGAAAATCCGGATTTGTTGATAGAAGGCGAAATAACAGATTACAATATCACGCCAACCAGTATCGGAGCAGCAACAACTTCTGCAAATGGAAATAACACAGTTCAAGCGCAGCAAAACAAGTTAACAATTACTGTAAAAGTACATTACGAAAACAGCAAAGACCCAACATTGAGTTTCGACAGAACTTACAGTGACGAAGTGGTTTTCAACAGCGATTTGGACTTAAACACGATAGAAACTTCGCAAGTTAGAATCGTGAACGAAAGAATCATCGTCAAAATTTTCAATGATATTGTAGCCAATTGGTAAAATAATGAATACTAGAGTTTTAGAATTAATAAAGAATCCAAAAACAATCACTGAATCTGATTTGCAAGTTCTGCAGTCGGAATCGGAAAAAATGCCTTATGCTCAAAGTATAAGAGCCCTTTACCTTTACGGAATCAATCTTTACAACCCGGAAAATTATAAAGAAAATCTTTCTAAAACCGCAGCTTACACAACAGATAAAAAGATACTTTATCACTTTATTAATTCTGAGAAAATTTCTAAAAAAGAAATTACTTCAAAAACAATTTCGGCAGAAGAAAAAACTGATAATCAATCAACTAACGATAAAATAGCAGAAGAAGTAAAACCTGCAGAATCTGAAATCATCGATGAAATTGAAAATACAGAAACGCATTCTGTTCTGAATAAATTTGATATTGAAAAAATCATTGAAACAGAAAATTCAGAGACTTCAGAATTCATCATTGTAGCTGGTGAGAGGAATCGTTTACTTTATGAAGGTGAAGAAAATTTCCTGGAAGAAAACTCTGTGGAAGTAGATTTGGAAGCTTCAAAAGAATCCGGACAAATCATCTTGAAAGAAGAAACAGAAACTGTTGAATCTAAAATTATCATCGATGAAAATCCTGCGGAAGAATCAATTTCTGCTCCGGAACATATTGAAGACATTTTAACTCTGGAAGAAACGAAAGTTGCAGAAATATCACCAGAACAAGGATCTGAGCCGGAAATGACGTCTCAAGAAATTAGTTTTAATGGAATTCAGGACTTTCTTCCGAATGTCAAATTCTCGGTTCCAAAAAATCATTTGGATTATCTGAATCCTCCGAAAAAAGAAAAACCAGAGGAAAAAACAATCGAAGAAAAACCTGTTGCTAAACCAGAATTTAAAGAAACATTTTTAGAAAATATTTCTGAGGATGATATTGATGACAGCCAAATCAGTTTTGAGAATACGCAATCTTTCGAAGTTTCAGACTCTAAAAAAATTGAGGAAAAAGAAGTAAAATCTGAAAACACAATTCAGCAAGAAAAGGTTGAAGAGCATCAAATCAATTTTGAAAACACACAAACTTTCGACATTGCTGAAAATAAAACAGAAGTTCCACAAGTTGAAATCAAACCGGAAATTATAGAAAGTAAAGTTGAAATTCAGGAACCTATTTCTGAATGGAAACCGATGACTTTTTCTGTAAATACGCCAGACGCATTGATTGGCAAAAGTAAATCCGAAGAAAGAGAAATCCCTAAAATCATTACGAAAGTTGATTTTGCTCCAACGCCTGAAAAAGTTGAAGAAGCTGAAATCAAACCTGAAATTGTTGCAGAAAAGAAGCAGATTGAAGAAAATAAAATCGAAACTTCTGAAGAAGAAAGACCAATTATGAATGTTTCGTTCTTCGGAAATGATGTTTCTAAATTGGAGGAGAAAAAGGAAATCATTCCAATTCCAGAGAAGATTGAAACAAAAGAAATTTCTGACAGCAATGTGGGAACTTTTATCAACACTTGGCAAAGTTGGTTGAAAATTGAAAGACCAGTTCCGACAGGAAAAGTTGTGAAAGTCAAGGAAAAAATCATCGATAATTTCATCGAAACCAATCCGAAAATATCGCAATTAAAGGAAGAAAGCAGCTATGTAGTAAAAGAAAAGAAAGACGATATTTCTCACCTGATGACGGAAACTTTGGCGAAGTTATACACTGAACAAAAATTATTTTCTAAGGCTATAAAAGCTTACGAATTGCTTTCTGAAAAACATCCAGACAAAAAAGATTACTTCGAAGAAAAAATCGAAGAAATTAAAGAAATCAGAAAGGCATAAAAGCAAAGTCCCGAAAATTCGGGACTTTTTTATTTCAATTCGATGGGATTATTTTGACTTTTGATTTCAGTTTCCATTCGCTTCATTCTTTCCTGCATTTGTTTTGGGTCCATTCCGGGTCTGTTTCCTCCAGCTGGCCCTCTTCCACCACCAGACATTTGGGATGTGAAAAAACTTGATGGGTCTTTCTGGAATTTCTTCTGCAAATCGACATATTTGTTTTTTGGAATATTGATATACTGTCCTCGCGTTTGTGGCTGTTGCACTTCTGCAATTTTCTTAGTTTGCATCAGGTCAAAAGAATAATCGCCTTTTGCGTCCTGCACTTTTACAATCAATCCAGGCAATCCAGAGAATTTGTACGGTCCGTCCTGCAAAGGAATGTCTTGTGTAAACCAAGCGTACCAAGTTCTTCCGCCGAATTTAGTTTCCGCTTTTTGCGTCTGGTAATCACCAATTTTCACCGTTTCTGGCAAGATTTTCCATTCGAAATTAGGAGATTCGTTGTAAGAATATTGGTCTCTGCCAATTCTCGTTTTATAGATAAGACTTTGATTCGTAATATCTTTCTCGATGGTAAATTGGAGATTGCTTCGCAGATTTTCCATTTGTGTTCTGTCAAAATTTTTAGTCGCACGCATCCTTTCCATCAGAGAATCTCTCTTCATCGTATTTTCTGCATAGAAAACAGATTTTTTTCCGTCAGTATCCAGATAGGTTAATTCGGTTTTCTTCTCAACATTGGTAGAATCTGGTGTCAATGTGGTTTGATAAACGAAACGTGTGCTTTGCTGAGCCATAATAAGTGGCATTGCGAGTATGCTCAATAGTTTTAAAAATTTCATATTAGTATTTGCTACTTAGTTCAATTGGATTTGTATTTCCGAAGTTCATTATTCCATTATTTGCTGGAGATTGTTGAGAAGGATTTCCCATTTGCATATCAGGCTGTCCGCCCATATCGCCGTTTGGCATACCGCCGGGTGACTGACCTTGACTGCCAAATCCGTTATTCATTCTACCATTTCCATTGTTCATTCTGTTGAAGCTGTCGAAATTGATTTCAGGATCTTTATTTTTCACCATTTCCATTCTTACCGATGCTTTGTCGCCTTGGAAATTGATTCTTGTTGATTTTCGTGCGTCAGGTTTTATAATCTCAGAAAAAGTTTTTTCAATATTAATTTTCTTAACAAAGCTGAATCTGTAATCGCCTTTGTCATCTTCTAATTTCAAGATCAATCCGGGAAGTCCGAGGAATTTGTATGGTCCATCAGAAATTTTAATTTCCGGAGCAAACCAAGCCGTCCAAGTTCTGCCTCCGAATTTCATTGTCGCCTTTTGAACTTTATAATTATTAAAATCAGACGTTTGCGAGGAAATATCCCAATTCATTTTTCGGTCTTCCTGATAATAAACTTGTTTTGAACCAATGCCTTCAACAAAATTGACAGATTTGTCTTCCATGTTTTTAGTGATGAAATAATCGAAGAATGTCGGCTGGATAGTTTTTCCGTTTGGTAATTTTGGAAATTCGGATTTGTCTTTTTTTGATTTTTTGATTTCAGTAATGCCTTGCTGTCTCAAAACATTGGTCAAAGAATCTCTCAGCAATTTACTTTCACTGATGAATAATGACTGGTTATTTTTGATATCCAAGAACGTATTTTCCACCTTCATATTCACAAGATTGATGGTATCCGGGTTCACTTCCGTCTGGTAAATATACCTTTCTGTCTGACTTAATATTTTCCCTGAAAATGAAAACAAGATCATCAAAATTAGTAGCTTCTTCATAATTTAAAACTGATTGTTTGATTAACAAAATCAAGCAAAGTTAATTATAAGAATTATCAGAATAAATAATTGTTCATTTTTTGACAACAATTTAACATTAACAAACTGTTTTTCATTACTAAAGGAAAATTAGACTACATTGGAAAATCATCAAAATAGACGTCATCGATTTGAGATTGCGGAAATTAGTTCGTACTTTTGTAAACTAAAATCAGTCTAAATAAAACAATGATACAAGTAAGCGATCAGGCAAAATCTAAGGCGGCTCAGCTGATGTCCGAAGAAGGCTTCAACCCTGAGACTGACTATATAAGAGTAGGCGTAAAAAGTGGCGGTTGTTCCGGCCTGGAATACGTCTTGAAGTTTGATAATATAAAAAATGAAACCGACACGATCTTCGAAGATAACGGTGTGAGAGTCATTATCGAAAAAAAATCCATCCTTTATCTTGCAGGAACAGTCCTGGAATATTCGGGCGGACTAAACGGAAAAGGTTTTATTTTTAACAATCCAAATGCTGCAAGAACTTGTGGCTGCGGAGAGAGTTTCAGTCTTTAAAAGATTAGAAACTTCGAAGACATTTGCTTTATTAAGTTTTGAGCTTAAAAAGAAATAATATTTAAAAATCTTAGCGCTTTTGCGTTAAAAAATATAATGGCAAAATATACAGAGGACGATTTAAGGGAAGACCTTAAAACAAAAGAATATGAGGCGGGCTTTTATACTGATATCCAGTATGATGATTTCCCGACTGGACTGAATGAAGACATCGTGCGCGCTATTTCTGCAAAGAAAGAAGAGCCGGAATGGATGACGGAATGGCGTTTGGAATCTTTCCGCATCTGGCAGAAAATGACAGAACCGAATTGGGCCAACATCAAATATGAAAAGCCAGATTTTCAAGCAATAAGATATTATGCTGCTCCGACCGTAAAACCAGAATTAGCAAGTCTTGACGAAGTTGACCCAGAACTTTTGGCAACTTTCGCTAAACTGGGAATCAACATCGAAGAGCAAAAAAGATTGGCGAATGTTGCAGTTGACATCGTTATGGATTCTGTTTCTGTGAAAACAACTTTCCAGGCAACTTTGCTTGAGAAAGGTGTGATTTTCTGCTCCATCTCGGAAGCGATAAAAAACCATCCAGACTTAGTTAAAAAATATCTTGGGAAAGTTGTTCCGAGAGGCGATAACTTCTACGCAGCACTTAACTCCGCAGTTTTCTCTGACGGAAGTTTCTGCTACATTCCAAAAGGTGTAAAATGTCCTATGGAATTATCAACTTATTTCCGAATCAATCAGTCAGGAACCGGACAGTTTGAGAGAACTTTGGTGATTGCTGATGCAGGAAGTTATGTTTCATATTTGGAAGGTTGTACAGCACCATCAAGAGATGAAAATCAGCTTCACGCCGCTGTTGTAGAATTGATCGCAATGGATGACGCTGAGATTAAATATTCTACCGTTCAAAACTGGTATCCAGGAAATGAAGAAGGAAAAGGAGGTGTTTTCAATTTCGTGACGAAGAGAGGACTTTGTGAAAACAGAGCTAAAATCTCTTGGACTCAGGTAGAAACTGGTTCTGCTGTGACTTGGAAATATCCATCTTGTATCTTGAAAGGTGATAACTCAATCGGCGAATTTTATTCGATTGCAGTGACGAACAATCACCAATATGCTGATACAGGAACGAAGATGATCCACATCGGAAAGAATTCTAGATCGACGATTATTTCTAAAGGAATCTCTGCTGGAAAATCTCAAAACTCATACAGAGGATTGGTAAAAGTGATGCCTTCTGCAAAAGGAGCGCGTAACTTCTCCCAATGTGATTCATTGTTGATGGGTAACGAATGTGGCGCACACACTTTCCCATACATAGAGATTAAAGACCCTACAGCACAATTGGAACACGAGGCGACAACTTCAAAAATCGGAGAAGATCAGATCTTCTATTGCAACCAAAGAGGAATCGATACAGAAAGAGCAATTGCGTTGATTGTCAACGGATTCAGCAAAGAAGTTTTGAATAAACTTCCAATGGAATTTGCGATTGAAGCTCAAAAATTATTGGAGATCTCACTAGAGGGATCAGTAGGATAATTAGAAATAATGAAAAAGTTTTTATATCTATTTTTCTTTATATTATTTACCAGCGTCTCGGCTCAGGAAAAAAAAGAATTTCAGCTTTCGAGCCATATTCTTGATATCACTCTTGGCCAGCCTGTTGAGAAAGTAGATGTTCAGTTGGAAAAGTTTGACGAGACCACAAAACAATGGGTTTCATTAGGCAAAAAGCAAACGGACAAGAATGGTAGAATCGCAGATTTCTTACCTTATTCGAAAGACTTAAAAAGTAATTACGGAAAATATAAACTGATATTCTTAACGGAAGATTATTTTAAAAATAAAAAAGTAGAAAGCTTCTATCCATTTATTGAAGTCGTATTCCAGATCAAGGATGACAAGCACTATCACGTGCCGATCACATTATCACCGTTTGGATATTCAACTTACAGAGGAAGCTAATATAATTGACATAAAGAAAAGTAAACTAAAGAATGTTACAAATCAATAACTTACACGCCAAAATTGAAGATGGCGCAGAAATATTAAAAGGAATCAATCTTGAGATCAAACCAGGCGAGGTTCACGCAATTATGGGACCGAATGGTGCTGGAAAATCTACGCTTTCGTCTGTGATCGCAGGGAAAGAAGATTACGAAGTTACAGAAGGAAGCATCCTTTTCGAAGGCGAAGATATTGCTGAAGATGCACCAGAAGATAGAGCACACAAAGGAATTTTCCTTTCGTTCCAGTATCCGGTTGAGATTCCTGGCGTTTCTGTTACCAATTTCATCAAAGCAGCGCTTAACGAAACCAGAAAAGCAAATGGACTGGAAGATATGGGCGCAAAAGAAATGCTTGGCCTAATCCGTGAAAAATCTGAGCAGCTAGGCATCAAAAAAGATTTCCTTTCCAGATCTCTTAATGAAGGTTTCTCCGGAGGTGAAAAGAAAAGAAATGAGATCTTCCAAATGATGATGTTGAATCCAAAATTGGCAATTCTTGATGAAACCGATTCCGGACTTGATATCGATGCTTTGAGAATCGTTGCTGATGGTGTGAACAAATTCAAGAATGAAGGCAACGCGGTTCTTTTGATCACGCATTACCAGAGACTTTTGAACTATATTCAGCCAGATTTCGTACACGTTTTGGCAGACGGAAAAATTATTAAAACAGGAGATAAATCTCTAGCACTAGAATTGGAAGAAAAAGGCTACGATTGGCTTTTAAACTAAAAACAAATCTTCTAACAGATGCAAAATCAAACCATTACAATGGCTTTATTTGAACAGACAATAGATCAACATTCAGATTTTTTGGGAACGCTTCGTCACAGATTTTTGGACGAGGACAGAAAAACCGCTCTCGAGGCTTTCGCTTTGAAAGGTTTTCCTACCAAAAAAGATGAAGAATACAAATACACAAACCTGAAAGAGATTACGGAAAAAGAATACAACTTTTCACCAACAGAAGAGCACCACATCTCGAAAGAGCAATTGGATGCGCTTCATTTGGGCGAGGAAAACTTTGACCGAATCGTTTTCATCAACGGAAAACTTCACAAAGAATTTTCTAAGATCTCGATCGGAAACGCTGAGTTCCTTTCTTTCAATTACGCATTGAATGATCCGGCTCACAAAGAGGTTTTTGATAAATATTTCAACACGATCGCCAACAAAGATTTAGCTTTCACAAACTTGAATTCAGCTTACTGCAAATTCGGATTCTTTTTGAGAGTTCCGAAAAATGTAGTAATCGAAAAACCGATTCACGTTTTCTATCTTTCTCAAAATCAAGAGGAAAATACATTCTATAATACAAGAAATCTCTTAATCGTAGAAGAAGGTGCAAAAGTAGAGATCATCGAAAGTCATCACAATCTGGACGAATCTTTCGTGCTAACCAACTCTGTGACAGAGATTTTCACTTATCAAAATGCAAAAACCGATTGGCACAAACTGCAGAATGACAACGACACTTCTTACCTTGTCGATCACACCTTTGCAAAACAGGAAAGAGACAGTTTGACCACGGTGAACACGTTCACTTTTGGCGGAAAATTGGTCCGTAACAATCTGGATTTCATTCACAATGGTGAGAATATCAACTCATTTATGAATGGAATCACAATCATCGGGAAAGACCAATTGGTGGATCACCACACGGCCGTTCATCACAACACACCGAATTGCGAATCTTACCAGAATTACAAAGGAATCTACAAAGACAAATCGCACGGTGTTTTCAACGGGAAAGTTTTCGTGAACAAGATCGCTCAGAAAACCAACGCTTATCAGCAAAACAACAACATTCTTCTGGACGAAGGCGCAAGCATCGACACAAAACCTCAGCTCGAGATCTTCGCAGATGATGTGAAATGTTCGCACGGTTGTACCGTTGGACAGCTGAACGAAGATGCAATGTTCTACTTGAGAGCGAGAGGAATTTCCAAGAAAGAAGCCAGAGCATTGTTGCTTTACGCTTTCGCCAACGACGCCATGCAAAACATTGATATTGAGCCATTAAAAGTAAAAGTTTCCAAACTCCTTGCTGAAAAGCTGGAGGTAAGTATGGAATTTTAAACTTCAACATAAACAATCTAAATCCCGGAATTTTCTGGGATTTTTTATTTCTGGGCGACAATTTCCGTCTTCCGCTCCCAATCTTTTTTGCAGACGATTTCAGTTTAAATAGAACTTTAGTTTAGGCAAAAAAGGATTTCCGCTCAAGCCGGGTCGCAGATTCAACATATTTTGAAAATTTGTCTTTAAGTTGTAAATTTGATAAAATTAGAATCTACAAAAAACACAAATGAACTACGAAAAACTACAATTCAATCTCAACGCTTACAAAGAAACCGGCGAAATCCTAGACGGCGCGAAATTCCTCATTCACCAGTTCGATTTGGACGACGACAACTTTGCAGGATTTGGTTTCCGTGAAGAATTAGAAAAGAACTCAATTCTCTTAACTGCAAACGGAGAACTCGGAGAATTGCAACACGTGATGATCCCAAGAAACCTCTTCGATTTTGATTTGACATTAGTTTTGAATATGTTGGCTCACGAGATGTTGCACGTTCGTCAGAAATCGCCGAGAATGATGATTATCGACAAGAACGAACGTGAATGGCAAGCTTACTACGAAATGCTTTTCCACACCAATTTTCCACAGATTCCTACACTTTCTGATTATTACATCAAATTCTTTGGCGAAAAAGCGCTGATCTATTATTCGAGAATGGGCGAAGGAAGTGAACTTCAATTAAAATATTTGAAGCAAAAATTGGAAGTTGAAAAGTTATTAGAAAATTAATTAACAAAGAAAAATAAAATGACAAAACCCGAAATTACGTGGCAGGATTTTGAGAAAATCGACATCCGTGTTGGAACCATAATTTCCGCAACAGATTTTGAAAAAGCCAGAAATCCTTCTTACCAATTGGAAATCGATTTTGGAGACCTGGGAATTAGAAAATCTGCAGCCCAAATCACAACCTTGTACAAAAAAGAAGATCTGATTGGAAAACAAGTGATGGCTGTTGTCAATTTCCCGAAAAAGCAAATCGCCAATTTCTTTAGTGAATGTCTGGTAATGGGCGTTTACGGCGAAAACAAAAATGAAGTTACACTTCTGACATCGAGTTTGCCTGTGAAAAACGGGTTGAAAGTTGGATAGATTATGGAATTAAGATTTCTCATAGATTAGCTATTTTTAAAGAAACATTTTACAAAAATTCCTTGATCAATCAAAAAGATATAAATTTGTCAAAAACACAAAGATGGATACCGAACAAATTGAAAAACCTCAGCCAAAAAAAAGGAACAAAATTATTTTTGCCATAATTGGTGTCGTTTTACTTGGGATAATTGGCTTTTTCTCCTGGCATAAATATCAGGAAAGCCAATATGAGTTGGCTAATGCGGACGTCGGAACCGAAACTGCGACATTATATCCCGACACTGAATATTACGACTACTACAACAAAATGCTGTTTGACATCAGCGAATATGATGGAATTTCGCAAAAGTACAGAGAAGGTATTATGAAAGTTTTCAGAGATAACGGTTTGTTTGATCCGGCTGAAGGTGAAAGACGGTTTTCTATGACCAAGATAAAAGACAGAGCTTCAAAGGTTTATTCGTTCGGAAACTTTACAGGGCAAACCAAAAACGACGAACCAGAATTGGCATTTATCGTGCAATCTGAAGATGCTAATGAAAGCAAACTTTTTATCATTTCCAGTGACCGAGATGTACTTTTCCGAAAAGATTACAGCGATGCGCCAATCATCAATTCTTTCAAGAAAGGAAGCAAAATATTTATGGAAAGTGAAGTTCTGAAACCATCGCCAAAAGACGGACTTATTATAAAAAACAAGCATTCGAAATATGCACTGGTCTACAATGATAGTTCTAAAACATTTGATGAGTTTTATCAATATACCAACGATGATATTATTCAAAACAAAATAGAACGCGAAAGAACCGATGGCATTGATGAGCAAGTAGAGGCTGAAGAGGAAGAAGTTGCTCCAACTCAGATTCAAGAAGAAACGCCTTAGAAATTTAAACTGAATCTACTTAATATAAGTTTTAACTTCTTTCAAAATATCAAAAATCAATTCCATCGGCAAATCTTCCTCCATATCCAAAAGCAAGATTTTAAACTTCTTTCTGCCTTCGGATAAAAGCTCGGCACGATCCAATCTATCACCGTGGTAAAAACTGATATAATGCTTCTGATGCTGTTTGCTGTAATAAAAATAACAAAGCATTTTCTTTTTGTATTTAAAAAAAGGAAGTCCGAAACTGAGTGTCTCGGTAATCAGTTCATCAGATTCTAAAATCTTTTTTCTAAGGAACAGAAGAACACTTCTCGCAGGTTCATCAATCCGAAAAAAATATTCCTGAATGGGATTCATTAATCAAAATTCTGAAGCTCAACCAACTTTCTGTAAGTTCCGTTTCTTTCCATTAATTCGTGGTGAGAACCTTGCTCGATGATGTCACCTTTTTCCATTACAACAATGTGATCGGCTTTTTGAATCGTTGATAATCTATGGGCGATAATCAATGACGTTCTGTTTTTCATCATTTTTTCCAAAGCGTCCTGAACATATCTTTCAGATTCTGTGTCCAAAGCAGAAGTTGCCTCATCCAGAATCATAATCGGCGGATTTTTGAGGACTGCTCTTGCAATAGAAACACGTTGTTTTTGTCCGCCGGAAAGTTTGTTGCCATCGTCGCCAATATTGGTGTAATATCCATCTTGAAGTTGAGAAATGAACTCGTGGGCATTCGCGATTTTTGAAGCTTCTATGACTTGTGCTTCGGTTGCGTCCGGATTTCCCATCAAAATATTATTGTAAACCGAATCATTGAAAAGCACAGATTCTTGCGTTACCATTCCCAAAAGCTGACGGTAATCTGTCAGTTTTAAGTTTTTGATATTATGACCGTCAATTAAAATTTCGCCTTCTGAAACATCGTAGAAACGTGCTAAAAGATTTGCCATTGTGGTTTTTCCACTTCCAGATTGACCAACCAAAGCCACAGTTTTTCCTTTTGGTAAAGTGATAGAAACATTCTTGAGAATGAGATTCGATTTCTCGTAATAGAAACCAATATTCTTGAATTCGATTTTATCTTTAATTTCAGAAATCGGTGTTGGGTTTGCAACTTCTTCAACTTTTAAATCATAATCCAAAACTTCTGACACTCTTTCCAGACTCGCCATTCCGCCTTGGATTGCAGAAATAGCATTTGACAATCGTTTAGCAGGATCCAAAACCTGGAAGAAAACTCCGATGAATGCCAGGAAAGTCGCAGGATCTTTATTGGTTCCATTGATAATCTCAGTTCCTGCATAGTAAGTGATAATCAACATTGTCACAGAACCTAAAAACTCGCTCATTGGAGAGGCCAATTCTCGCCTTCTACTCATAGAAACGGCGTGATGTTGCCATTGGTCTGTTGTTTTGTTGAATCTGTTTTTTAGGATTTTATCCGCATTGAAAATCTTAATAACTTTAGAAGATTTCAAGGTTTCATCAACCAAAGAAAAAAGATTTCCTAATTCTTCCTGGGCAAATCTCGCCTGTTTTTTCAGACTTTTACCAACCCAGGAAATGATCCATCCCATAATCGGAAACACAACCAACGAGAATAAAGTCAGTTTTGGAGATAAAAGAAATAATGCTGTGAGTGATGAAATAATCATAAATGGAGAGTTCACAATATCAACCAAAGACCCCATAATACCGCCTTCTACCGCGCCAATATCATTGGAGATTCTCGACATCATATCGCCTTTTCTCTGTTCTGTGAAAAAAGAAACGGGTAATTTCAGGAACTTATCATACATCAAAGTCCGAAGGTCTCTGGTAATTCCCACACGATAATTCACTAAAAGATAAGAACCTAAATATCTGAAAATATTTCTTAGCAAAAAGGCAACTGCCGTAATCGAACAAAGAACTGCCAGAACCTTGATTCCGCCGTGTTCATCCATATTAATCTGTATGGTATAATATGCCCAATCTTTGACATAACCGAAATAGTCTGCAATCCTGCCACTCCAAACTGGTGCCTTAGAAGTATCAACTTTCTCTACAGTTCCAAACATAACGCTAAGAATCGGAAGCAAAGTTCCGATTGAAGCGATTTGAAGTAAAGAATAAAGAATATTGAAAAACATACTGCCCCACAGGAATCTCTGATGTGGTTTGGCAATACTGATAATACGTTGAAATGGTTTCATTCAAAAAAATTGGAAATGCAAAATTACGGAAAATAAATAGCTTAGTTTATCAAGACGTTAGAAATCGAAATTTACTTTTTCGTTATATTTTGGTGTGAAGTTTCTGGTGTCCAGTTTCTCAATTGTTTTTGCGAAATTGTTGATAATATTGGTTAAATTCTCTGCGTCAACGATATTAATATCATCATTCACAGCGTGATAATGCGTTGCTTTGTTCATATCAACTGTCGAAATAGAATGCGCAATGATTTTCTTTTTAACAAAATTCACATTGTCCGAACGGTAAAATAATTGCTGGCCTTGGTATGGATCAGAATGAACTTTCAGACCGTTGACTGAATTGGCATTGATCAATTCATCAAAATCAGAAAACTCGTCGCCAGTCATAAACACGGCGTTTTTTCCAAATTGAGATTCTGTTGCCAACATTTCAAAATTGAAAAGTGCTTTGATATTGTTGAAAACTGGATTCAATTTTTCATTATCAGACAAAGCTTTTGAACCAATCAGTCCAATCTCTTCTGCATTAAAAGCTATAAAAACCATTGAGTAATCTGTCTTTTTATCCTTAAAATAATCCGCCAAACCAATTACTGTCGCAACGCCACTCGCATCGTCATCAGCTCCGTTGTAAATACTATCACCAGATTTTGTATTGGTTCCAATGTGGTCAAAATGGGCAGAATAAGCCAAACTTTGCTCAGATTTTCCTTTCTTGATTCCGCAAACGTTGAAACCTTTTTGTCCTTTGTATTCAAACGGAATCAAATAAGAATCTCCGACACAATATCCCAGATTATTTTTTTTGAATTCGCTGGCGATGTATTCTGCAGATTTGTCATTTTCCGGCGTTCCGAATTTTCGACCTTTCATCTCGTCCGAAGCCAGAGTGGAAATGATGCTTACAATTCTTTCTTTCGGAATGGATTGAGCAAAGGCAATCGCTGATAAAAGTATAAAAAAGGTAATGCTGGATTTTTTCATAATTAAAGTTTTATTTTCAGAAGTTTAAGATAATAATAAGTCTTTAAAGTTCTAAAATTGTTACTTAAGCTTATGCAAATAAAAAACAGCCTCCAAAAAGGAAGCTGTTCTCACTCAAAAAAATCGTCGTAAGCCTATCGAAGTCTGTCCACAGATTTTACGAGCCTCTCATCTTTCTTGATGTAAACATTTGCCAAAAGCAAACATATGACCGAGATAAATGGGAAAATTGGCTCAATACCCTTCTCAGGAAAGGAGATTCCTCCGGGTAAATTTAGTAACCAGTAAATCAAAAGACCAACCAACAAAGCGTTTATAATAAGGCTGATGTTGTTCAGCAATATTTGTCTTTTTCTGTTTTTGAAACTAAAAACACTCAGCAATCCTAATAATATTAATATAACAGAAGAAATATTAATAAACAAATTGCCTCCCAATATATCGAAATCTTGTGCTGTAAAATTGAGGAACAATGATCCTAAAACAGATAAGATAATCCAGATGGTTTGTATTCTTTGTAACATATTTATAATAAATCCTTTATAAAAAGGGTTAAAATAGACTGCAAAAATAAAATAATTTTTGCGTAATTCAAAAATTAATGTAGATTTGCATTGTAATCACCCAATAAAAATGATAACCACCTGGTTTTCATTCTTACTTACAAATATAAATTTACTTTTTACGCATTATAAATATGTTCAATATTGAAACGCTAAGGTCAAAATCCGATGAGGAATTGGCCAAACTTTCTAATGATTTAGGCGTTAAATTGGCAAAGAAAAGCTCTCCGGAAGACACAGTTTTTGCAATTCTGGACTATCAGGCTTCTAATCCAAAAATCATTAAAGATTATCTTAACGCTACTCACGAGAATATGACGAAAAAAACAGAAGAGAACCCTTCGGAAAATGCAGCTCCTGCAAAAAAAAGAGGCAGGAAACCAGCAGAGAAACCGAAAGAAGAAAACACAACTCCCGCGGAAACTCCTGTTACCGCTACCACAGAAGAGGCTCCAATTAAAGAAACAGCTGTAAAAGAAGAGGTAAAAACTCCGAATCCTCCAAGGAAAAAGGCACCTAGAGCAAGAGTTACACAAGCAGAGACAGAAGAAAAACCACCAGTTGCATTGACTACTGAGGAAGCAACTCCAAAGACTGATGAAAAGCCAGCTGAACAAGAGGAAAGAAAGCCTCAGCAGCAACAGCAGCCAAGGCAGCAAAATAATCCGCAGCATCAGCAAAGGACCAATAACAACAATAGAGGTCAGCAAAAAACACAAAATCCGAATTCCCAACAACACAATAATCATAAAGAACAATCCGAAACGCAACAACCTGAAACGGCAGCTCCAAAAAAGGAATTCAACTTTGATGGAATTGTATCGATAGAAGGTGTTTTGGAAATCCTTCCGGACAACTACGGATTCCTTCGTTCTTCAGATTTCAGTTATATTTCTTCCCCAGACGACGTTTATGTTTCTACCAATCAAATCAGAAATTATGGTTTGAAAACTGGAGATTCTGTGAAAGGAATCGTGAGGTTGCCAAAAGAAGGGGAAAAATATTTCTCTCTTCAGAAACCTACAGAAGTTAACGGAAGAGATTTAGCCTTCATCAAAGACAGAGTTGCTTTTGAGTTCTTGACACCACTTTTCCCTCAGGAAAAATTCAATTTGGCGGGTAAAAATTCTACACTTTCAACAAGAATTGTAGATTTATTCGCACCAATCGGAAAAGGGCAAAGAGCAATGATTGTTGCACAACCGAAAACTGGTAAAACTATTTTACTGAAAGATATTGCCAACGCTATTTCTGCCAATCATCCAGAAGCTTATATGATAGTTCTTTTAATCGATGAAAGACCAGAAGAAGTTACCGATATGCAGAGAAGCGTAAATGCGGAAGTGATTGCTTCTACATTTGACGAATCTGCAGATAAACACGTGAAAGTGGCAAACTTGGTTTTATCAAAAGCACAGAGAATGGTAGAATGTGGTCACGATGTTGTAATTTTACTTGATTCTATTACGCGTTTGGCGAGAGCTTACAACACGGTAACGCCAGCTTCTGGGAAAATTCTTTCTGGTGGTGTGGACGCTAATGCGCTTCATAAACCAAAACGTTTCTTCGGAGCCGCTAGAAAAATCGAAAATGGAGGTTCATTAACAATTATTGCAACAGCTTTGATTGATACTGGTTCTAAAATGGACGAAGTGATTTTCGAAGAGTTCAAAGGAACCGGAAATATGGAATTGCAATTGGACAGAAAAATCGCCAACAAACGTATTTATCCAGCTGTAGATTTGGTAGCATCAAGCACAAGAAGAGATGATCTTTTGATGGATGAAGCGACACAACAACGTATGTGGATTATGAGAAAATATCTGGCTGATATGAATCCTTTGGAAGCAATGGAATTTGTTCAGAAACAAATGAAAAGCACCAGAAACAATGAGGAATTCCTGATGTCTATGAATAGATAATTTCTATATAAATAAAAAAAGCTCGGCTCGCATTTGCGAGCCGTAACTTTAATATTACCAAGGTAACAGTTTATCTTTAAGCGACGAAAACGTCTTCTACATCTGTTTTTCTACTGAGAACCGCGTGAGCATAAGAACAATGTGCTTTTATGTTCCAGCCATTTTTTCTGGCAAATTCCACTGATTTTTCTACCAATGTTTTTCCCAAACCTTGCCCTTCGAACTTCGGGAAAACCATCACATAACTTACAATAAGTCTCTTGAATTCAGGAACAATCGTGTACGTTAATCTTCCGATTTCTTCCTGTTGGTTTTTCATTGAGATAAATCCACCATTCCCAGATTTCTTATTTTCAAAAATAAGTTCCATATTAATTTCTTTTCAAGTTATTAGCTAAAATTATTCCAAAAATCGGATTGACAGCATATCTCTTGATACCTTTCGTCAAGAAAAATTATCTCACAGGCGTTCTGAACTCACCATAACCAATCAACCCGTCGAAGTTTCTTCCGAAAGGTGTATAATATAAAAATGCCTGGTACAGATTCTCTGTCTGCCAAAAGTTTCCGTTGACCTCGCCATAATTCAATTTTCCGTCTGCACCTTTTGTGGCAATGCCGTAACTGTAAAAACCTTGTTTGAGATAGATTTTTGCAATATATTTCTGAGATTTTTCGTCGTATTGCATTTGACTGGTTGTGTCAGCTTTATAATCATTAAACAATCCAAGAACGTAAAATTCTTTATCCACCTTTGGACTGTCCAAAGCAAAATAAACCCAAGAATAATCCGCTTCTCTGTCTGCATTTCTTTCGATTCCCAAATCATTTCTACGGAAATAAAAAGCACCATTCACATCCGGCTGATATTGATAATCCCTCGGATATGCCCAGACAGGATGAAGATAAGTATAATTTCTATCATCAATATTTTCTGTGCTCGCTACCATATCCATCGCTTGGTTCATTATTTTGTTATCAAAATAATAGAACTCATTATTTCCTGGAAAAGCCAAATTTAATTGCTGAAAGAGCAACTGATTTCCCATCGTAGAACTTGCGCGAAGATTGTTGAGCGCAATGCCCCAATTGTTATTCTGAATCACACTTAATGATAGCGATGACAAATTATTGGTGATTCCCGAACCATTTCCAGTTGCCTGAATTTCAATTCGTTGCTTCGCATTAGGATTCCTGGCATCAATAAATCTTGTCACATTGATTCCCAAACTCGCTCCATCTTCGTAGATACAAAATCTTCTTGTAAACAAAGGTTTTTCCTGAGAATCTTTGTAAACGATAATCTCATAATTTCCGGAAATTTTTGGTTGAATTTTTTCGTTCGGGAAAGCTAATTCGTAATGCGTGTATTTTTGATACGTATTGAACGAATACTGAAAATTCTCAATCAAAGCATTCATACTTCCATTTGCAAATTCGGTAAAAAACAAACCGTCTTCTTCCCAATTTTTGTTGTAATGTTTGTAAGTATATCTATACAACTGACTGCTGTTGGACAAATCATCAAATCTCAAAATCAACTGTCCGCCCTGACCAATCACTGGCGTTTCGTCATTCGTTTTAGGATTAAAAACCTGAATACTTTTGATTTCCTGCCCGAAAGAAATGGCACTAAAAAAAAGAAAAAATAATTTAAATAGCTTCATATCGCTAAGTTAATGTTTTATATTTTTACAGTTAAATAAAAAAAATGCTACACGTAGAATCTTTCACTTTCAATCCGTTTTCCGAAAATACGTATCTCATTTATAACGATGAAAAGGAAGCTTTTCTTATAGATCCGGGAAATATGCCTGATGCAGAAACTAAAGTTTTAGAAGACTTTATTAAATCCCAAGAATTGAAAATCCACAACATTCTTTTGACACACGCGCACATTGATCATATTATTGGTTTACAATGGGCTTATGACACTTTCAATGTTCCCGTTTTAATGCACTCAAACGAAATCGAAATTCTGGAACAAGCGCCATTCACAGCAAAAAAATATGGTTTCTTTTTTCCAGCTTTCACAGGCGAGACAAAATTGATAAAGGAAGGCGACGAAATTAAATTAGGACCAGACGCTTTTCAAGTTTTTGATGTTTCGGGACATTCGCCAGGAAGTGTAGCTTTTTATAATAAGGAGAATGAATTTGTGATTTCTGGCGACGCTCTTTTTATGATGAGCATCGGAAGAACAGATCTATACAAAGGTGATTATAATCAATTGATTACCAGCATTAAAACCAAATTACTGACGCTTCCAGAAGCTACAAAAGTTTACAGCGGACACGGAGAATCTACGACGGTTGGATTTGAAAAAGCGCACAATTCATTTTTAAAATAATTTTAAACTATGAAATATAAAGTTTTGATTCTTTTGTTATTGATATTCAATCTATCGTTAGCTCAAAATGATTTGGATAAAACTGAAATTGAGAATATTCAAAAATTAATCAAATTGTTTAAATCCAAAAACGCCGATGAAATCTCTAAAATCGTTAATTATCCTTTGAGCCGAGAATATCCAATTCCTGATATTAAAAATGAGACCGATTTCAAGAAAAGATTCAATCAGATTTTTGATGAGAAAATCATTAATCAAATATCAAACTCGAAAATCGACCAATGGAGCGAAGTCGGCTGGCGTGGAATTATGCTGGATCGTGGAGACCTTTGGATTGATGCTGATGGGAAAATAACTGCACTTAATTATCAAAGTCGATTTGAAACAAATCAAAAAAATGATATTATTTCTAATGAAAAGAAAAATTTATTTTTTTCTCTAAAACAGTATAAATCGCCTGTTTACAAATTCACAACAAAAAATTATTTAATTAGAATTGATGAATTAAGCAATGGAAAATACCGCTATGCTTCCTGGAAATTAGGCAAAAAGGAGTCCACAAAACCCGATTTGATTTTGAATAATGGCGAAATCCGAATGGAAGGAAGCGGTGGAAATCACAGCATTATTTTCAAAAAGGGGGAATTTGTCTACACCATTTACAGAGGAATCATTGGTGAAAAAGATGCACCGGAAATTGATATAACTGTTGAACAAAATGATAAAGTGATTTTGCGACAAGATGGAAAATTCATTCCATAATCTGCGACTTCAAATTTATACTTTCAATAAAAAAACGCTTCCGATTTGGAAGCGTTTTTATTAGATTAATGTTGATGAACTTCGGATAAACTTGGCCCGGAAGAAACTAAATCTCTGGCTTCGTCATTATCTGTAAACTGTTCAAAATAGTTGATATATTTTTTTGCCAGATCTTTCGCTTTCGCTTCCCAATCTGAGTTATTTTCATAAGTATCTCTTGGATCTAAAATATGTTCGGAAACATTCGGAAGAGCAGTTGGGAATTCCAGATTCATAATAGGAACGTGATCCGTTTCAGCTTTGTCAATGCTTCCATCAATAATCGCATCGATAATTGCTCTTGTATCTTTCAGGGAAATTCTTTTTCCTGTTCCGTTCCAGCCTGTATTTACGAGATAAGCTTTTGCGCCGTGCTCCTTCATTTTCCCTATCAGTGTTTTGGAATACATTGTCGGGTGAAGTGTCAAAAATGCCTCACCAAATGCCGGAGAAAAAGATGGCGTCGGTTCTGTGATCCCACGTTCTGTTCCCGCTAATTTAGAAGTATAACCACAAAGGAAATGGTACTGCGCCTGGCATTCTGTCAAGATAGAAACCGGAGGCAAAACTCCGAAAGCATCAGCCGACAAGTAAATAATCTTACTTGCGTGACCAGCCTTTGAAGGTAAAACGATTTTGCTGATGTGATAGATTGGATAAGAAACTCTTGTATTTTCCGTGATAGAACCATCGGTGTAATCTACGTTTCCATCGTCATCTGTAACTACGTTTTCCAAAAGCGCATCTCTTCTGATCGCACCATAAATATCAGGTTCTTTTTCTTTACTAAGGTCAATCACCTTTGCATAACAACCGCCTTCATAATTGAAAACGCCATTGTTGTCCCAACCGTGCTCATCATCTCCAATCAAATATCTTTTCGGGTCAGCAGAAAGTGTTGTTTTTCCAGTTCCGGAAAGTCCGAAGAAAACGGCGACATCGCCTTTCTCACCAACGTTTGCAGAACAGTGCATAGAAGCCATTCCTTTTAATGGAAGGTAATAATTCATTATGGCGAACATTCCTTTTTTCATTTCGCCGCCGTACCAGGTTCCGCCGATAATCTGCATTTTTTTGGTCAAATCGAACATTACAAAAACTTCGGAATTCAATCCGTGTTGTTCCCAATTTGGATTCACAGATTCGGAAGAATTGATGACCACAAAATCCGGTTCACCATAATTCTGAAGGTCATAATTGGAAGGACGGATGAACATATTCATCACAAAATGTGCCTGCCACGCTACTTTCGTCACAAACCTAACTTTGAGCCTTGTGTCTTCGTTTGATCCGCAATAGGTATCGATTACATAAATACTTTCATCGGAAAGATCTTTGGTTACGATGTCTTTCAGTTCATCAAAAACTTCTACAGTTGTCGGTCGGTTGATGGTTCCGTCCCACCAGATTGTATCTTTTGTAATCCTGTCATTGACAATGTATCTGTCTTTAGGAGATCTGCCAGTAAAAATTCCTGTTTTTACAGCAACTGCTCCAGACTTGGTTAAAACGCCCTTTGCAAAACCAGAGTTTTTCGGATCCATTTCTGCCTGAAAAATTTCTTCGTAAGTTGGATTGTGGAAGATTTCTTTGGGATTGAAAATACCCTGACGTTCAAGATAAGATTTTAGCTTGTCCATTTTTAATTTTTTTGAAGATTAAAGGTGTTGGGACAAATGTAAAAATATCAGCGAACTATGAAAGTTTTTATTAACTGATTTTCGTCAGTTTAATTTTTATTCATAATTAATTAATAATCAATTAATTAAATCATTCCAAGAAAATATCTTATCGAAACCTTGGCTTTTGAAATAGGCTTCATAATCTCCAAATTTGGATGTCAGAACGAAATCTCCGCCCCACGCACCCAAACTTTTGACAAAGCTGGGACAATTTTGAAAATATTTTTCTTTCACAGTTGGAGTTCCAAGAAAATCTGACAGTTTTTGTTCATGAATTACCATCAATTGCGAAAATTCTTCCAAATTCTGACTTCTGACAATCATTTTGGTTAATTCAGAATATTGATTGATTAATTCCGTTGAAGTTGGCTTGGACTTGTAATGAGAAATTCCTTCCCGTGTATCTTGTTTTTGATTAAGGTGAATGAAAATCAACTCATCTTTAAAACTCGGATTGAAATCAACCTTCTCATAAACTCTTTCCGGAAATCGGCTATAAAGAATGGCTGATTTTTCTTTGGCAACGGCAACATCGTAACCACTCCCGCCAAGACTTTCTTCATTTAAGGTAAACGGATTGATTTCTGCCCATTCTCCGAGATTGCTCATCAAAGTAGAACTGCTTCCGAGCCCGAAGTCTGATGGAAACTGAAGATTAGTTTTTAAGTGATGAGAAGTTTCACCTTTAAATTTGGTTTCAGAAAGATTCTGAACGTTTTTCAGGACTTTAAGAATGAACTCGGCGGCTTTTTGATTATTGGTTTCTATTATCCTCCAATTTTTATAATCAATTTTTGCATCCAACCACAATTGGTTTTGATGATAAGCCTGCCAATGAACCAATGATTTTTTGTCATCAATTTCTGTAAAAAAAAACTCTTGTCCCAGCTTTGTTGGAACAGCCAGGACAAGAGCGCCATCAACAGCAACATATTCTGAGGTCAGCATCAGCTTTCCGGGGGAAAATATTCTGTTCATATCTTTCTATTTAATTTGATAACGTCTTTAAAACGCTGAATCCGCAGCCCGAGCTGAGTGGAGCTCATTTTTTGCATGGCTTTAGCTTGGCAAAAAATAGCGGGAACGGAGCGCGGAAAAGCTGCCCAAATAATTATTTAGATTGCAGAAGCAACAGCTACTTCTGGATTAATTTTTTTGATTAAACCTTGAAGTGTTTTTCCGGGACCAACTTCTACGAAGTTACTAGCGCCATCTTTTATCATATTCTGCACGCTTTGGGTCCATTTTACAGGGCCAGTCAATTGTGCAATCAGGTTTTTCTTAATTTCATCTGGGTTAGAAACCGCAGTTGTTGTAATATTCTGGTAAACCGGAATAGTCGCTTTACGGAAATTGGTTTTCTCGATTGCGGCGGCCAGTCTTTCTTGTGCAGGCATCATCAGCGGCGAATGGAACGCTCCATTTACAGGCAACAACAAAGCTCTTTTTGCTCCAGCTGCTTTCAATGCTTCACAAGCTTTCTCTACGGAAATAGTTTCACCGGAAATTACCAATTGACCAGGACAGTTATAATTTGCGGGAACTACAATTCCCTCGATTTCTGCACAGATCTCCTCCACTTTGGAATCTTCCAAACCGAGAATTGCCGCCATAGAACTTGGATTGATGTCGCAAGCCATTTGCATCGCCTGAGCTCTTTCATAAACCAATTTCAGTCCGTCCTCGAAAGATAAAACGCCGTTGGCAACCAATGCGGAAAACTCTCCTAAAGAATGTCCTGCTACCATTTCTGCGCCCAGACCGTTGGCAACTTTCACAGCTGCGACAGAGTGCAGAAAAATCGCCGGTTGAGTAACGCTGGTTTTTTTCAGGTCTTCATCTGTTCCGCTGAACATTATGGAAACCAGGTCGAAACCAAGAATCTCATTGGCAGAATCCATCAAGTCTTTCACATCTTTTCGGGAATCGTACAATTCTTTCCCCATTCCTACATATTGTGAACCCTGACCAGGAAATACAAGTGCTTTCATATATTTTATAAATGATAATTGATGATTGATAAATGATTATATCATCAATGTTTTAAATTTTATTATTAATTTTTGGAACACAAAGTCCACAAAGATTTTTTTTAATACTAAATGTTTTTAAGTTCACAAAGGTGTAAAACTTAACAAAGATTGGGTGAATGAATTCTGAATCATTTATCCCTTATCAATCATTAAAACTTACTGCATTAATCTCACAACTCTGTAACCGTTGTTGATGTACGCGCCGTTTGGTTTTGCTTTTACAAATTCGAATTTTGTGGCGAGTTGCGTTTGAGATTTTCCGATTTGTTTGAAGATTTCTCCTTTTTTGTTTTCTCTCGTCAACATATCGTTCATCACGTCGAAACCAATTACTGCATATTTTGATGGCGTTTTGCAATATTTCGCTTTGTACGCTGCCAAAATTTCTTTTTCGAAATCGCCGTCGTAATTGATTTTTCTGTCCATCAAGTAAACCAAACTAGCTTTCGAAAGGTCATCTACATTTTTCTCAAAACTCGGACTGTAGAACATACTGAACGCTTTTACGCCTTCAGTTTGCTTTCCAAGAGCAATGATTTTTGAGGCGAATGCATTCCCAGCAGACTCATCGTCATCAGCTAAAATTGCAATCACAGGAACAGATTGTCCCGTCATCATATTATTTTCCAGCTGAATATCATTGGAAGAATTCACGATAACCACATTGGATTTTGGTAATGATTTTTCTAAACCAGTTTTGATGGCATTCGCATTAGCTTTGGA
>Ga0308157_10002171_pt1 | contig 33947 bp, 29 predicted proteins | sample PhyBR1_FD_201035 | JGI IMG/M metagenome (GOLD analysis project Ga0308157, IMG submission 201035) | Phyllosphere microbial communities from UC Gill Tract Community Farm, Albany, California, United States - DLSLB.R1 | ecosystem: Host-associated > Plants > Phyllosphere > Unclassified | place: USA... | reverse complement strand
CAGTTTGTGCCTGCTGTGCATACATACACGTTGTGCAAAACAATCCTACAATAACAAGCAATCCGATATAAGCTATTTTTTTAAACATATTCATCCAAAGTCCTTCCTATTATACTATGGGTAAAGTGCCCATCTTATAAAGATGACAAAAAAAAGTAAAAGTTTAGTGATTGTATCTTAAAATAGGTTAAATTTTAATTTTTCAGGCAAAAATAAAGCCTGTCCGAACGATCAGACAGGCTTTATTTTTGCCACGAACAGGAACTATGCTCCTAATTGAACGCGCTTAAATGCATTGACCGTCAAACCTTTAGAAACGGAATCTAAGAATTGAGCAATATTTTTAGAAGAGTCTTTCACGAACTCTTGGTTTAATAACGTCGTATCTTTAAAGAATTTGTTCAATTTACCTTGTGCAATTTTCTCCGCCATTTCAGCAGGCTTACCTTCTGCGATAATTTGTTCTTTCGCAATAGCGATTTCACGATCAACGATCTCTTGATCTACACCATCCTTATCGATTGCAACAGGGTTCATTGCAGCAATTTGCATAGCCACATCTTTACCAGCCTCATCAATCCCTGCTACATTAGCAGAAAGGCCAACCAATACACCTAAACGATAATTTCCGTGGATATAGGCTACCACTTTCTCTGCAGAAACAGTTTCGTACTTAGAAACATCGATTTTTTCACCGATCACACCAGTTTGCTCGATTAAAGCGTCGCCAATTTTTTTACCATCCAGCTCTAAAGCTTTCAATTCCTCAACGGAAGCAGGGTTATTTTGCAAAGCGATGTCAGCGATTTTTTCTGCGAAGGCTACGAAGTCTGCATTTTTTGCTACGAAGTCTGTCTCACAGTTCACTTCCACTACGATACCTGATTTTCCATCAGCAGTGGCCTTAGCGATAACCACGCCCTCGTTAGAATCACGATCTTGACGGCTAGCAGCAACTTTAGCACCTTTTTTACGCAAATAATCGATAGCAGCTTCGAAATCACCATTTGATTCTACTAATGCTTTTTTACAATCCATCATACCAGCGCCCGTTTGTTGACGCAATTTGTTTACATCTGATGCAGAAATTTTTACTGACATGTTTTATTTCTTTAATAATTTTTACAATTCGACAGCCTGACAAGTATAATATGTATATGTAACGCAGGCATTAAACTTTTGTTAAATAATAAAAAAACCGGACGAACTTATGTAGACTCCGCGAAGCAATGCTCCATAAAGACTAACACTTGTTCATCCGGCTTCCACACGGAGAGGAATATTATTCTCCGTCTTTTGCTTTACGAGGACGCTTTCCAGTGTTAGCTTCTTCAGCTTCACCGTTATCTACCGCAGCCTTAGCAGCTACCGCTTCTTTTTCAGCCTCTTCTTCCTTATCGCGTTTGCGTTCATCCAAACCTTCTTGAATAGCCTTTCCTATAATGCTTGCGATTAAGCTAATTGATTTTGTAGCATCATCATTTGCAGGAATAGGGAAGTCGATATTAGAAGGATCCGAGTTGGTATCCACCATTGCAAAAGTAGGAATATTCAACTTGATTGCTTCTGAAATCGCTATATGTTCTTTTTTTACATCGATGACAAACAAAGCAGCAGGCAAACGATTCAAATCAGCGATACCTCCTAAAAGACTCTCCAATTTCACACGCTCACGTTGAATCATGAGCTTCTCTTTTTTAGACAATACCGCATATGTACCGTCTTTTTGCATTTTGTCAATGTTAGACATTTTCTTGATAGACTTACGCACTGTTGCAAAGTTAGTAAGCATACCCCCCAACCATCTTTCTGTTACGAACGGCATATTTACTGCTTTCGCTTGCTCAGAGATGATTTCTTTTGCTTGTTTTTTTGTTGCTACAAATAGCACTTTACGACCTGATTTAACGATTTGTTTGATAGCTGAAGCAGCTTCCTCTAATTTCGTTAAAGTTTTGTTCAAGTCGATGATGTGGATACCGTTGCGTTCCATGAAAATGTACTTAGCCATTTTCGGATCCCACTTACGAGTAAGGTGACCAAAGTGAACACCTGCATCCAATAGTTCTTGATATGTTGTTCTTGCCATTTTTTGATCCTCCTTTGATTAACGTTTACTGAATTGGAACCTTCTACGTGCTTTGCGACGCCCTGGTTTCTTACGCTCAACCATACGGTCATCACGTGTCATCAAACCTTTAGCACGCAACGCTGGTTTTACCTCTGGGTCAAGTTCTACTAGAGCTTTCGCTATAGCTAAACGTACCGCTTCAGCTTGGCCCTTAACGCCACCACCATTCACGTTAACTTTTACATCAAAATTTCCAGCAACACCTGCTACCTCAACAGACTGAGTAACAATATATTGCAATGGCAATGTTGGAAAATACTCTTTATAATCTTTACCGTTTACGATAATGTTTCCACTACCAGCAGATAAATAAATGCGGGCAACGGCTGTCTTTCTTCTTCCTGAAGTATTTGTTGTTGACATATTTGCTCTCCTTAAAATTTAACTGGTTTTGGTTTCTGCGCCTCATGCTTGTGCTCTGTACCTGCATAAACATAAAGGTTTCCAAATAATTGACGACCTAAACGATTTTTAGGCAACATACCACGAACTGCCTTCTCAATAAGACGTTCAGGATGCTTAGCCAAGATTTCTTTTGGAGAGGTAAAGCGCTGACCACCTGGGTAGCCTGTGTAACGGGTATACACCTTGTCGCTTAATTTGTTCCCAGTCAACTTTACTTTGTCTGCATTGATAACGATCACGTTATCTCCACAGTCTACGTGTGGGGTGAACTCCGGCTTATGCTTACCACGAATTACTTTCGCAATCTGGCTTGCTAAGCGCCCCAAAATCTCTCCTTCAGCGTCAACAACAATCCACTCCTTGTTAACGGTGTTTTTGTTGGCAGAGACAGTTTTGTAACTTAACGTATTCACTTGCTTTCGATTAAATAAATATTAATAAAAATGTTCTTTCCTCTACTGTAATCCCTACAATAAGGTCTGCAAAGGTACAACAATGAATTTGAAAATACAAAACATTTTATTTATGTTTGGAAAACCTAATCGATAATATATGCAAAAAAAATATCTCTTGGTGATTATTGTGTTACTGAGTAGTCTTACGGGCATACGGGCTCAACAAGTCATCCCATCATCTATTCTTACTGTGCAAGGCCGGGCGTTTTCTGAAGGCCCTGGTTTTCACCGGATAGACACCATAAAATACCACAATATCCCCCCTGCGGTGAAGAAGTTATATGCACATGCTGCGGGGCTATTTGTTACCTTCCGCACAAATAGTGCTAAACTTTCCATTGACTGGGAAACGGCTGATGCCGCATTGGGTAATAACTCGACTCCTATTATGTCTCGTGGCTTTGATGCCTATGTGAAAGAACCTGATGGCTGGCGTTTCGCTGGTGTTGCACGTCCCCAATTGAAAAAAGCAGAGAGTAGCTATACTATCGTCGAAAATATGGAGAAGACCGAAAAAGAATTTCTTCTTTATTTCCCTCTTTATAAAGAACTTCGTTCCTTCCAACTACGTATTGATGAAGATGCCTCGTTTTCTCCTACGATACAACAATTTGACAAAAAAATAGTCATTTATGGCTCCAGTATCGTACATGGAGCCTCAGCAAGCCGTCCAGGTTTGGCCTACCCGGCAAAAATCTCTCGCAGCATGCATGCCGACGTCATCAATATGGGCGTCAGTGGTAATGCGCGAATGGAACTGTCCGTCGCCCAAATGATAAATGACATCGAAGGTGTGGATCTTATCGTCATGGACTGTGTTCCCAATTGCTCACCCGAGCAGGTTACAGAACGTACTTTTGCGTTCGTAAAAGAACTCAGAAAAAGACATCCGAACACACCTATCTTAATGATGGAGAGTATTATAAGGCAGATCGGAAATTATAACCTAGAATGGAAGAAAAAACGGCATAAGCAAAACGTAAACTTCAGAACAGAATATGAACGATTGCTAGCAGCAGGCTATAAAAACCTGTTTTACCTGCCTGCTGATCATCTAATCGGCGACGATTATGAGGGCACCATAGATGGGACACACCCAACAGATGTTGGTTTCGAACGCATGGTAAAAATCATTCAACCCAAAATTGAAGAGATATTAGATTTGAAAAGCAAGATGTAAATGACCGAGCTTGGCATTAGCCATCAAAAAAATAAATGAAAAATGGGGCTAATTATGTATTTTGTGACAGTATAACGTCGAAACATGAAATACAAACAAATTAACAACAATTCCATCAATCAGATTATGCTGATCATTATCATTGTCTTGATATTGATTCTCGTTTTCAGTAATCTATTATACTATTTACCTGGCTTTTTGGGAGCCATTACGCTTTATATCCTGTTTCGTAAGTCTTATTTCCATCTTACAGATGTTCGTCACTGGAAAAAATCATTGACCAGTATCTTCTTTATTGTGCTTTCTGTTGTTTTTATCGTATTGCCCCTGTGGGCGCTTATCGATTATCTGATAGCACAGCTCAACAGTTTTCTAGGCAACCGCGATGAGATCATTGAGAAATTTAACATGCTAAAGGAATATATGGCTGATAAACCTCTCTTAAGGGATATCGACATGTCAGACGCGGCATTATTAGCTTTTTTGCAAAACTTGACACGTTACGTGCCTAATATCTTAAATTCCGTTGCAGAGGTAGCCGTTAACATTATCGTGACCCTCTTTGTCCTTTATTTTATGCAGGTGCATGCAAAGAAAATGGAAATCACCATATATCGCGCTCTCCCATTCAGCCGTACGAGTAAACAGGAGATATGGGATGAAGTGAATATGATGGTCCGTTCCAATGCGCTTGGAATCCCCATACTTGGATTTTTTCAAGGTATAGTTGCGATGATAGGATATTGGATTTTCGGGGTCGAAAGTTATATCTTGCTTGGATTATTAACAGGAATCGCATCCATTATTCCTATTTTGGGAACCATGACGATTTATGTACCTATCTGCCTCATAGCCTTTGCTACAGGTTCTTTAGGGAATGCTATTGGTCTAACGCTATACTGTTTCTTTTTAGTAGGTGGGATAGATAACATCCTACGTTTTACCATTTTAAAAACCATTGGAAACGTTCCCCCGATGATTACGGTATTTGGTGTATTATTAGGCTTAAACCTCTTCGGTATGCTCGGACTTATCTTTGGCCCATTGATCCTTTCTTCCATTGGCGTATTGGTTAAGGTTTATAGCAATGAGTACGGTAAGGGTATTGTGCGAGATTACAAACGTTCGCGTATCCCGCGACAAAATGGTTCGTCTACGATGAATACAGACAACGAATAAAAACGGTTATTTATATTCTTTTAGTACATCGGCCACCACAAAATTGCTACCTCCGACAAAGATTAGATCTCCGTCTGCATAAGCTCGCTTTGCCGAAGTAAGTGCGCTAGCGATAGAAGAGTATGCTTGGCCCTTTAATTCGTATTTGTCCGCTTCCTCTTTCAATTCCATGGCAGGCAAGGCTCGTGGCATATCCGGGCTACAGAAATAATAAACGGCTTCCTTCGGGAGTTGAGGAAGCATGTGGCTTAAATCTTTATCCCGCATAGCCCCAATAACAACATGTAAATTATGATGTGCTGTTGCTTGGATGTTCGCCACAACCTCCCGTATACCATCTTCATTATGTCCCGTATCGCAGATAATAAGGGGATCTACAGATAGTGTTTGCCATCTTCCTTGTAAGCCTGTATTCCCTTCTACATAAGCGAGACCATACCGTAATTGCTCTTCTCCAATCTCCCACCCAAGTTTTCTCAATTCATCCACAGCCGTCAATACTCCCAAGATATTTTTTTGTTGATAATATCCCGCTAATCCAACGTAGATCTCGTTCGCTATATGGTGTATGTTATCTACGATATTTAACGTTAGGCCAATACCGCTAGGTTCGCAAGCCTGCACGGCTAATTCTGTTGAAGCAAAACGAAGGGGAGCATTCATTTCTCGGGCTTTCTGCTGAAAGACGTAAGCAATTGATTCATCTCGTTCCGATAAAACGACGGGCACATGCGGTTTGATGATACCCGCCTTTTCGTTCGCTATCTCCGCTAGTGTGCTGCCGAGCAAATCGATGTGGTCCATACCAATATTAGTGATCACACATAATTCAGGAACTAAAATATTGGTACTGTCTAATCGCCCACCTAGCCCTACTTCTACAACGGCAACATCTACGTTTTCTGACGCAAAATAATCAAACGCCATAGCTACCGTTACCTCAAAAAAAGACGGTTGAGTCTCTTCTATTAAAGAACGATGTCTATTAACAAAATTGGTGACTTTTCCTTGTGGAATCATTACTCCGTTTATACGGATACGTTCTCTAAAATCGACGAGATGTGGTGAGGTGTATAATCCTGTTTTATATCCGGCAGAAGCCAGAATAGAAGCTAACATATGAGATGTGGAGCCCTTTCCGTTGGTGCCGGCGATATGAATAGATCTAAATTTGTTTTGTGGGTCATCCAGTGCCTGACAAAGACGCATCGTATTGTCGGTATCTTTTTTTATCGCGCTGGCACCATCACGGGTAAACATGGGTAACCGAGCGAATAGATACGCAATTACCTCATCATATGTTTTTACCATGTAAGTTACCTAGACTTGAAGTTGAAAACAATGGTTCCTTGTTGGGATTCCGGTGCGTTCTGCAACTGATTCAAACGCGCCGACATAACTGCACGTTCAATTTTCTCCCATAGTCCTGGCTCGGATAAGGTCGTCCCAGAACGACCGGCTCTGGCAGAAGTAATTCTTCCTTCTTTATTCACCGTAAACAGCACCACCACCCGTCCGGGACGCTGTCCGCGATCGTCAAATTTAGGTGGTACTGCCCAGTTTCGGTTTTTAATGTCCAACATCATATTCCCATCTCCCGAGCCGCCATCACCATAATTACTAGCCAACGGATCTCCTAAGTTACTACCCTGATTTCCAGCAGTCGTGCCAGTTCCATCACCTTTACCTGTAGTATTATTTTGCTTGCCTTTGTATAAAGCATTTGGATTAACCGCAGGTTTCGATTCTTTCTTTTCCGGCGTAGCGATATCTGCGTTTGCCTGTATCGGTTTTTCCTGCTTAGGCACAGCAGGCGCATCATCCATATCCTGTGTTGCGACCACTTTATCCGTCACTTGTTGTGATGGTGTCGGCACAGGAGTCGTATTTGGATCTACTTTATCGGGTTGTACATTATTGGCGTTTTCATTCATAGACGGTTCGTCAACGCTCATGTAATCGTCTCCCATTCCCTCCTCTGCAGTACCATAATTTACAATAATTCCGCCCATGCCATAACGCGGTATATCTCCTCCAAATACGATAAAAAAACCAATCAACACGAATAAACCCATCACCGCAGTCGAAAGCCCCAGCGCCTTAGGCATATTATTTTCCTCTTGTGTGTGGTAATACATATCTTTTTTGTTTAGCTTTTGACCATGCTATTTTCCAAACGTTTAATTCTACTCTCTCTTCGGCTCTGTTGCTAGAACCATCCTGACACCATTCCTATTGGCTATGTCCATCACCGCGATGACGTTCTGAATAGGCACTGCACTATCTGCGTATAACATAATCGTTAATTCCTCACCTGTCGCTATATTCGACTGAATAAGCGGTTCCAATTGTTCTAAACTCACCGGTTGCTTATCAACATGATAAGTCAAATCCGATGTGATGGAAACCGTCATGGTCTTTTTTGCCACCGATTGTTCTCCCGCGCTTGATTTTGGTAAAAGTAACTTGACCACCTGTGGGTTCGCAACTGCAGAAGCCAATAGGAAAAACAACATCAAGAAAAACATGATATCGTTCAGTGCTGCAGTGTGTACCTCTGCTGCAGGCTTATGTCGTCTATTCCTTAAATTCATTTTAAAAAATTTTATACACCCGGCTCGTCCAATAAATCGATAAACTCTACGGCATCTGTTTCCATCCGCAGAATTAGTCTCTCCACCATCATGTTCAATGCGTGATAACCGATATAAGCCAAGATACCCACCGTTAAACCACTAGCCGAGGCAATCATCTTCACATATAGACCGCCCGAAACCGTACCGATATCGATACCTCCAGCCATTTCTACCTCACGAAAAATCTGAATAACCCCAAAAATGGTTCCAACAAAACCCATCATCGGTGCGATACCCGCCACAATACCTAAAATATTGATATTTTTCTCCAATTTAGACACCTCCAGTTTACCTGCATTTTCTATAGCAGCTTCAATATCTTTAATCGGCCTTCCTACACGAGACAATCCTTTTTGGAGCATCCGTCCCAATGCCGAATTGTTGGAACGACATACGGCAACTGCCGCGTCCAAGCGACCAGACATTACATTACTCTTCACCTGTGACATTAGACCGGTATCCGATTTTGTCGCCTTCCTGATCGTGATATATCGCTCAAAAAAGATAACCAATGCGAGAAACAAAAGAAATGTGATGGGAATCATGATCCATCCGCCTTTCATCAACATCTGAATCATATTCAGGCTCTCTTCGGTCGTCGCTAACTCTATAGTCTGCTGTTGAACTGTGTTCAAAGAATCCATCTCTTGCATAAATGACATCGTCTTTATATAATATTTGTTATGAGTTTGTTTACTTTCTATTTAATCTTATCCGGCCAGGCGTCCTTGATGTGATGCCTTTGCACATATTTCAGGGCAGAGTCCACTTCTTGTTTTGTTCCATACGAATCCCAGATTACTTTCTTCCGATTCTTTGCTAGGTTGCTCGGAATGACCCTTACCTTCGGGAATCCAGCTTTATTGTAGGATTCTGCTTGTTCATAAGCCTGTGCCAACGTTTTATGTGAACCTATCACAATCTGCCAAGTGTGGTGTTCGGGAACCAACAGTTCCTTCATTTTTGTTTTTATTTCGGCGCTATCTATATTATTTTGTGCCAGTGAGTCGATGACCTGTGTTGAATCTCCTGCCAACGAAAGCGCCGTCGTATCTCGTTTGTGCAAATTTGAATCGATAGCTAACACTTGTGTTTCCGGTACGCTCGATTGATGTCGGTTTGCTAAATACAACGCAACCATGATTCCTAACGCAATCACGACGATAAATGCATACCATATTGTATTGCTCCGTGGGCTGACCGCCTCTTCATCAGCAACAACCGATTCCACAATATCAGCTGCGACGGGTTGCTCTATTTCCGGTATTGATTGCACGCCCTCCGTCGGTTCTTCACCAATGTTGGCAACATCTTCCATTACAGGGCTCTTTTCATCCAATTCAGGGGTATCCTCTTTGGTGGGTTGCGGTTGTCCGGCTATCGCTTCGACAGGTTCATAATGAAAGCCGGACAGATCCAATGCTTTGAAAACATAGCTATCTCCATAGCTTACCAAATGACCTAAATCATCTAACTTCGCTTGGCCCTCCTCTCGCACATGACGTAGCAAATCGATAACTTGTAATGCTACCGCTTCCTCGGCTTCCTTTCGGTCTATAAGCTCTAACTGCTGTATATATTGAATAAAATCATATCCTTGTCGGCTTGTCTGTTCAAAATCAATATATGTTATAGGTGGAAGATAGACATTTCGCTTCTCGTCATACGTTGCCGGCGTATGGTTCCGCCTGAAAGAACCCAACCCCTCTACGTATACTTCGGGTTGCCTCTTTAACAGGTTATAAACGTTCCTACCTAAATTCATCCTATTTTCTATTAACTCACAAAGTTATATGTTCTGCGCTTAAAATGAAAAATTTAAACCACCGAGTACGTTAAATCCGAGCTTCGGATAATATAAATATGTTTGATATTCTGTATTGAAAATATTATTTGCTTTCACAAATAACCCCAACTGCTTCGTCGCTTTATATTCGGCTCCCGCACTCAAATCGAAAAACGAAGGTACTTCTTTTCTATAGTAGTCGCCTGTTGGGATATAAGCACCTGAAGAAGCGTCATAACTATAATCAAAAGCTTTTCCATAAGATACACCGTGGAATAACGCCTCTGCGTCTATATACAATTTTTCAGAAATATTAAAGCGTGCATTGGCTGCCAGCCGTATTTTTGGTGTATGCCAGACCTCCTCTTGCTGTGCAGAGGTATACTCATCGATATTTAAACGACCTCCCAAATTCACTAATTTGGAAAGACGCACATTAATCTCTCCCTCTACGCCAACATGTTTTACCGCTTTATCGCCATTTCCATCATAAAGGATATCAAACTGAAAAGGCGTTCCTGTATTGTTAACGAACAAGGGCATTCCTTCTAATTGTCGGTAAATGGCTTTTACCTTGTAACCGAATGTTGCTCCTGCGTTTCCTTTAATCCCCCCGAAAATGTGTAAACGCTCCACCATATTCTGAATAGCAAGGTGACTACCTAAAAACGGATTTTGTCTGGCAAATTCCCTATAAGAAGCTTTTTTTACTCCTCCATTTACCCCACCGAAAATATGGAAGTATTCTGGCGCTAAAGCAAAATCCACTTCAGCCGACGGGAAAATATTGAAACTAGTACTATCTCCAAACTCAGGAATAAAGTTCGCGCCTAACGTAATCGCATAATTATCTCCTTTAAAACGGATATACGGGTTTAAAGTTGCTAGCGAATTCTTTGTTCTTCCTCCACTAGAGATATTGTTCGTACCGTCAACACTATTTATATCGACGCTTACATTTGCTCCAACATTAAAAGCGTTCACCCGCTTATTTAGATAAGCAGATAATGCGAATGATGTTTCCTTCGCATCAAATTTATCACTAAACGAATAGGCGTCCAACTTTGCGGAATAGGTTATGGCTTGGTCATCATTCGGGTCATAGTTACTTGTTAGCTCGCCCGTAAAATAAATATCATTGAATGCCTGACTCTCTGGCGATGGGTTTAGAGACGACATACCATCATCCGCCAGCGGTATTCCATAAAAATTGGTCGCATAGCGATTATAGCCGATTAAACCATCGACCGTAAATAAAGGTAGAATTCGTCTGCCGAATACACCTACTTCCTGACGGGAAAATTTCTGCCCTTCTAGGCTTCCTTTTTGACTTAGGTGCTTTAGGAAACCGCCCACCTGCATATTTTCATATTCATCATAAGAGAAATAACCTTCACCCAATATGGTGTTGAAATTTCCTAAGCCAAACTTCACGTAATTACTTCGCAAATCCTGTGCCTGAGAAAAAGGTGTTTCCTGCACATTTAATTCTTTCAATCCCGTGTTGATATCCAGCTTTTTGTCGGGTATATTTCCATAAGATAATTTCGGCATGTAGCTACGCTTATTTGTCATATCGGGGCTACGACGAATCTTAACCGCATCTGCTAGAATAGGCCTATAATCACGGACAATATCAAATGAATCGACTGTCACCGGTCTGTCCGGAACAGTATCCCGCTGTTGTGCATACCCCTCCACACCTATACCAAGTAATAACGCCATGATAGCGTAATTCTTAAATACTTTTTTATGCTTCATCATTCTTCCTATTCTTACTTATTTCAATTTTTGTAAACGAGACTGAGCATCTTTTAGTACATCGTCCTCTTCATTATCATAATTGTCGATTACACTTTCTAATGTTGACTTCGCTTGGAAGGTATCGCCTTTACCAGCATAAGCATCAGCCATTAGAATAAATCCTTTAGCCACCCAATAGTCATACGAAGAAAAGGTATTGGAAATATCGAATGCGGACTCAATCGCTTTATCGTATTGCTTCGCTTTCAATTGTTGGTCCGCTACGAGATATCTCGCTTCTGCTCCCGTAATGGTATTGCTCTTCAATGCTGCGAGATTAAATTCTTTCAATGCTTCCGCCGATTTATTAGTAGCCCCATATGCTTTACCCGAATAAAGATGAGCAAGTGCAATATCTTCTTCGGAAGATTTATCGTGTTCTTTCACCAATTTTGCGTAGGTTTCTGTCTGCACATAATCTCCTAAATTATAGTAAGCGATCAGTTGGTTTTTGATCGCAAAACCATAATTTGACTTATATTCGGAGGTCAACTCTAGCTTTCGCAATACCTGTACAGCCTCATTGTACGCCTTTTTATTTAGGTGTAATTTGGCAACGCTAACTAAAGTTTGTTCGGTATAAGCACTAGTCCAATCGTTCATGATAATATTAAAATCGTGAAGAGCTTCGCTGTCTTTACCTAACCGCGCATAACTTTCCCCGCGGATAAAGCGTGCGTGTTTCTCTTGAATAGGTTTTGGAAATTTATCAAAATAGGCATTTATTGCCTCGACCGCCCCTTGATAATTACCTCTATCAAATAATGTTTTTGCCACGCTAAAGGTGTGGCTATCCTGTTCGGCCGTGCTCAAGTCACCAATATTGGTACTCGTGGCATAGCGGATATATCCAGTTGCATCGCCTTTATCTAAGTAGATATTCTCAATGGAACGCATGGCTTGCTGCGCCTCATCTGTTATCGCATACTGATCTACGACGCGCTGGAATGTCGCTAACGCAGCTTCATTTTCATTTTTATTATATTGAACCAATCCAATCGTAACCAATGCTCGAGGCACATAGCTACTACGAGGGTAATCTTCTACCATCTGTTGTAAGCCATCAATTGCACGATCATGGTCACCCATTAAGAAATGCGTATAGGGAATTTCAAAGGCTACATCATCCGCATAATTTGATTTTGGATACTTCGTTACAACTGAATTTAATGTGGCAATTTTCGCATTGTTATCCCCTTGTAATCCTTGTATAATTCCTCTTTGGAACAATGCGTAATCCTGGCTCGCCGCATTCGAGTTAATCAGCCGATTATAATATTCCATCGCCCGACCGTAGTTTTTCATACCGAAATAAGAATCTGCTAAACGGGCAATGGCGTCGTTGCGTGTATTCAACTCTATTCCCTCTTTGCCACCTGTTGCCAAAAAGCGTTCAAAGTAATTCGCGGCGGTATTATAACGATCGTTACGGAATGCTGCATAGGCTAGCGCATAATTGGCATAACTGTATACATCCGTTTTACGTGCTGCAGGCAATTGCATGAATTTGTTAAAATTAGCTACAGATTCGCCATACTTACGTACTTCATACATGGCTTCCGCTTTCCAGTACAACGCCAAAGCATATATCTCTTGATCATATTGGTGGGCTTCAGAACGCATGAACATGGAGATGGCATTTTCAAAAGCGCGTTCATTATAGAACTCCAATCCACGATAATAGGTTACTTTTTGGTAAGCGGCATTAGCCTCCTGGCCACGCTTTCCGATACTTTCCAAAATATCGACCGCAGCACGGTAGTTTTTTGTACTCAACAATACTTCTGCCAATAAAGTTTTTGCTTCTTCCAAACGCGCGGAACGTGGGTATGTATCTAAATATTCTTGCGTTGCGTCCAAGGCTACTTGATGAAACTCCAACTCGTACGATAGCTTCGCGTAATTAAAAAGCCCCTCTTCTTTAAGCTCCGGATCGAAATCCAATTTTGAAGCTCTAAAAAAAGCATTACGTGCACTTTGCTTATTTCCAGTTTTCAAAAAGGCATCCCCCAATGTAATCATCGCACTCTGATAATAGGCATCTGGCTCACTCAGCTTCTCTAATTCGCTGATGGCTTTGTCATAATCCTTCAGTCTATAAGCAATGTAACCGATCTGGTAGCTATCTTGATTGTTTTGTGTTTTTCCTTGATCCTGGGCCTGAAATTTATCGTAATAGCTTTTTGACTTTTCTAAATCCCCTTTTATAAAATAAGTTGCCGCGACGATCCGGAAAAGCTCTGTTTCATTCTCTTGCTTCGTACGATCCAAGATGGGCAAAGCATAATTTAAAACATCATCATAGCGCTTATCTAAAAAGTAAAGCGCAGTGATATAATAAGGATAGCTGTTTTCATAGGCCTTCGATCCCTCTAGCCTTTCGAATTCATTTAATGCCGTTTTATATTCAGCATCCAAATAGCTCAAATAGGCGTAGTAATAGATCGATGCTTCCTGATACTGACCACTTTCATCTTTCAAACGTTCAAATAGTGGTTTGGAAGTCTCGTAATCATCCGTCATAAACTTCGCATAAGCAAGTTTAAAACGGTACTCTACGTTCTCGGCACCTGCAAGGTTCTTACTGTCAATTTTTTCAAACCATTCTATGGCTTTAACATAGTCTTTCTTCGCATAATATGATCGACCTATCTGAAAATACGCCGCTTTCGAATTGGCACTGGCCGGATAGTCTTTAATATATTTCAAGAAACGGGATTCGGCATTGGTATCGCCTAACTCCAGTGCACAGATAGCTTGATAAAAGCGAACATTTTCTTTGATTAGGGTGAGCTCCTCCGTCTCGTCCAGTTGCAAGGTAGATTTAGTCCGGATGTCTTCGACTCGATCAAACTGCTTTGCTGCAGAGCTAAATTTCCCTCTTTCAAACAACTCCATTCCGGATTTGTACGCATTGTTTATCTGTTGCCAGGCCGTTTGTTGCCCAAACGCAGTGGCCCCCATTAAACTCAATGCCACTCCTACACCATAAATTTTCTTATTCATACTGATGAATTATTCAACAACTAAATCTTCGCATTAAACATGAAAACGCCTCACCTCAAGGCTCAATTCTTCAGGATACTAAATTATAACTAAACTTTCACGTTTTCCTCAAAAGTTCTTAACATCTGTTGGTAACCATGTCTTTATAACGAACTTTTTACCCAAAAAATATGCCCAACTTTTAAAAGCTGGGCATATTTCATTTTTTTTAACGCCACAGGACCGAACATCCGTCGATCACCCCCGTTGTCCAGCAAGCAAATAAAGCACCGCCATACGCACCGCCACACCGTTTTCAACCTGTTCCAGAATGATGGAATGTTCACTGTCCGCCACATCTGATGTGATCTCTACCCCCCTATTGATCGGACCGGGATGCATAATCGTAATCTGTTTATCCAAAGAATCTAGAATCTCTTTATTAAGCCCATAGAGCATAGAATATTCCCGTAAGGAAGGAAAATAACCTATATCTTGCCGCTCAAGCTGTATACGCAACATATTAGCCACATCACACCACTGTAACGCCCTGCGTAAATTGTGCTCCACTTTAACACCGAGGGAACTGATATATTTTGGAATCAGGGTCGTCGGCCCACATACCATGACCTCCGCTCCCTGTTTTTGCAAGCAAAGGATGTTCGACAGTGCAACACGGGAGTGTAGTATATCGCCAATGATCGCTACTTTTCGCCCCGCGACTTCACCCAAGCGCTCACGAATAGAAAAGGAATCGAGTAAAGCCTGCGTAGGGTGTTCATGCGCACCGTCTCCGGCATTGACGATCTGTGCATCGACATGTTTACGCAGGAAAACGCCAGCTCCCGCATACGGATGGCGCATGACAATCATATCGACTTTCATGGCCAAAATATTATTAACCGTATCAATCAATGTTTCACCTTTACTAACAGAGGAAGAAGAAGCTGCAAAATTGATAGTATCAGCGGAGAGGCGTTTTTCTGCTAATTCGAAAGATAAACGCGTACGCGTAGAATTTTCGAAAAACACATTTGCAATCGTAATATCCCGTAGAGACGGAACTTTCTTTATCGGACGATTTAATACTTCTTTAAAATTTGCTGCCGTATCCAGAATAAGTTGAATATCATTTTCATTCAAATCCTTTATTCCCAGAAGATGTCTTGTACTTAGCTGCTCTATTGTAGTTGACATGTTATCAAAATTTTCTCTCGCGTTATTTCTTTTCCGTAATCAGCACAATGCTATCTGTCTCGTCGATATCCTGCCAGCTCACAATCACTTTTTGCGAATCAATAGAATCCACCTGTATGCCAATATAGTCAGGCTGGATAGGTATTTGACGAGAAAAACGACGATCGACGAGCACCATGAGTTCCATTTTACCCGGCCTGCCAAAAGCTTGAATCGCATCCATTGCGGAACGAATGGTTCGTCCTGTCCAGAGTACATCATCGATCAAAATAACGTCTTTGTCATCGACCATAAAATCGATATCTGTACTGTTTGCGATCAACGGATTAGCACCCTTCATTCGAAAGTCATCGCGGTAAAAAGTAATATCTAGAATACCGAGTTGGATCTCTGCCCCCGTCATTTTTTCCAGTTCATTTTGAATACGTTTCGCCAAGTAAGTGCCGCGGGGTTGAATCCCAATAAGCACCGCATTGGAAAAATCGCCATGATCCTCAATCAGCTGCTGGCATAGACGCTTGATCGTTATTTGAAATTTAGCTCCTTCTAATAAAATGGATTGTTTCATCATGGGAATATTTAAGCAAAAATAATGTATTTTTTGTGCTTTTCCTTTTTTTATTCGCCAGCTTGTTCAAAATAATGTCTGTACGTCTGGAATAACTCGTTTATTTGTTTTTTCAACTCCGGTTGGTCGATCTCATCTAACATGTGTTTGTATCGTTGAATCGATGCTAGCCCAAAACGCATATTCTGATATTCCAAGTTAGATTTTGTTTGTCCTACCCTCTCGTAATACGCCATGTTTTCGCGAATAAAGGTTAAGTTTCGCTGTGTAATCTCATTTGCCTTATCAGCTTCACCTACTTCATACATAGCCCCCAGTAGAGGAACATAACCCATTACCTCCGACATAAGAAATGCCTTTTTTGGCATATTTTCATACGCATCCAACACCAATTTCTTCGCTTTGTCCGTTTCCCCTCCCGACAACAGTTGCTGTGCAGATTGACCATATATCGATCCCACATACATACTGATATAGCGATAGGAATCAGGATCTATATACGACGCATTTCCAATATTGCCCCACGAAAATTTATTCATTACGTTATCGTATATCTGTTCGGTGTTCTCGATCGTGGATGGATCTCCTTCTTGTAATCCGAAGTCGACCGGCATCAGGCGATAGGCAAAACCTTCGTTTATTAAATACCTATCCAATCCCATGTAGTTTGTTTCCGGTGTAGTAATCGTATAATAGATAGGACGTTTCCAATTATTATTAGCCAAAATTGCCAACATCGAAAGTTCCGCGCGGCTCACATAGTTTTGACTGTATGTCCAGCGCATGGTATCCACAATAGCAGATTCCCATTCTTTAGGAACAACTTTATTTACCAAAACAGCCTTTTTATCCACAGTCAACTCCATTTTTTTAGTTGGCAACACGTTAACGAACTCACCGCTCTGTAATTGCGCTTTATTCTGCTGATTATCTGACAACATCACCTTCAGAAGATCTTGAACGGGAATATAGCCCGGCACATTATAATCTTGGTAATAAATTACATCACGCACACCATCTTTAATCAGTTCAGGGTCAATATTAATGGGCAATGCGTCAGCGTCATTGACTTTCTTCATCATCTGTTTCATATACCAATCCGCACTAAGTAGACTCAAATTGACAACGCGAACGTCGGTACGGAAACCTTCCACCTCTTGCACATACCACAGCGGATAGGTATCGTTATCCCCATAACTAAACAAAATCGCATTAGGCGCGCAAGATTCCAGATAATTTCGAGCCATATCTCTCGCTAAAGATTTCTCGGAACGATTGTGATCATTATAATTCTGCGCAATAAGAATAACAGGACCCGCCAATACACCTACAACTGCTGCCGCATACCCCGCAACCTTTATATTCGTTCTCTTTCGAAGGAAATCTGCAATCGCCAAAACACCCAGACCAATCCAAATACTGAATGCATAAAAAGAACCGGCATAAGCATAGTCTCGCTCCCGCGGCTGTAATGGGTTTTGGTTCAGATATAATACGATAGCAATACCAGTAAAGAAAAACAATAACCCGACTACACCAGCATCACGCTGTCGTTTACCAAAGTGCCAAAAAGCTCCAAGTAACCCTAGAATAAGTGGTAGAAAAAAATACGTATTCCGAGACGGGTCTGTTTTCGCCGAAGTGGGTAGCGCATCTTGTCCACCAACCAACATATTATCAATAGGTTTGACACCACTTATCCAATTTCCCTCCGTAAAGGAACCATGTCCTTGCTGGTCATTTTGGCGTCCAGCAAAATTCCATAGAAAGTAGCGACCGTACATATGCCCAATCTGATAACCAAAGAAGAACTTTAAGTTGTCTGCAAATGTCGGTGCCTCATTCGGTCCCAATCCCAAATATTCTCGATAATATTCTGGATGTCCACCTTTATCACTGTAAATTCGGGGAAATATAGTTTCTCTATCATAACCATAGGCCGGATTACGCTTAGCGACCACATATTTATTACCATCCTTGCGATACACTTTCTTTCCATCTTCTACACTCGTAAGCCGGGCGTCGAAGAACTTACCTTTAAAGAGGGGCTCATCGCCGTATTGTTCCCTGTTCAAATAACTGAGAAATGAAAACGCATTGTCGGGATCACTATTATTTAAAGTAGGATTAGCTTTTGCACGAATCATAATCATCGCAAAAGAACTGTACCCCAAAATAATAAAAGCCGTACTGATCATGGCAATATTCAAGATATACTTCTTCTTTTTGACAGAATAATAAATACCGTAGGTCAATCCGCCAACGAGTAATAGGATAAAGAAAGCGAGACCGGAACCAAAACCTAAGCCCAGCGTATTCACGAAGAACAAATCAAAATAAGCCGCAATTTTAACAGAATATTGGATGACCCCCCAAAGGATAAAGGCCAACACAACGACTCCTAGCGCCAACGCTTTTAAAATTCCAGCACTGGTACTTTGTTTTGTTTTCCGGAAATAAATAACCAAAGCGATTGCAGGGATAACCAATAAGTTCAGCAAATGCACGCCAATGGACAACCCCATCACATACGCTATCAGGACAAGCCATTTATCTGCTTGCGGCTCATCCGCCCGCGCCTCCCATTTCAATATAGCCCAAAATACGACGGCCGTGCAAAGAGAAGACATCGCATATACTTCCGATTCCACAGCAGAAAACCAAAACGTATCCGTGAAAGCATATGCTAGTGCCCCTACCACTCCAGAAGCCATAACGACAAATAGTTGCGGAGAACTTAATTCGGCATGGTCCGATGTGCCGACAAATACTTTACGCGCCAAAGCGGTAATTGTCCAAAACAGAAAGAGAATTGTCAAACCACTACAGACAACAGATCCTATATTCATCCAAAATGCAATCCGTGACGTATCCCCCATCGCTAAATTGGAAAATAGATTTTGTATCATCAAAAACAGAGGGGCGCCCGGTTGGTGCACAATCTGCATTTTAAAAGCCGAGGCAATAAATTCACCACAATCCCACCAGCTCACCGTACGTTCGACCGTCATGATATATATTACCGTCGCGATGATTCCACATATCCATCCCAAAAGGTTGTTGATCTTCTTGTAATCCATTCTATACTAGATAAGGTTATTCTAAAATACGCTCCGAAAATAAGGAATACTAACCGACTATTAAATATTATTTGCACATTTTAACGAAGTTTGTTACAAACGCTACAATTAAAAGCTCATACTTTCTACTTCTCGTAAAAAAATATTTCACTGAGAATCAGTCTGGATATAGGATTTTAGCTATTTTTTTTTGTAAGTTTTAAAAACTGCTGTATATTTGCATCGTCAAAACGGAAACAAACCCGGTTTCGACAAAAGTTTGTCCCATAGTATAAGGGTAGTACAAGTGATTTTGGTTCATTTAGTCTTGGTTCGAATCCAGGTGGGACAACAAAAAGAGAGCGCATATATGCGCTCTCTTTTTGTTGATCTAATCTTTGTGCGTTTCTATAACGTTAGAAAATATACGTCAAACCAATTGTTCCCCCACCGTGAAAGGTATTTCTTCTCTGGTCGGCTCCCCAAAACCTCCATACCCGACCCCTAGCTTCCTGCATAGGATTGACTGCCTCCGCATAGGTTAGCGAAGGTGCCGCATATACCTGAAGATGCCGGCTTAAATTGATCGCCGGTACAAGACGTAGAGAACTTCGGTTAGGATCAATGTATTTAAAATCCTTATCAAAATGTGTGCGATGAACCAGTTCTGTAGACAAGGTAAACGTTGTTCTTCGCAACAGATGCGCTCCAATACCCGCCTCAATACCGTATTTAACGTCATGATCACTTAGATAGGCTCCTATTCCCAAGACACTATATAACACCCGTCCACCACTTTTAAAATTTAAATTCGTGAACCGACTTTCGTCGATGCCTACTGACAATTGACGGGAGCCATTTCTAATCCAATTAAACACGCCAATAGGATAATCGCTACTGTCGGCAACGTTAACAACAGCAAACTGTACACCGTGCACCTTCTTGGCTACATTAATTCCTCCCGCCAATTGGCTTCCGATCTCATCCTTAGCTAAATTCATCACGCCGGCAAACTGCAGATTCTTTGGAGCATAATTAACCTTATTGATACCCCCTGTTAATTGTATTCCCGACAGAGCCGTATCCGCGCTATTCCACCCGCCTGCAAATTGTGCACCGGCCAATTTATTCAAACCAACATTGCTGATTCCCGCCGCCTGGAATCCTTTAACGTCGCCTCCAACCACATTGAATAAACCGGCAAATTGGAGGCCGTGCATATCAAACTGGTTGACATTAAAAGCACCAGCAATTTCCGTCCCATTCACTCCCGCTGTATATCCTCCAATGATGTTTAGCGAAAACTTATTAACTACCTGCGAGTTGAAAAGCCCGTGCGTACTCAAACCAGGAGTCATCGAAACTTGAAAAGGGCTGTACACAAAGAATCCTCCTAAATTAAGGTTTTGTATTCGTTGTCTGGAACTCGTAAAGAATCTACCAAAGGCGGTATTTGAAATCATTTTACTAGAATCAGACGCATAATAATACCCAGTTTTCCTCTCCTTCCCGGAGAGCGACACCTCTACCGGGAGCAATAAGACGAGCATCGTATCGCGGTAGTTTTCTTTACTCAAGGCAATTGTAAAAGTAGCTTCTGGATGCTTAACATCTAGCTCAAAATATCCACGTTTATTCGTAAGCGTAGCTGCTTGATATGTCGTTCTGTCGTATACGGTCGCAAAACTAACCGGTATATCCGTTCGAATATCTTTAACATAGCCAGAAATTCTCGTCCGATTATTTTTGGTCGTATCCAAATCGACGGTACTTAAATTCATCTGTTGCGGAGCATACCTTATAATAATATGCGAATTGGTCTCGTTAAAACTGTATTGCTTGCCAAGCAACTTTTCCAAATAATCGATCAACGTCCCTTGATAAGAGCCTACAAAAACTTCTTTATCTAAATCGAGTAGTTTGCTATCATAGGAAAACAATACCGCTTGATCTTTTTTTAAGATCTCAAAAACATCTCTCATACTTGCTCCCTCAAATTTCGGCAGCTGTATATTGTTTGAAAGTCTATTTTGAGCAAAGACTGGTAAATAGTTAAAAACAACGATCACCGCGCTAACCAGGAAAAGCTTCGATTTCCGAATAATATATAGGATAATTTTCAAATGTTTGATAACGTCAGCGTATTTTGACATAAACTGTTTAATTAATGTAATAGGCCTCATCTTTTTTACTTATTTTTAAACTGAACGTTTTAAGAATCACGTCAATGATTTCGTTCAGATCCTGCTGCTCAAACGTCGCCGTATAGGTTAAAGCCTTGATTCTTGGGTCTTCGATAAGAAACTTTTTTTGATAGGCCTTCCCTAAAATTTCAAAAACTCGTGGCAAGGGTGTATTTTCGAATGTAAATTCCTGATGAACATAATACCGATAAAGCTGATCCGGAACGGTGTCTATGCGGGCTTCCCGATCAGAGGTATCCGAGACAACAATCATCTGATTAGGCTTTAAAACAACTTCCTGCCCTCTGTAGCCAACTTTTACAGCACCACTCGCAACAATAACTTCTGTATCCATTCCATCTCGCCGAACCTGAAAACTTGTCCCTAACACTGTGATTTTACTTTTACCGCTTTCGATGACAAAAGGATGATGTATGTCTTTTTTTACGTCAAAAAAGACTTCTCCTTTCAGTAGTCGAACCTTTCGGTCTTTCTCAAGCCATTGCTTTCGATACACCATTTCTGCGTGTGTATTTAGATGCACCGTACTCCCGTCCGGCAATCCAATGTGTTGTACCTGTAGATCTGTTGCTAGTTGTGTTTCTACGCTTAGAAAAGATCGGAGTCCCCAAAAAGCAAATGCCCCCAACAGTACCAACGACGCAGCTATGTGCATCCAATTCAGGCTATATCGCTTCCCCTTGCCACGCATCCGAACGAAATCAGACCATGCCTTATCAATGTTTATTTCAGGAACCTCATTAAATTCGCCCCCAATGTCCCATACTTTTTTCATTTCCTCCAATTCCTTTTTATTGTCGCTTTGCTCAGCAACCCACGCTTCCACCAAAAGACGCTCTTGATTGTTGGCTTCTCCAACAATATATTTTATTATCAATTCTTTCATAATCCTGTCATGATGATTAAAGTCAATAGATTTAAATAATCTGCGAGATGATGTCGCAAGTGTTTCAACGCTCTGGTCATATGCCCTTCCACAGTTTTTAGTGACAATGTCAGCGCGTCTGCTATTTCATGATATTTCAATTCCTGAAACCTACTCATCTCAAATACCATCCGGCTCTTTTCTGGTAATCTAGCCAGGGCGACATGCAATTGTCGTCGCAATTCAGTATCACTTTGTTCTGCATAGGTGTGATTAGCCCCAGCATGTTGCAGATCTATTTCATATCGAACCTTTCGTTGTTCTCGCTTAATGAGATTTACACTCTCGTTATATACCGCACGGTACAGATAGGATCGAACAGATGTATGGATAATCCGTTGCCAGTCTTTTTCCCACAGTTTCAAAAAAACTTGTTGAACAGTTTCTTCCGCCGTTTCGGTATTCCCCAATATTTTAAAAGCATATCGATGCAGCTCTCCAAAATGAGCCCTGAATACTTCTTCAAATTTTTTTTCTTTATCTAACAGCATATTTATATTCTAAATGCCCTAACTATCTATAAAGACAATCAATTCGGTTTTCACCCTTGAAAGATTTTCTCTTTTTGTTTTTTCATCCACATTCTCTATCCTGTTGGAACAAAAATAGACAACGACAATTTATTTTTATTTTACAGTAAGGGTATATCCAGAATAAACTGTCATATACCTAAAAGAATAAACAATATTTAATCTTAAACGTAATCACAAAATGAAAAAAATGCAAAAACAAGCACAGCACGTATTAACGATTTTCGTTTTATGTCTTGGCTTTCAGTTAACAACATATGCCCAAGACATTACATACGGTTTGAGGGCAGGAGCTTTATACAATATCCCAAGCTTTGGCAATAAAGCGGTCAGTGATTCTGAATCGAAGTTTGGGATACAAGCGGGAGTTTTCGCTCGAACTTCTGAAAAACTATATCTGCAAGGAGAATTAACCTTTTCTACCTTTAAGTCGAAATATACATTTCAACAACGAAACTACAATCCGACTTTCTATCAATTGAATTTACCGATCCAACTAGGCTATAAAATCATAGAAACAGAGCAAATGAATTTACGAGCTTCCGTAGGTCCTCAAGTAAACTATAACTTAAAAAAGATTGATGCTACAGATAACACAAATTTCAATACATTCACTTTTGATGGCGTTGTGAACATCGGAACGGACATCAATCGCTTTATGATAGATCTTCGATATAACCACTCGGTTAACAAAACGAGTAAAGCCCTTGATAGCCGAGATCGAATAGTAGGCTTATCTGTTGGATATAAGTTTTAAATTGTAATATTATTATAAATGGAAAACGGTTCGAACCACGGTTCTCATCTTGCCTAAAATTAAAAAAGACTGACGAAAATCAGTCTTTTTTAATATACCCTATTTTGTAGGCATTTGCGTTCTGTTGATAGCACCTTTTCCAATCAAACAATATACTTTGTTATCATCAAGACAGGCGGTTCGTCGATAACAATTTACTCTTTCTATTTTTTCAGCTTATCTACTTGTATAGCTATCAATTTGGGCAAATAATTAGGTGTACAATTTTTGGCAACTATTTCATCCTTATATAAGCCAGTGCGTTCGCCAAGTTCAATACATCTGGAGCGATATTTTTCTTCAAAAATTCCGATTTGAGCCGTCGTGTAATTCATAGCCCATTGTACTTCTGGCACCTCCTTTTCAATACGTATTTCGATTTTAGAGAGCAATTCTTCCGTATTTGGAGGTGGTGTTTGTCCAACCCAACGTAGACGAGCCTGATAATACCAAAAAACTCGTCTTTGCAACGAAGACGGACTATTTTCCCAACTTTCCATTAATGAAATTGTCTTTTTGTCTTTGGAAAGTTGATTTGCCATTAACCAGTCAATTAACTGAAGTTTTTCACCATCATTATGTTGCCTAATGTTGTTATCTAACTTATCGATGAGTTTTTGCGAAAGCTGCTTCTTGTCCATAATCAGAATAGCCAATTGTCGGGGTAAAAACTCCCCCGTAGACCAAAGTTCCAAAGCAAGTTCGTGATCTTTTTTAATCTCGCTCGCAATCTTCCGTAGATCGCCCAACTTAGCTCCACTATTGATTTGGGCCAAGACGTTTTCTGCTTTTGAAGAGCGTTTCATATCAATCTTTGTTTTACCCCTATTTTAACAAGCTTAATTCTTTGGTCATTTCTGCAACCGCCTCAGGTCTGCCGTGAAATTGTGCAGGCGTGTTCTGAAATAGTTCAATTTTCCAGCCGCTCTCCTGTTTTATCGCAATTATTGTCTGAATAGCATTCGCTGCTGGGTTAATGTCTTTTTGTCCGTGCGAAATCATACCGACAATGGCTCTAAGCGTAGCGACTTCCGCATGTAAAAAACGAATTCCTTTAACTTTCCATATATATTCAGCTGTCTGATGATCCTTAAATATTTTCCTCATTTCATTTTCAATTTCGTTCCTGCCATTGTATTCACTACCGTCAAAACCTATGGATATTCCATTATCAGTAAACAAGGAAGCCATTTTGGCGGCATCTTGTTTATTCCAGGCATTTAATAAATCTGCGTGAAGTTTTTCTATTTCTGTTTTATCCATATTTTTTGATTATAATGTCATCATGACTCCGCAATTAGCTTAACTAAATTCAATGCAGATTCCCAACCGACGAAAGCGTCATCAATCGTGTTTTTGTTTAATGCTTGAGTTGGAAGTCCCAGATATTACTAGATCGTTGAACAACCCATTCTGGTTTATCATATTTTCAGGAACATCTTGTCTGAACGCCCAAAATGCAACAATCTTTATCGTTGTTACAATCTTATTGTTACAAATCTAAAAATATCCGTTTTTTATCTTCTTTGCATAAGACAAGAAATTGAACATTTATTTATGATAACCAAGCATATCATCGTTAACAGATGTTCCAATTGGCTGTTAATATTTGCCAGGTATGTCAAATAAGCTCTGTGTTCGGCCGAGGAGGGAGGTAAAGCTCCTGCGGATCGAACCAACGGTTCTCATCCTGCCCTAAAACAAAAAAAGCCCGACTTGTTGTCGAGCTTTTTTCGTCGGGGTGGCAGGATTCGAACCGTTATCATGCCCTACTTTTACTTTTCTTATTATTTCTTCTAAAGCTACATCAGGGTTAATGCGTTGAAGACTTTCTAAAAATATGTCCTCAAATATATTACTATCTGATCTTCTAATTTGTTCTCGTAAAGGGATATACGTGTACCCCAAGCGCATTAGATGTAATAACGCAGGAATCTTTACACGTGAATTTTCGTTAAATGCCATTATATCGTTTCGAAGATCTGATCAAACAATAATTTCAAGTCCTTGTGTACCTCGTCAAAAGCAGGTAATTTCTTTGTAGAGATTTGATGTCCCAAGCTTGATTTCCAAGCTCTTTTCACTGTATTTTCACTCCGAGCGTTAAGTAATTGTTCTACTCCTGTAAATTCAAGTCCTTTAAATGCCATTTTCGCTAAGAAAGCCTGTTTGATTTCTGTCCAAGGCAGATCATTGACATGCTTGGATAAATACCATATATCATAATAGTCGCGAGGTGCTGTATAGGAGCGTTGGATCAAAGCTCTTAATTTTTCAGATAACACTTCTTTGATATCATAACAGGCAATTTCATTGACTGCAGAACTCAGCTGATCGGAATAATCATGATAAACTGTTTTCAACGTCGGTGCGAATAGCATCTTCTCGTACAGAATAATTTCAACCTTAATTGAAGTCGTCCAACGGGACGGATCTGGTGGAATTTGGTCCTTGGAATGATCGGCTCCCCAAAACTTAACAACCGCAGCGTAGCCAGTAGGCATATCATTGTGCCGAAGATCGGTGAGTTTTTCAAGATGTAATTGCATTCCAGTACGTTCTTGTACCAATGACATGATTTGCCGCAGCAAATCTTCATCCAATTGAAAATCCGGATTGATGGATGTGAAATCTAAATCTTCTGAAAAACGATAATCCACGATATAACATTTCCGTAAACATGTTCCCCCTTTGAAGATTAGTGCTTTCCTGCAAGAATCTATCGAAAATATAGCATCGACAAAATGTCCTAATACCCAATCCTTGTCGATGGTACTTCTGGACACTTCGTGTTCCAAAGCTTTTTTCTCTATTTCCTTTTTCAGTATCATTAGTATTGTTTATTGGATATGTCTAACAATTCCTCCCGGCTGATATTCAATCGCAATCGCCATTCTGCGACAAATTCACCTTCTTCCAATCCCTGAGGATCAAACAAGTTATATTTATTTTTTACCTGCATCTTGGCAAAATCTATAAAAGATTCCATGCTTGGAATTTGGAGAAGCTCAACCAAATAGCCAATACGTTTGGTAACCGCAATATTATTTACAGCCTGGCAGTACTCGATTAATTTAGAAGATTGCATTTGCGCTTGACCAACTGCTCTGATCAATTCTGCATAGCCACCAGAATGTTGAGGTAGATCAAAGCAATCAACTATTGTTTTCTCTACATCAGTGATCGGATACTGAAGGTTGCCATAACCATTGTGTATGATCCCTGTTTTTTTATTAGCTGCTATCCTAACGAATTTATAAGAAGTGCCGAGAATTGATTTATCGTACTTTTTATGTGTCGTTTGAATAAAAACCGTATTAGAGAACTGTTCTGTCAATCCATGTAAATTCAATGCAGACCAATATGCGACAGCACTATTTTCAGCAACGAAAGTACCTATGACATATTCGTCCCGAAAACCTTGTTTGCAAAATTTGCCTTTTTCTATTCGCACAAGTAGTTCCTTGTCGACTAGATTTTCTAGGATTTCACTTAAGTTGTCAAACTTTTGTTCTAGCAACTGCTCAATTTCAGAGAATTTGAACAACTGAATTTCATAGTCGTCCAGCAACTTTAAGAATTCGAGCTGTGGTTTAGTTAAATGTTCAGATATATAAACGCTGTCTGCCATATTACCAATCATGGAACGATAAGACCTAAAAATTGGGTCTTATCGTTCCATGATTGGTAAAGATAAGTAACAATTTACCAAAAAGCAACGTTTAATACCAAATCTCAGTAAGCACCTTTAATAAATGAAAGCCTACCAGATAATTAATATTTTTAAGATGTATATTCCAATTCATTATCTTAATACCAAAATAAAAACAAGTGGAATTCACAAACGACGACATAATCTATTTTCTCAACCTTTTTAGAGGTCGCGAGGACGTATTTGCTTTACGCTGGGAGAAGGGAAGTAAAAGCGGGTACATGCCGGCCTACAACTATGATCCATATCATTATAGACTACATAAAGCTAATGGCGGCACTTTTCAAAGCTATGCCCACAAAACCTACCTGCCATTGTCAGAAATAGAAATTACTAAGCATCTTAACGGCCTTCAGCATATCGGAATTTATCCACTGTTGCAAGACAATACTACTTGGTTTTTAGCGGCTGATTTCGATAAATCTAATTGGAAAGAACAGGCATTGAAATTTTTAGAAGCGTGTACTGCTAAAAACGTTCCTGCTTACCTTGAACGCTCCCGTTCCGGCAATGGGGCACATGTATGGATTTTCTTTGAGATCCCTTATCCAGCAGCCAAAAGTCGTAAGTTATTTACGCATATCTTGGAAGGGTGCGGTGCATTCTCGCCATTTGATAAGAGTTCCAGCTTTGACCGTCTGTTTCCAAATCAAGATTACCTGTCGGGTAAAGGTTTAGGAAACCTAATTGCACTGCCCTTATTTTTGTCGGCTTTACAGAAAGGCAACAGTTCCTTTGTCGACCCTAAAACAATGGATCCATTTCCTGATCAAATCGCATATCTAAAAGAAGTAAAAAGAGTAAGTTTAAATTTACTAGAGGAATTATATAACGATACTGGGGCTACTAGTGCAGATAGCTATATCCCAGCTATTGACGAAAAACTTAAGATTACCCTAAGCAACACGACCCGTCTAAATAGTCACGCTATACCTTTTGTACTAATCAATTTTTTGAAGGAGCAACTTAATTTTGCTAATTCAGCCTTTATTATCAAGAAAAAGTCAGGGAGAAGCACTTTCGAAACGCCAAGATTTTTTAAATTAATTGAAGAAACGGAAAATGAAATCCTTATCCCAAGAGGATTTATTGGAAAATTGCTACGATTCTGCAGAGAAACACAGGTAGCACATGACTTTGTTGATAATAGACATGAACTCCCGGCAATCCAATTCTCTTTTAATGCCGCATTGCGAAAGCATCAAACCAATGCTGTAGCGGTAGTAGAAAAAAAGGATTTCGGTGTAATTGTCGCACCACCAGGAACAGGAAAAACTGTTATTGGGTTGAAGATTATTGCAATCAAACAACAACCTGCACTTATTGTCGTGCATCGTAAACAGCTGTTAGATCAATGGATAGAACGTATTGAATCATTCTTGGGGATACCAAAAGCAGATATCGGAATTATAGGGCAGGGAAAAGCAAAATTGGGTACCAGTAAGATAACCATTGCAACGATACAAAGTCTCCCTAAATATATCGAAATTATTCAAGACAAATTTGGTACAATTCTAATCGACGAATGCCATCATATTCCAGCGGAATCTTACCGTACCACCGTCGGAAAACTTAACAGTGTCTATTGCTACGGTCTCACAGCGACTCCTTTTCGGAAATATAATGATGATAAATTGATCTTTACTTATCTCGGTGATATCATTACGGAAATCCGACCAGAGGAAATTGAAGATTACAAAAGGGCAAATATCATCGTCCGGAATACCAAACTCCATGTTCCCTATAATTCTAAAACCGACAGTTTCGAAACACTTTCCCAAATTCTAATTCATGATACAGCAAGAAACCGATTAATAGTAGACGATGTATCCGCAGAGCTAAATCAAGGAAAAAAGGCGGTTATAATTACCGAAAGAAAAGAACATATCGAAACGCTTAATCTATTGCTAAAATCAAATTATGAAACCATAACGCTCAGCGGAGATGATTCAGACAGTAGTAAGAAAGCGAAATGGAAAACATTGTCAGAAGGAAATTTTCAAGTACTAATTACGACAGGTCAGTATTTTGGCGAAGGTTCAGATATTCAGCATATCAGCACACTACTTTTGGCCTATCCCTTTGCTTTCCATGGAAAATTGATTCAATACATCGGTCGGGTGCAGCGATCTGAGATCAATCCAACTATATATGACTATCGGGATGTACAGATCGATTACCTAGACAAAATGTTTCTCAAACGAAATATCTATTACCGTAAAATCGCCAAACAAGCGACACTTTTTGATGAACCAACAGTGGACTATAACGCTCAAGTTGGTCATCTATTCAGTTTAGAAAAGATAACCAAGATCCCCATTGAAGACCTATCGTTCCATTATGGTCATGTAGCCTTCACTTATAAAGTGGAAGAGATGCATACGATTTTGGAATTTCAAATCGAAAATTTGGAGATTAGGCCTGAATTTGAGGTATTAAAACCTTACTTTATCAAGATACTAAAATCTAAAAATATCAACGTTCAGTTAAATGCTGAATTTGAGTACGGAAAACTGGTTGCACAGATTGCCACATCTGAAGATATCGAACGGATAAATAAAGAAATTGTGGAAGGGGTAAAATTTCAGTTTCTGAACAAGGGACTAATAGGCAATCTACCTTTGCAAAAACAAAATATTTTGACTTTAGATCAGTTACAGAATGGCGAGATTGTATATCAAAACGCCGAAGAGTTACTTTCTGAAATCCTTAAGTTACGAAAATACAAACACTCTCGGCAAGTTCAATTTTTAGCCGATCACCACCAGAGCAGTATTATGAAGATTAGGTTCGTGCTTAGTCCCTTTGCATTTGTATTTCTTCTATCGGGAGACAGCCAGTACCACATTATCCTTGAAACCCTTGATACGGAGGAGGCAACTTATATCTGGCACACCGATAAAAATAAAACTGTCTTGAAAGACGCTGTTGCGATGATAGATAAAGATCTCCAGATTATTCGTGAAAAAGGTAGACAGGTTTTCTTAGAAAACCATACTCCCGAAAGATTTAGTCGTATCCTTCATGACTACAGCGATCCGGATAGAGGTTTTATCCTCTGGAAAGCATTTTTGGAAGAAATCCTTCATTGAGATAAGATAAGTTTAAGGTTAAAAGTCAACACCGTGTGCTATTGGTGGATATTTAAGTCCGTGTATCATGAATCCCACTTTTCTTAACTTTACAAACTTTAAAAAACAAGGGGAATTTGTCCGAAATATGTCCGTAAATAGAAAAAGCCACTGATTATCAGTGGCTTTTGTCGGGGTGGCAGGATTCGAACCTACGACCTCCACATCCCAAATGTGGCGCGATACCGGGCTACGCTACACCCCGAAAAGGTATCACCTTTTTTGTGTGGCACAAATATACGGCATATTTTATTACTGTCAAGATTTTATTTACGATTATTCCCTAATCTCCTCATTAATTGCAGAATAATAATATCGTGCATTATTAATTACTTTTTCTTTAGCTTTGCATCCGTTTATTGAAAAAGCGTTTATCAGGTTTTTTAAAAAAGTATTTTTTTATTCAAATTACTTTTTCTTTAGCTTTGCATCCGTTTATTGAAAAAGCGTTTATCAGGTTTTTTAAAAAAGTATTTTTTTATTCAAGATAAAAGCCGTAATATTGCATTCCGATTTTTGCAGGATATAAAATCGTTTTAATAATTACTCGAAATCATGGATTTAGTAAAATTTGTAGAAGAACAAGCGGTAGTGAAAAATGAAATCCCCGCTTTCAAAGCAGGAGATACCGTCAGCGTTCATTATAAAATTCGCGAAGGAAATAAAGAGCGTGTTCAGGTGTACCAAGGCGTCGTTATTCAGTTAAACAGCGAAGGTTCTAACGCTACTTTTACAGTGCGTAAAATCTCTAACGGTATAGGTGTTGAACGTATTTTTCCGATAAATTCGCCTAACATCCAAAAAATAGATATTAATAGTGTAGGTAAAGTTCGTCGCGCTAAATTATTCTATTTACGTGGCCGTACCGGTAAAGCCGCACGTATCAAAGCGAAACGCATATAATAAATACATACCGCCTTAAAGTATAAAAAGCCTCACCATTGTGGGGCTTTTTTTATGCTTTAATTTCGGTTAGTATCAAAAAAAACTTATCTTTGTATCCCGTACATAAAGCAGATTTAAAGCCATATTTAGGTCTTAAAATAGCTGAAATTTTCATTATTGCTATGAGTAAATACATCTTCGTTACGGGCGGCGTAACTTCGTCGTTAGGAAAAGGCATTATTGCTGCTTCTCTCGCCAAACTTCTCCAAGCTCGAGGGCTTAAAGTGACCATACAGAAATTCGACCCCTACATTAACATCGATCCGGGAACATTGAACCCTTACGAACACGGAGAATGTTATGTAACGGAGGATGGCGCCGAAACGGACCTAGATCTGGGTCATTACGAAAGATTTTTGAATGTTCCCACTTCGCAAGCCAACAATGTTACGACGGGAAGAATATACCAACATGTTATTGATCAGGAGCGTGCAGGAGCCTATTTAGGAAAGACCGTTCAAGTAGTTCCACATATTACCGATGAAATCAAGCGGAGAATGCAACTCTTAGGACAAACCGGAGAGTACGACATTGTTATCACGGAGCTAGGAGGCACCGTCGGCGATATCGAGTCGCTCCCGTTTATTGAGGCAGTAAGACAGCTACGTTGGGAACTTGGCAACAGTGACTCTTTGGTCATACACCTGACCCTCGTTCCTTATTTAGCAGCCGCGGGGGAGCTGAAAACCAAACCAACACAGCATTCCGTAAAAACGCTTTTGGAATATGGTATCCAACCCGATATCCTCGTGTGCCGTACGGAACATAAACTAACACACGAAATCAGGAAAAAACTTGCTCAATTTTGTAATGTTAATATAAATGCGGTAGTTGAGTCTATCGACGCTCCTACCATATACGACGTGCCGCTAAATATGCTTAAAGAGCAATTGGACAAAACCGCTTTAGCGAAACTGAAGTTATCCAGCAAGAACGAACCTAATTTAGAAAGCTGGAAAACTTTTTTGGGCAAACTCAAAAATCCAACAAGTGAGGTATGTATAGGTTTAGTGGGCAAATACATCGAACTTCCCGACGCTTATAAATCCATTACCGAAGCGTTTATCCATGCTGGTGCGATCAATGAAACCAAAGTAAAAGTAAAATATATCGCAGCAGAAAGTATCAGCGATGACAATGTCGCTGAGAAACTAAAAGATCTCGCGGGAGTTTTGGTCGCTCCCGGCTTTGGCGAACGTGGATTAGAAGGCAAATTGGCTGCAATTAAATTCGTACGAGAAAACTCAATCCCTTTCTTCGGTATCTGTTTGGGTATGCAGTGTTCCGTTATAGAGTTTGGAAGAAATGTCCTTGGTTTGAAAAAAGCAAACAGCTTTGAGATGGATGAAAATACACCTCATCCGGTTATTAATTTAATGGAAGAACAAAAAAACATTACCGATATGGGGGGCACCATGCGACTGGGGGCATATGCCTGCGACATAAAAAAAGGTACGAAAGCCTATTCTATCTACGGTAAAACTAAGATATCCGAACGGCACAGACACCGCTACGAATTTAATAACGCGTATCTAAAACAATATGAAGATGCGGGTATGATCGCGTCGGGGAAGAATCCGGAAACTGGACTGGTAGAGATTGTCGAATTGAAAAACCACCCTTTCTTTGTGGCAGGACAATTCCACCCCGAACTAAAGTCGACTGTAGCAAATCCTCACCCGCTTTTTGTTAGCTTTGTAGCCGCTGCCATCTCCTATAGAAAAGGTTAAGACATGCATTTGTAATATATAATTGAAAAAATAAAAAATAAAAAATGGATAGAAATACCCTCATTGGATTAGTACTAATTTTCGGAATCCTGGCAGGCTCTTTTTATTTAATGAAACCTACGGAGCAAGAACTTCAACAAGAGCAAAGGCTTCAGGATTCGTTAAAAAGAGTTAGAGATGGCCTTCCTATTACAGACACATTAAGCGCTAATTCGCAAACAACAATTGACACCGCCGAAATATCCAGCAAACCATTTGGCAATGCTCGTCTGGGAGATGAACAAGTCGTTACACTAGAAAATGAGTTGATTATTGCTAAGGTATGTTCCAAAGGTGGGCAAATCCGATCTGTTCAGTTGAAGAACGAAACAAATTACGATGGGAAACCTCTCATGATTATTGACGAGGGTCAGAACCAATTCGGTTTCGCTTTCAAGGCCAATGACGAAAATATCAACACCAGCAATTTGACCTTCACCCCACAAGGTGGAGATATTTCCGTTACCGGAGAGTCTACCCAATCGATAACTTTTAGACTGAACTATAATGAAACCCAGTATTTAGAATACACGTATACTATTAAAGGTAAC
>Ga0308157_10002169_pt1 | contig 33993 bp, 20 predicted proteins | sample PhyBR1_FD_201035 | JGI IMG/M metagenome (GOLD analysis project Ga0308157, IMG submission 201035) | Phyllosphere microbial communities from UC Gill Tract Community Farm, Albany, California, United States - DLSLB.R1 | ecosystem: Host-associated > Plants > Phyllosphere > Unclassified | place: USA... | reverse complement strand
AATTCGGTCGGCTATGTCCCTTCGAGCAACGGGCTGGGCTATCGCGGCCAACTGATCGGGCGACCGGGTGTCGACGTGCTCGACGCCAACGTCACCAACGGACTTGCCGATTACCTCAAGCTCCGCAATGTCGATATGCGCTCCGCCGTCGACTATGCGGAGTATACGACCAAGTTCTGGCAGGGGACCGCCCGACTCGACCATGAATTCACCGACAATTTCAAGATGGCGGCGATCTATGGCCGATCGCAATCGGTGAACCGCTCGACCGGATTGCTCGTCGAGTTCAACCGTATGGACTCGCCGCAGACGTTTACCTTCGACGATCGAGCCGGCGGTGCGATGCCCCTGGTAGATTTCGGCTTCGACGTCGCCGATGCCGCGAATTGGCAGACGGTGAAGGGCTTCTCGGCGATCCGCCACTATGAACGCTATGTGCGCAATACCTACGAATCCATGCGCGCTGATTTCGATTGGCAAGTGAACGATCAGTTCAACATCGGTTTCGGCGGCACCCTTCGCCGCTTCGGCTTCGACACTTCCCAAGCGGAGCGCAACACTGACACGCTCAACCCCACCTTGCTGGAGGCGGGGTCGACCACCGCCGCGAACAGCAAGGTCGTGCCGTTCGGACAGGGATTGCAGACGCCCGCGGGCACGGTCAGCAGCTTTCTCGTTCCCGATCTCGCAAAATTCAACAACCTGCTCGATTTCCAGTGCGACTGCATCAACAAATACGGGGACTGGCGCCTTACGCGACTGCGCAACGGCGGATCGGCCAACTTCGGTGTCGATGAATATGACAAGGGCCTGTACCTCCAGTTCGACTTCAACACGGAGATCTTCGGCAAATCGCTGAGGGGCAATGCTGGCACTCGCGTCGCCTTTACCGGTGTGCGTTCCACCGGGACGTCCCAGGCTGGGCGGCCGATCGTTGGCACCAACAACTATACCGACTGGCTGCCGTCGCTGAACCTCAACTACGAGATCGTACCGAACCTGATCCTGCGCGTCGGTTTGTCGAGGGTGATGGCGCGACCACTGCTGGGCAACCTGTCGCCGACGATCACATCCATATCGATCCCCAGCAACGGCGATAACCAAGGCGCATCGTTCACGATCGGCAACCCGCAACTCGCACCGTTCCGATCGAGCAACATCGATCTCAGCGCGGAATGGTATTTTACCCGCAGCAGTCTGCTGTCGGTGGCTGCATTCAAGAAGGACGTTTCGAACTTTCCGCAGACCGTTCTGTTCGCAGCCCCGTTGTCGCAGTTCGTCGATGACGCAACCCGTCAGGCCATCCGCGCGCAATATAACAACGTCAATCAGCTCGCATACCTAGACGCGAACAACCCGTTCATTGCGCGTCAGTATCGGGATGCTCCGGGCGGTTACATCGAGGGGCTGGAATTCAATTTCCAGCAGAACCTGACTTTCCTGCCCTGGGCGTTCCGCAATCTCGGCGTGCTGTTCAACTATACGCACATCAAGTCGGAACTGAACTATATCCTCGATCCGGGCGCGGTTACCGCCGCTGGCGTGCAGACCCGGCCGCAGGTGCTGGGTAAGGGACCGTTCCTCGGCGTCTCGCCAGATGCCATCAATGCGACTTTGTTCTACGAGACGAAAGCGTTCCGCGCCCGCGTCTCAGTCGCTCAGCGCACCGGTTACAGCACAGCCTATCCGCTGGCGGCGGGTTCGTGCAGTCCTGGGCTGACGACGGTAGGCGCAGGCACCGTGGAAACGGTCGGCTGCGATAGCCCGCTCATCAACGATTTTGGGTTCAGCCGATCGACCACGAACGTCGACGCCTCGATCAATATCAACCTCATGCAGGGGCTGTCGATCTCGGCGGAGGGGCTCAACCTCACCAACCAGACCAGCAACCGCTACGCGTATGATGGGCAGCAGGCAGTGTCACAATACGGTAGTTCGGGCCGCGTGTACCGTCTCGGTGCGCGGTTTAGCTTATAAGCTATGCGACGGTTCCCCCACCTCCCCGGGGGTAACTCCGGCCCCGCATGGCGGCAACGTGATGCGGCGCTATTTTCTTCGAAGGGACGAGGGCCATGAAACGACGCGATGTCCTGCTTGGTGGTCTGGCGTTGACGGGCACATCGGTGGCACGGTCGCTCATGCAGGCGGGATCGAGCTTTGGTCCCGCACCGCTGCCGGGCACCAAGCGCGCTTCCGATGTCGACGACAGCGGCCGGATCGTACCGGCACCGCCCAAGGGCTACTGGAAATTCAGCGGCGTCAGCGGCCCCGGGCGCCGCGCCACCGCGGCGAGCGCCAGTGGCGGCTGGACCAGCGGCATGCCCGACGTCCGCTACAAGGGGCTGGGCACACCGGTCTATTCGGTCGCGCCATGGAATGATTCCGATGCGGGTACCGCGGTGAAGGCGGGGCTGCTGCCACGAATTCGCCCGCTGCACGACGTCCATATTCGCGACACGATCGTCTGCCCCGGCGGCGACGGCTATTACTACATGACCGGATCGACCGGCGACAACATCTGGGCGATCAACGACGGCGTCGAACTGTGGCGATCGAAGGATCTCGACCGCTGGGAGTATCGCGGACTGGTCTGGTCGATCGAGCGCGACGGCGTGTGGGAGAAGGCGTGGCGTATGCGGGCCGGCGTGCCGTTCCGCGCGCTCTGGGCGCCCGAGATCCATTTCATCCGCGGCAACTACTACATCGTGCATTCGATCAGCCGGGCTGGCCTCGCCTTGTTGAAGAGCACCACTGGCCGCGCGGAAGGGCCGTATGTCCACGCCTTCTCGCCCGATGCCCCGATCCGCCGCAGTATCGACGCGACCCTGTTTGACGACGGCAAGGCGGTGTGGCTGACCTATGGCTCGGCGGATGAGATCGTCCAGCTGAAGGACGACCTGTCCGGTCTGGCAGGCGACTGGCAGAAGATGATCGCAACAGAATGGGACAACGATCCAACGCATCATCGCAGCCCGTGCGGCCCCGACGGTTGCCGCAAGTTGGGCTACGAAGGCGCGACAATGTTCCAGCGTAACGGCGTTTATTACCTGGGCGTCGTCGACCGCTACGAGGGCCGCTATTCCTTCCGCATATGGTTGAGCGACGGACCGACAGGGCCGTGGCGCGAACCGCATGAGGGCGCGCCGTGCTGCGGCGGCGGCAACATCTTCCGCGACCGCCAGGGTCGCTGGTGGCAGACCTTCTTTGGCAACGACGAGGCAAGCCATTTTCGCGAAAAGCCCGGCGTCGTGCGGATCGATTTCGACGCGCGCGGCCATGTCGTCGTCCACCGCGACCAACCCTTTCTGATCCAGGAGCCTGCATGACCGATTTTAACCGACGCGACGCGTTCGGGCTGGCGCTCGCCGGCAGCGCGGCGCTGATCCCCACAGGGCCCGCCGCCGCCGCCCCGCCCGCCGCCGCCCCGACCTGGCGGCGCGGTTTCGAAGGGCAGCGGATCGCCGACCTCGGCGACGGGCGCTTCCTCAACCCGCTTATAGGCGGCGACCGGCCTGATCCCGCCATCTTGAAGGACGGCGCGGACTACTACATGACGTTTTCCAGCTTCGACAGCTATCCCGGGCTGACGATCTGGCACAGCCGCGACCTCGTCAACTGGCGTCCGCGCACGGCCGCGCTGACTCGCAACATCGGGTCGGTCTGGGCGGTAAGCCTGGAAAAGCACGGCGGCCGCTACTTCCTCTATATTCCTGTCAAGGCGAGCCCGAACGACATCTACGTCATTCACTCCGACCACATCGACGGGCCGTGGTCGGACCCGGTCGCGCTCGGCCTGCACAGCCATATCGATCCCTGCCATGCGGTGGGCGAGGACGGATCGCGCTGGCTGTTCCTGTCGGGCGGCGATCGCATCCGCCTCTCTGACGACGGCCTGTCGACGGTCGGCGAGGTCGAGCATGTTTACGATCCCTGGCGCTACCCTGACGATTGGGACGTCGAGGGTTTCAGTCCCGAAGGACCCAAGATCCACCGTCACGGCGGCTGGTTTTACATGATCACGGCGGTTGGCGGCACAGCCGGCCCGCCGACCGGGCACATGGTGATCGTCGCCCGCTCGCGATCGATACACGGGCCGTGGGTCAACGATCCCGGCAATCCGATCGTTCGCACGGTATCGATCGACGAGAAATGGTGGTCGCGCGGTCATGCAAGCCTGGTCGAGTCGCCCGACGGCGGTTGGTGGTCGGTCTATCACGGTTTTGAAAACGGTTTCTGGACGCTGGGGCGGCAGGTGCTGCTCGATCCGGTCCGCTGGACCGCGGACGGCTGGTTCCGGATGACCGGCGGCGACCTGTCGAAGCCGCTGCCCAAGCCGAAGGGCGGACAGGGTGGCGCACATGGCCAGCCGCTGTCGGACGATTTCAGTACGCCGCTAAAGCTAGGCGCCAAGTGGAACTTCTTCCGCCCGGGCCCCGCTGAACGGAACCGCATCCGCGTGGAAAAGGGCGCGCTGGTGCTGAAGGCGAGCGGCACGGCGCCGGTCGATTCCTCACCGCTAATGCTGATCGCCGGCGACCAAGCCTACGAATTCCAGTGCGATATCGAGATTGCGCCGGGCGGCACCGCCGGCCTCGTGCTGTTCTACGACGACAAACTGTATTGCGGATTGGGCTTCGACGATAAGCGCTTCGTCACCCATCAATACGGCATCGAGCGTGGTCGCCCCGCCAACCCGCACGGTCGGCGGATGTCGATCCGCATCGCCAACAAGCGTCATATCGTCGCGATCCACACCTCGGGTGACGGAGGCCGGACGTGGCAGCGCTTCGACCGCGGCATGGAGGTGTCGGGTTATCATCACAACGTCCGCGGCGGTTTCCTAATGCTGCGTCCGGGCTTCTATTCAGCGGGGGCGGGCGAGGCGCGGTTCCGCGACTTCCGGTTTCGCGCGCTGTGATGCGGCTGGCAACGCTGCTGCTAGTCGCGACATCGACGACCGCCGTCGCACAAGACCTTCCGTTCCGTGACGTGTCACGATCTGCGGAGCAGCGCGCGGCCGATCTCGTCGCACGACTGACGCTGGCGGAGAAAGCGGCACAGCTGAAGGACAGCGCGCCGGGCATCCCCCGACTTGGTATTCCCGCTTACGCCTGGTGGAGCGAAGGGCTGCACGGCGTCGCGCGTGCGGGCAATGCCACGGTCTTTCCGCAGGCGATCGGTTTGGCGGCGACTTGGGACGCCCCACTGGTCCAGGCGACCGCCGACGTCATCGCCACCGAATTCCGCGCCAAGTATCTCTCCGCGCGCCACCCTGACGGCAGTTCGGATCGGTATCGCGGGCTCACGATCTGGTCGCCCAACGTCAACATCTTCCGCGATCCGCGCTGGGGTCGCGGGCAGGAGACGTTCGGCGAGGACCCGTACCTGACCGCGCGTCTTGGCGTTGCCTTCATCCGCGGGCTGCAAGGCCCCGATCCGGCGCATCCCACGACCGCCGCCGTAGTCAAGCATTTCGCGGTGCACAGCGGCCCGGAAGTGGACCGCCACCGCGACGACATCCACCCGAGCCCGCACGACCTAGAAGACACCTATCTTCCCGCATTCCGCGCTGCCACGGTCGAGGCGAAGGCAGAGGGCGTGATGTGCGCGTATAACGCAATCGACGGCGTTCCCGCCTGCGCCAGCCCGCTGCTCGACACCCGGCTGCGCCGCGCCTGGGGCTTCAAGGGCCATATCGTGTCCGACTGCGCCGCGGTCGCCGATATTGTTCTGCCGACCTCGCACGATTACGTCCGAACTCCTGAACAGGCGGTCGCCGCCGCCATCAACGCCGGCACCGACCTTATCTGCCTGGAGTTCGGGCGCGACAAGAGCGCCGACCCACAGATCATCGTCAACGCGGTCCGCCAGGGTCTGCTGACGCTAGCGGTGCTCGACCGCGCGGTGACGAGGCTGTTCGCCGTCCGCTTCCGGCTCGGGCTGCTCGACGGCGGCGGTTATGCGGGGATCGCCAATACTGATTTCGATACGCCGGCCCACCGAGCCGCCGCACTCGACGCGGCACGCAAATCGATGGTGCTGCTGAAGAACGACGGCCTGTTGCCCATCAGGGGCACGCCGCGCCGCATCGCGGTGATCGGACCCAACGCGGACAGCGTTGATGCGCTCGTCGGCAATTACGCGGGCACGCCGTCCGATCCGGTAACGGTGCTCGCCGGGCTGCGCCGCCGCTATCCGGCGGCACAGATTGACTACGTCGAAGGTACCGGGCTGATAGGCCCGCCGATGAAGCCGGTGTCCGTCGATGGGTTGTGCACTGACGCTACCTGCACCACCCGCGGCGTAACCATCGAGGAATTCGCTGGCACCGCACTCGCCGGCAATCCGGTGCGTCGGGCGGTCGATCCAGCCGTCCGCATCAGCTGGGGCCGCCCCGAACGGCGCGAGCGTACGTCCTCGATACGTTGGACAGGGTATTTGACGCCGCCGACCAGCGGTCCTCACCGTTTTCGCCTCGACGGCGACGGGGGGTATCGGATCCTCGTCGACGACAAGACCGTTGTCGATGCCTGGGACGCCGCCGACCCCGCCTCGATCGCTGATGGCGCGGTCGACCTCAGCGCAGGGAAGCGCCACCGCCTTGTCGTAGAGGCGATCCAGACCGGATCGCGCGGCGACCAGAGCCTGTCGTGGAGCAGTTCGGCGAGCGGCGGGGATGCGGCGGTGACCGCGGCGCGCGCGGCGGACCTGGTCGTCTTCGTCGGCGGGCTGACCGCGAAGTTGGAGGGCGAGGAGATGCGCGTCCATGCACCTGGTTTCGCCGGTGGCGACCGCACCAGCCTCGACCTGCCCGCGCCGCAGCAGGACCTGCTTCGGCGGGTGCAGGCGACGGGCAAGCCGCTAGTGCTGGTGCTGATGAACGGCAGCGCGCTGGGCGTCGGCTGGGCTGACGCGCACGTGCCCGCGATCGTCGAGGCATGGTATCCGGGCGGTGACGGGGGCCGCGCGGTCGCTGAGATGATCGCGGGCGATTATAGCCCGTCCGGGCGGCTGCCGGTGACCTTCTACCGTGATGTCAGTCAGTTGCCGCCGTTCAAGAGCTACGCAATGGCCGGGCGTACGTATCGCTATTTCACCGGCGATCCGCTGTACCGCTTCGGCTACGGCCTGAACTACACCCGTTTCGCGTATGCGTCGCCAAGACTCGACCGCGCGTCGATCCGGGCCGGCGAGGGCGCGGCGCTCAGCGTCCGCGTGACCAACACGGGTTCGATCGCTGGCGATGAGGTCGTCCAACTCTACGGCACGCAAATCACCCCCGGCGCGCCGATCCGCGCGCTGATCGGCTTCCAGCGCATCCATCTGAAGGCGGGCGAGAGCGGCGACGTGCGCTTCGCGATCGATCCGCTGGCGTTGAGCGTCGTCGATGCCGCGGGTCGCCGACGGATCGTGGCGGGAAGGGTCGACCTGTGGGTCGGCGGCGGGCAGCCTGCGACCCCTCGCGAACGCGTTCCCGGTGTCAGTGCGCGGTTGACCATCGCGGGCACGCGCCACCTCGACTGAGACGCCTCATAGGAGGATTGTTAATGCAAAGGGATAGGACATGATGACCCGCTACTGGCCCGCGCTGGCGATCGGTATCGCCGGCATGGCTTCCGCCCAGATGACGCCGCCGCCGGGCAGTCCGCCGGTGCGCAGGATAGAGCCGTCAAAGATCGTGCTTGTCGGCGATTCGACCACCGCGGTCATAGGTGGCTGGGGGCCGGCATTCTGCGCCGACCACGTCACCTCGTTCATGGCCTGCATCAACCTCGCCCGCGGCGGGCGCAGTTCCGGCAATTACCGGTGGGAAGGGTCGTGGGACATCGCCAAGGCCGAAATGCGAGTTGCCGGCTATCGCAATACTTGGGTGCTGATCCAATTCGGGCATAACGACCAGCCGGGTAAGCCGGGCCGTTCGACTGACCTTGCCAATGGGTATCCGGAAAACCTGCGCCGCTACGTGCGCGAGGCTCGGGCGCTCGGTGCAACGCCGATCCTGGTGACGCCGCTGACCCGGCGCATCTTCCAGGACGGTCGACTGGTCGATGATCTAGCGCCTTGGGCTACGGCGGCACGGCAGGTCGCGACCAAAATGAAGGTGCCCTTGGTGGATCTACACAGCGACAGCGCGGCGATCGTCCAGGCGATGGGACCAGCGGCATCGCAGATGTTCGCGCAGATGCCGGCTGGTTCGACGCCGGTGGGGTCGGCGGCTGCGCCAACTGCGACCGAGGTGCAGGTGCAGCCGCTCGCCGCCCCCAAGCTGTCGTTCGACAACACCCACCTCGGCAAACAGGGTGCCGCGTTCTTCGCGACGATCGTCACCAAGGAGCTGGCGGAGGCGGTGCCTGACATGCGCCCGCTGCTCGTCCCATGATCGAAAGACGTGTGATGCCCGAGATCAATCGCCGCGAAGCGATCACGGCCCTTTCCGCCGGTGCGGGCCTGTCGGTGCCGGGAACCCTGGCGGCGGTGCGCACGGCCGATGCGCCCGATCGCAGCGCTGCCTCCACCATCCTCTGGTACGCGCAGCCCGCCACCAGCTGGGTCGAGGCACTGCCGGTCGGCAACGGCCGGATCAGCGCGATGGTGCACGGTGGCACCGACCACGAACATATTCAGTTGAACGAGGATACGATGTGGGCCGGGGGCCCTTATGATCCCGCAAGCCCCGATGCGCTCGACGCCCTGCCCGAAGTCCGACGGCTGGTGTTCGCCGGCCAGTTCGCCGAGGCGCAGGCGCTGGTTGGCGAGAAAATGATGGCGCGGCCAATTCGCCAGATGTCCTATGGCACGATCGGTACGCTGGTGATCGATCGCGCCGGTGCGCGTGCCGCCGCGGCACCGGCGGCGGCCCCCAAGGGGCTGACGAGCGAAGTGACGCCTGCTGCGTCATCGGTTCCCGTACCCGGCTATCGCCGCGAGCTCGATCTCGACGCGGCGGTCGCGACTACGCGCTGGACCGATGGCAACGTGACCTACCGGCGGGAGGTCATCGCCTCGCCTGACGATCAGGTCGTAGTCATCCGGATGACCGCTGACCAGGGCGGCAGCCTCGACCTTGATCTGTCGCTGACGACGCCGCTGAAGCAGGCCAGCGTCGTGGCGGGGCGTGATGAGAGCGAGATCATACTTGCCGGCCGCAACGACCCGGCGCACGGCATCGATGGGGCGCTGCGGTTCGAAGCGCGGGTGCGCGCGCTCGCGACCGGCGGCAGCGTGCATCGCGAGGGCGAGCGGCTGGCGGTGCGCGGCGCGCGTGAGTTAGTCGTCCTCGTAGCGATGGCGACCAGCTACAAACGGTTCGATGACGTCTCGGGCGATCCGACTGCGATTACCTGCGGCCAGATCGATGCCGCCGCCGCGCGTGGCTATCGCGAAGTCGCGGCCGGCGCGACTGCAGCGCACCGCAAGCTGTTCCGCCGCGTCTCGCTCGATCTCGGCCGCGGCGGAAGCCCCGATCGCCCGACCGACCACCGAATTCGCGATGGCGAAACGGGTGACGATCCGGCACTGGCAACGCTCTATTTCAACTATGCCCGCTACATGCTGATCGCCTGTTCTCGGCCCGGCAGCCAGCCGGCCAACCTGCAAGGCATCTGGAACGACACGCCTAACCCGCCATGGGGCGGTAAATACACCGTCAATATCAACACCCAGATGAACTATTGGCTCGCCGAGCCGGCCAACCTGCCCGAATGCGTAGCGCCGCTGGTGGCGATGGTGCGCGACCTCGCCATTACCGGCGCGCGGACCGCGAAGACGATGTACGGCGCCCGCGGCTGGGTGTGTCACCATAACACCGACCTGTGGAGGGCGACCGCGCCGATCGACGGCCCCGCCTTCGGAATGTGGCCCACGGGCGGCGCTTGGTTGTGCACGCATCTGTGGGACCATTACGATTACGGTCGCAACGTCGACTATCTGGCGTCGGTCTACCCGCTGATGCGCGATGCGGCGCTATTTTTTGTCGATGTATTGCAGCAGGACCCCGGAACCGGTTTCCTCGTCACCAACCCGTCGTTGTCGCCCGAGAACAACCACGGGCACGGCTCCTCGATCTGCGCCGGACCGACGATGGACATGGCGATCCTGCGCGACCTCTTCGATCAGACGGCTAGGGCCGCGGCGATCCTGGACCGGGACGCCGATCTAGCCAGCCAGTTTCTCTCCACCCGCGATCGGCTGGCGCCCTACAAGACCGGACGTCAGGGCCAGTTGCGGGAATGGCAGGCCGACTGGGATGCTGAGGCGCACGACATTCACCACCGTCATGTCAGCCACCTCTATGGCGTCTATCCCAGCCAGCAGATCGGTACGACGACGACGCCCGCACTTGCGGCTGCCGCGCGCCGGTCGCTCGACATACGCGGAGACGAGGCGACCGGCTGGGCGACGGCATGGCGAATAGCGCTTTGGGCACGGCTCTGCGATGGCAACCGCGCGCATCGCATCCTGCGCTTCCTCATCGGCCCGAAGCGCACCTATCCAAACATGTTCGACGCGCATCCCCCGTTTCAGATAGACGGCAATCTCGGCGGCGCGGCGGCGATCGCCGAGATGCTGGTGAGCAGCGCTTATGACGAGATCGTGCTGCTGCCGGCATTGCCTGACGCTTGGCCGGCGGGAATGGTGAAGGGCCTGCGCGCTCGCGGCGGTGTCGACGTCGCGCTTTCTTGGTCGGCCGGCAAGTTGACCGAGGCGACACTCCGTGCTCCGCTCGGCGGCAGGGTGAAGGTGCGCTCAGGGCAGATCGTCCGCACGCTGACGCTACGACGAGACAGCCCGGTTCGCCTGATCGGCTCAGATATCAGAGGCTAATTTCCCCGAGATCCGTTTTATGACACTCTGGCTGAAGCGAGTATATTACGGGACTACCAAGCATCTCGGAAGCGTCCATCGGGGCCGGGGGCATGTAGTTCTGCATATCGAAGTTGTCACGTTCGGGCAGCGGGGCAGGGGCTGCAAGTCCGCCTCGACGTCAAAAAGATTTTATCACTGTCGGTACCTACGGATCGGTGAATCCTCATTTATTGATAAAAATACCGATCATGATTTCTCGTGAAAAGCTTAATCATAATCGCTTCCGTCCCGACAACAGTAAGTTGCGGTGATAGGTGGTAGACCATTTGCTACTGTTACCGTCGGCAATTGTCAGCCAAGCCATCGCCTCTGCCACGCGAGTGCCCGGTTCGAGGGGGATCCGGGCCAGTTCGGTGTCGAACGATGCGAAATAGGCAGGTTGACCCTGCCATTCGGTGAGGCGTTCGCAGGCCTGCTCGATCGACCAGCCGTGGAGGTGGATACCGAGATCGACGAGCGCCCGGGCGACGCGGAACAGGAGCCAATGGGTGTGGCCAAGCGCATCGTGGGGGTCGGCATAGGCGCCGGCCTTTTCGGCGAGTTGCTCCGCGTAGATGCCCCAGCCTTCGACGAAGGCTGACGCGTATTCGATGCGGAGCGAGTGGGGCGGGGCGGCACCCTCAAGGCCCAGCTGGATCATGTGGCCGGGAAGCAGTTCGTGCGCCACGACGCTAGGAAGCGTCCAGCGTGGACGGCGGCGGATATCCTTGAGGTCGACGACATAGGCGCCGGCGCGGGTTGGAGTCGGGACCTCTCGATAGCCGCCGCGGCCTGCGGCGATCTGCTTGGCGGATAACGCGCGTGCGCTGGCGTTCAAGCACCAGAGAGGAATCTCGCCGAAGGCCATCGGGATTTTGTCTCGTGCGGTGGCGAGCATGCGGTTCATGTCGCCAATTGCTTCGGCGCGACCAGCGTCGGTGTCGGGATAGAGGAAGCGTTCGTCCCGCCAGAGCCTGGCATAGCGTGCTGCGACTGTCCCTTTGGATACGCCGATCTGGTCGAACAGGTGCGTGGCACGGGCGTGAAGGCGGTTCAGTTCGACGAGGAGCCGGCGTTCCGCATAGGCCGGCGTCATGGTCCCGAACGAGCGTTGGAGTTGGAGCTCGTACCAGTCCGCGCCGCCCTTCAACCGTCCGACGCCCGGGGCGGAGGGTGCAACGTCGCGGAGACTTTCGAGTGCGGCGATCTGTCGATCGATCGCGGGGTTCGCGGGAGCGGAGCGAAGCGCGGCAACCGTGCGGTCCAGAGACAGGCGGGGGAGGCGGAGGCCGCCGGCGGCATCGGCGACCATCGCGCCGGTGTCCGCGTCGATCTTGATCGCATCGGGACGTGCCGCCTTCCAGGCGCCGGTCGTCGGTGTGACCCGGTAGGCGCTACGTCCGGTGCGGCCGAAGGCGGACCGCGCGAGGACTGCATCGATCGCGAGACCGGCGCGGGCGGTCGTTAGGTCGAGACGGTCGCCCGGTTGCAGGGACTGCGCGTCGAAGGGGGCGAGCAGGCGGAGTGCTTCGTCTGGATCGCTCGCTGCGGCCGCGTCGAGAGCTAGGCGTAGAGACGTGGTGGATTGTGCGTGGATTTTTCCCGGGACGAAGGCTGCGGAAGCTAATCCGGCGATCATGGTTCGTCGGTTCAGGGTCATCCTATACGCCTCCGTTCGCCCTGAGCGAGTTCGAAGGGTGTGGCCCAAGGCAGGTGTGTTTCGACTTCGCTCAGCACGACCAAGATGGGGAGCAGCCCACGCCGGAGCGGGCGGGGGTTAGGCGATGGGTGATGAGTCATTGCGCGTGCGTCATCGCGGCAATGGCATGCGGTTGTTGGCTTGGGTGATCTCGGGTTCGTCTCCCGCGAGCGCGATCTGAACGGCCAGCGCCGCGGGATCGACGCGGGGCGGGATCGCCAGCTTCACGATTGCGGTCTTCGGCCGAAGATCGAGCGGGGCGGCTAGCAGGGGGATGCCCGCAGTGGCGACGATCTTGCCCGTCGCGTCGACCAGTTCCGCACGGCCGCCTTTAGCGTCCTTTGCGCCGAGGCTGTGGACGGTAACCGTTACGCTCCCACCCTTCACGATTACGTCGTCAGTACCGATGCCAAGATCGGCGCGCTCGTCGACCGGTGCGCCGGCTTCGACCAATGCGAAGTCGAACACCGTAGTGCCAGGTGCGAACGAGACGTCGGTGCTTGCGCTGCGTTCAAGCGTCATCATTTTCGCAGCCCCGATCGGCGCAAGCGTCTTGCCACCGTCGGTGCTGCTCGACGCCCGCATCGACCAGCGCCCTGCGGTGACGGTCCATGTCGACATCGTCGCGCGCTGGGCGTGGTCGGTGGTGTTGTAGGCGATCACGCGGAACCTAGTCGGCGTGGCGCCGGGTAGCAGAATCGCGACGCGCTCGGCTGCCCCCGGTTCGGCGAAGCGCCAGCTCACCGTGTTGCCCGGCCAGCTTTGATTGCGGCGGAGCGCAACGCCCCCGAGCCGTTCGCGTTGCAAGATGTCGCTTGGCTGGTCGACGCGGTCGCTCCACCAATGGCCCTCGGTGTACATGTCCATGTGCTGAGACTTGTCGGCGATCGCGTCGGCGTGAAGTGCTTCCAGCGGCGCGGTGTCGCCGGTCGCGGCCCATGCGGTGTAGCGGGAGAACGGGTCGTCCGCCCTCTTCTCCGCCAATTTCCTACGGGCCTCAGCGCCACCCGGAAGTGCGTCGAATGCATTCTCGCTGAATTCGGCCAGCGCGCCGGGGCCGGCTTTCGTGAGCCGTGCTTCGATCGGGCGGAGGTATTTCGCATCGCCGGTGTAGCGCCATGCGGCCCACGTCGCCTGCAGCGAGGTAGTGATGCCGCCGCCGTCGCCGACCCGCTCGGCGTCGGTGCGCCAGTTGATCTCGTTGGGATAGCTCCAGCTGCCGTCTGGCCCCAATTTGCCGTGAGCCATCCAGCCGTCGATCACGCCGGTGACGAGACCGCGCGCGAGCGGGTTGGCGTTGTAAAGACCGACCAGCATCGGGCCGTGCATGACGGTGAACGCATAGGGCTTCTGCCATTCCCACGCGCCTTCGCGGTACATTTTTCGCCCGCCATACCAATTGCTGGCGAAGTGCATGTGGCCGGCGGGGTTCTTGAGGATAACGGTCTGCAGGGCGCGCGTGTTATCCATCAGGCGCTCGACCGCCTTGGGCTCACCCCAGTTGAGATAGAGGCGCTCCGCGTTGCTGTTCAGGCCCTCCTCGTACGCGTGAAGTTCGTCGGCGGTAATGTAGCCGAGCCCGTTCACGATCATGCCGTTCTTGTAGACCGCGTCGGACAACGCCCGGAGCGAAGCGTTGATCTTGTCGGGTTCGACACCCATCAGCGCGAGGCCGGGCCATTGCTGCGTCAGGTCGGTGTCGTCCGAGATGCCCCCGCCGAAATCGCCATAGGGGACCTGGCGTTCGTCGATCCACCACGTGACGAACTGGCGGACACGCTTCAGGTCCTCGAGTTGGCGGAAGGCCCACAAGGGAGCGCCGGCGGGCGCGACCGGCTGGACGAAGGCGGGCAGGTTTTCGGGACGGTAGTTGATGTCCGCCCAGTAAGCGCGGGCGCGCGCGTTGTCGGGGTCGACGCGGAGCAGGTCGGAAATGTCGGCGAACAGGCGCTGGTACAGGCCGGCGCGCTTCGACGCGGTGTGCTCCTCGACTAGGAAGCCCCAATTGTCCTTCACCTGCGCCATGCGGTCGGCGATGTGCTCGGCGCGCGCGGCGGCGCGGGGTTTGAAGACGAGGCGGATCTTGGCGCCGTTGAGTGCGGTGGCGTCGAAGTCGGGGGCGGCGCTGGCGATCGTGAGGTACAGGCTGTCGTTGGGAAGGATGCGGTCGCGCAGGTCGAGCCAGAGCGTGCGCGCTTCGTTCGGACGGACCGAGACGGAGAGGTCGATCATGTCGCGGCCGGGCCAGATCGGATCCTTCACGCGGATGTTGAGCGCGATCAGGCCGGCGGCGTTGGGCTTGGCCTTCAGTGCGGGGATGTCGATCGCGATGCCGTCGAGGCCATCGTTGAGGTTCTGCCAGCCGTAGTCGAAAGCGCGGGCGAGCGGGCGGTCTGGAAGCGCATCGCCGAAGCTTGCTGGGATCAGGATGTGAACGATCGGCGCTACGTCAGTGCGGCGGACGGGCGCGCCGGATGCGCCGCCGGTGCCTGCGCCGACCGCGGCTTTAAGGCCTGCGGAGGGCATGGCGACGACGGTGCTGCGCTCGTCGGGGGCGAACCGACCGGCGATGTAGCCGTTGACGGGGGCGAGCGCGGCGAGGTTGGGAGAGGCGGCGGCGTCGACGGTGTAGGAGAGTTTGAAGCTGCCGGCGGGTTCCGTGCCTGCGCCGATGTCATAGGCCCAGAGTTCCTGGATCGGCTGCTCCTGCATCGTGTTGGTGAAGCTCAGCGTGCCGCCGGTGCGGGGGGCGAACTGGTCGACGCTGCGGACTACGCCTTGCGGGCGGTTGGCGATCGGGCTCGTCTTGCCGCCGTCGCTCCAGTCGAGGCGGCCGTATGCCGCGCCACGGATCTCGACGCGGTTGACGCGTTCGCCCAGCGGGATGGTCAGGTCGTAGCGCTTGCCGCCTTCGACATAGGTGTTCCAGTCGGGCAGCTCGAAATAATCGTCGCGGCCGGGCAGGCGGGAACGGTTGTAGACGCCGGGCCAGGTCGTTTCGGCGATCCCGTCTACGCCTTTCCACATCCATTCCTTGAGGTCCTTCGCGTCGGCGAATTCGACTTTCCGCACGCGGGTGATGGAGGCTTCGAGAACCGGCGGAGCGGTCTTGTCCCAGCCATAGCGGTGGAGCCAGGCGGTGCGCTTTGCAGCAGCGTCAAGCGTCGGCGCGGAGGATGGTTCGCGCTTGTCGGCGAGCGCTGCGACGTCGGTGGCGGGGAGCATTCGGTCATAGACGCGAACTTCGTCGAGGTCGGAGCCCCGCATGAAATTGTAGCGGCTCTGGACCTGATGCGGGGACATCACGCGGCCGGCGAGCCCGAACTGGTCGAGGCCGCTGTCGAGGTCCGCCTTCTGATCCTTCCGCGCGACCAGTTTGCCATTTACGAAAAGCTGCACGCCGACCGTCTCGTCCCAGGCAAAAGCGACGTGCGACCACGTGTCGGCGGTCGGGGCCTGCGGAATCGTCCACGAGACGCGGATCCGCGAGAGGTTCGCGTCGGTCACGAAGGCGTCGAAACCGTGGCCGTTCCAGTCAATCCGCAGGAACGCCATGTCCCAGCTCGAATGGTCCGCAAAGCCGGTGCGGAAGATCACGAACGGGGCTTCGCCGACGGCGGTGCGCGATCGCCAGAAGAAGGCGAGCGTGCCGCGATCGGCGCGGATGTTGCCGGGTGCTATCCAGGCGACGTAACCGTCGTCCGCCCACCGTGCGGCGCCGCCCATCGCGCCATCCGGGGTAATGTCGACACCGCTGCGGAAGTTCGGAACGGGATCGCCGCTTGCATAGTCGGCGGTTAGGGTCTTGTCGGCGGAGGCAAGGAAGAGGAGGCCGGTCGCGTCCTGCGCGTCGGCGGGCGCGATGCTGGCAACTGCCAGTGCAAGAACGGATGCCGTGGTGAAACGCTTCACTGCTCTCTCTCCTGGGGGCCAATCGGCATTAAGCGATTTGGCATAGTGTTCGTTGTCCTGAGCTTGATCTCCCGCGAAGGCGGGAGATCAAGGGGGCAGCCCTAATCGGCGTTCACTCTCGCCAACCGCGGTGAAAGTAGATGCACGACGGTAATCGCGATCAGATACGTGCTGCCCGCAACCGCGAAGATCAGCGTGTAGCTGCCTGTGGTCTGCAAGACGTAGCCGGTGAACTTGGCCATCATCATGCCGCCGATCGCGCCGACCGTGCCGCCGATCCCGACCACCGACCCGACCGCGCCGCGCGGGAACATGTCCGACGGTATCGTGTACAAGTTCGCCGAGAATGCCTGATGTGCCGCCGTCGCCAAGCCGACGATGCCGACCGCCAGCCAGAGATTGTCGACATATTGCGCGAAGAAGATCGGCATCACCAGGAACGCGCAAGCCAGCATCGTGACCTTTCGCGCGAAATTCGCGGAATGCCCTCGCTTCATCAGCTTCGACGACGACCAACCCCCTGCGACGCTGCCGAGATCGGACAGCAGGTAGATCGCGACCAGCGGCGGACCGAAGCTCTTGAGATCCAGATGGTATGTCTTCGCAAGAAAGTCCGGCGTCCAGAACAGGAACAGCCACCAGATCGGATCGATCAGGAATTTTCCGAGCGCATACGCCCAGGTCTCTCGGTAGCCGAGCAGCTTTAGCCAGCCGATCTTCTTCGCCGGATCGGCCGGATCGCTCTCGATATGCGCGAGTTCGGCTGGCGACAGCTTCGCCACTTCGCGCGGACGACGATAGATCGCGATCCACGCCACCAGCCAAATCAGGCTGATCGCGCCGGTGATGATGAATGCCATCCGCCAGCCGAACGCGATTGTGATGATCGGCACGATCAGCGGCGTGATGACGGCGCCGATGTTCGCGCCTGCGTTGAACACGCCGGTCGCGAACGCGCGCTCCTTGGCGGGAAACCACTCCGAGACCGCCTTGATCCCCGCGGGGAAGTTGCCCGCTTCGCCAAGGCCGAGCACGACGCGCGCCGCGGAGAACTGGAACGCATTGCCCGCGAACCCGCACAGCGTGTGGCCGAGCGTCCAGATCACGAACGCGACCGAATAGCCTATTCGCGCGCCGAGCACGTCGACGATCCGGCCGAAACTTAGATAGCCGATCGCATAGGCGGCCTGGAACCAGAAGATGACGTCGGCATAGGTCGTTTCGTTCCAGCCGAGTTCGGCGGAGATGGTCGGTTTCAGCACGCCGATCATCTGCCGGTCGACATAGTTGATCGCGGTCGCGGCGAACAACAGGCTGCAGATCAGCCAGCGATAGCGGCCGATCTTGCCGCCTACCCCTGCGTCACCGATCGCGCCGTTCGCGTTGGGCGCGCTCACATCCGGCATGTTCATGCTCGCCATTGGCTTCTCTCCTAAAGACAGCCTCTAGCGGGCCTTGATGGTGCAGTGGACGGCGAACCGTCCGTCGAAGCGTGCCTCGACCCGGTCGCCGATCGCGACCGGATGGACGCCGGTGACCGCGCCGGTCGAGACCCATTGTCCCGGCGACAATGCGATCCCGCGCGCGGCCATATGCTCGAGCAGATAGCGGACCGCGCCGAACGGTCCGTCGAGCATCGTCGCACTCGTCGCGGCACCGATCAAGGCGTCGTTGATCCACAGTTCGACCGGCCAGTCGTTGACGTCGCCCTCGCGCCATCCGTCGGCATCGGCGCCGACGACCAAGCCGTTATTATTGCCGAAATCGGACACGGTGACGGTCGGCCCGAGCGCGTTGATCCCCGGAAAAGGCGAACTCGCGATCTCGATCCCGACATGCACCGCGTCGACCACCGCGCGGGCCTCTTCGATCGTATAGGTCGACTTGGCTGGGTCGGGCGCGGTGCCGATCCTGAGCAGAAATTCGGCCTCTGCAGCGGCAAACCCTTGCGCGAACACTGGCATAGCGACCGGATCGGCGCTGGCCATGACGATTTGATCGGCGAAGATGGGGCCCGTAAGGCGGTCGATCCCGTTGAGCGGCGGATTAATCCGGCCGACCTTCCAGCCCGCGACGACGCCGTCCGCGAGCAGCAGCGCCGCGTCCTGCACGGCATAGCCCTCGTCGAGCGTGACCGGCACATCACCGGGAAATTCGGGAACGACGCCACCGTCGCGGCGCGCCTCCACGAAAGCCTGGGCGATCCGTGTCGTGTTGGTCGTGTTCGGCTGTGCCGCCAAGAACCCCTCCTGTGATGTCGTTCTATTTTTTCGAAGCGTATGGGAAACCGGTGTCACTGACAAGCCAACTTGCTCAGCCCGCGAACAATGAGCCCCAGTTTTGGTCGTGAGCATCGGTCGCGGCGTGGCCGAGTGTGGCCATTAACTCTGCGTCCTCAAGCCCTTCGCGAGGAATGCCGAGGGCTTCGTCAGCCAAGCGCGCGACGATATCCGCCGCGCTGCCCTCGGATGCCAGTATGGCCAGCCTGTCGCCGGCGGGGTCGACGATTGGCTGTCCACTGCGCGATCGGCGGATCAGGAACGCGGTCCAGGCGCCGAATGCCGCGACGACGTGCGTCGGCATGCGTCCCGCACGCCGGTTGGCGATCAGCGTGTCGCCGAGGCGATAGGGCAGCTTCTGCGAACCATCCTGCGCGATCTGGTCGAGCCGGTGGACGATCACCGGGTTGCGGAAGCGTTGCAGAACGGCTGCGCAATAGTCCTGGATGTCGAGCCTGTGGACCGCGGGCAGCATCGGGATGATGTCGCGGGCGATCATCGCGTCGACGAACGCGGCGAGTTCCGGGTCGCGCATCGCGTCGGCCACGCTGCCCGATCCGCGCAACAGGCCAGCATAAGCGAGCGTGGAATGCGCGCCGTTGAGGATCCGCAGCTTGGCCTTTTCATAGCCGCCGACGTCGGTGGTCATGGTCGCGCCGACGCTGGCGAGGTCGGGGCCGAGCGGGCGTCCGATGTCCTCGATGACCCATTGTGTGAACGATTCACGCTGAACCGCGGCGCGATCATCGACGCCGAGCGTCGCGGCGACATCGGAATAGAGCGCGGCGTCGCTTGCCGGGGTGATCGAATCGACCATCGTCGAGGGCACGCGGACCTCGCTCGCAATCCAATCCGCAAGTCCTGCGTCGGTTCGTCCAGCAAAGGCGACAAGTGCGGCATGCAACTTGGCGCCGTTGCTCGCGAGATTGTCGCACGGCATCGGCACGAACGGGGTGGTCCCGGCGGCCCGGCGCGCGGCGAGGCCAGCGACAATCCAGCCGACGACGCTGCGCGGAACCGTCGTTCCGCCAAGGTCGTGGACGATATCGGGATGGCCCATGTCGAGCGAGCCATCGCCTGCGAGACAATAGCCCTTCTCGGTCACGGTCGACGTCAACAGCGCGACGGCCGGGTCGGCAAGCAGCGCGTGGGTCTCTGCCGCGTCCTCAGGCCCCAGGAAGCGGCGGTGCGCGCCGATCACGCGCATCGATGGATCGGCGTCGCGGATCGCAAGCGTATAAAGCCCGTCCTGCTCCGCCAATGCGTCGATCGTGCCGCGCGTCCGCATCGATACCGCGGCGATCCCCCAGCGAGGATCGTGCATTAGCAGGTCGTCGACATAGGCCGCCTGATGTGCGCGGTGAAATGCGCCGGGGCCGAAATGGACGATGCCGACGCCGCCGGGTGGGCGCCCTTTCGGGCTTTGCACAGAGTCGGCCATGGTGGACAGGCTTGCGAAAGACAGTCGGTTCACAGCGTTACGCCTCGTTTCCAGATCGCGATCTCGCGTTCGCCGTTGCGCTCGGCGGCGGTCTCGGCACCCGATGCGACCTGCATGATGCGCGAAAGCAGCGCCTCTTCGGTTGCCAGGAACCCGTCTTCCAGCACGGCGCCTGCGTCGAAATCGATCCAGCCGGGCTTGCGCGTGGCGAGGTCGGTATTGGACGCGATCTTGATCGTCGGCACGGGGAAGCCGAGCGGCGTGCCGCGTCCGGTGGTGAACAGGATCGCGGTCGCGCCCGCCGCCGCCAGCGCGGTCGATGAGACCGCGTCGTTGCCCGGCGCCTCCAGCAACGTGAGGCCGTCGATCCGGACCCGCGCGCCATAGTCGATCACGTCGGCGACCGCGGAACGGCCCGCTTTCTGGACGGCGCCGAGCGACTTTTCCTCAAGCGTGGTGATGCCGCCGACGACGTTGCCAGGTGAGGGGTTCTCCGACACCGTCTCGCCGTGATCGAGGAAGTAGCGTTTGAAATCGTTCACGACCTCGACGATCCGGTCGAACACGGGCACGCTCGCCGCACGGTTCATCAGCATCTGTTCGGCGCCGAAGATCTCGGGAATTTCAGTGACCAGGACGCGGCCGCCTGCCGACGTCACGCGGTCGCTCATTCGGCCGACCAGCGGGTTGGCGGTGAGGCCCGACAGGCCGTCCGACCCCCCGCATTTGACGCCGAGGACGAGCTTGTCGAGACCGACGGTCTGTCGTTGAGCGTTCGCCAGCGCGGCGAGTTCAGCGACCAGTGCGCAGCCTTCCGCGATCTCGTCACCGCTGACCTGCGTCGTCAACGTGCGAATCAGCGCGTGGCGTGACTCCGGGATCGTGGCGAGCAACGCCCTGATCTGGTTCTCCTCGCAGCCAAGCCCGACGATCAGCACGCCGCCGGCATTGGGATGGCAGGCGAGGCTCGCCATGATCGTGCGCGTGCCCTCCAGATCCTGGCCGAGCTGCGAGCAACCATGCGGGTGCGTGAAGGCGTGGACGCCGTCGACGCTATCGCCGACCAGCACCGCGGCCTTGGCCGCGATCCGCTCGGCGGTGCGCGCGACGCAGCCGACGGTCGACAGGATCCAGATCTCGTTGCGCGTGCCGACGCTGCCATCCGCGCGGACATAGCCTTCGAAAGTCGTTGCGGATGCACTCGGCGCCGACGCGGTATTGGCCGGATCGAACCGGTAAGCGAGTGTGCCTTCTAAGCCGGTCTTTAGGTTGTGCGAATGCACGTGTGCGCCGGGAGCGATGGGCTGCGTCGCGGTGCCGATCGGGTAGCCGTATTTGACCACCGGATCGCCAGGTGCGATTGACGCGAGCGCGATCTTGTGACTGCGCCCGATATCTGCGGTCAGTAGAAAGCAACCAGCGTCGGCACCCTCGCCGACGGTCACGACCTCGCCTGCCAGCGCGTCATGAAGCAATGTCGCCACGCTGTCGCGCGGATCGACCCTCAGAGCCTTCGCCATCGCATCCTCTTATGTATCGGTAACCGGTGTCAGCGTTATGCTTTTTCGATAGCTTTTCCGCAAGACGGTTTGATCGGCGCGAGCTATGTCCTTGCGATGCAAAAGACCGGTCAGCCGACGATCAACGACGTTGCCCGAATTGCCGGGGTATCCAAGAAGACGGTGAGCCGCGTGATCAACCGATCGCCGCTGCTCAACGACGATACGCGCAAGCGTGTCGAGGACGTGATCGGCGAGTTGGGCTATATCCCCAATCCGCAGGCGCGAGCGCTGGCGCTCCGCCGCAATTTCCTGATCGGGCTGGTCCACGATAATCCCAATGCGCAGACCGTGCTGAACGTGCAGCAGGGGATGCTCGAAGCGTTGCAGGGCACCGAGTTCGAGATGGTGGTGCGCCCGCTCGATCGAGGTTCCGCGACGATGCTCGACGACCTCAGGCATTTTCTCGAGCGGCAGCGATTGTTCGGCGTGCTGCTGATGCCACCGGTCAGCGAGAATGACTCGGTCGCCAAGCTATGCGATTCGATCGGCTGTCGGTACGTCCGGATGGGCTCCGCAGTGATCGACGATACCGAGCACATGGTTGCGTCGAACGACCGTGAGGCGGTGCGAATCGCGACCGAGTATCTGATCGAGCAGGGACATCGCCGGATCGGACTGGTCGCGGGGCCGCAGGGGTTCCGTTCGGCGCGCGAACGGCGTCTGGGCTTTGAGGATGCCTTGGCCGCGGCGGGGATCGCCTTGCCGCGCAGCATGATCGCAGACGGTAACTACACATTCGAGTCGGGGCTGGTCGCGGCGGAGCGGTTGCTCGACGTGATGCCGCGACCGACCGCGATATTCTCGTCGAACGATGAGATGGCGGCGGGTATCATTCATGCCGCGCGACAACGTGGGCTCGACATCCCTCGCGATCTCTCGATCATCGGCTTCGACGATACGCCGATCGCCGCGCACGTCTGGCCGCCACTGACCACGGTGCGCTGGCCGATCGCATCTATGGCCCGCTCAGCCGCGTTGAAGTTGATTGCGGGTGTCGACGATGGCAGCGATCTGGTCGAGGAGCCGTCGCTGTTCCTGTCGACCCTGATCCGACGTGCATCGGTGTCGCCACCGGCCGATGCAGAGGCGTAAGCCGATTGCCGGAAATCACGGTTGCGCGATCTGCTGACACCGGTTACCAGATCCACCGAGGATCGCGTCAAGCGGCAAGGAGGATGGACGATGGCAAGAGCGCTGGAATTGCATCCGGACCGCCTTTTTCCGGCGGAACCGGCGACGCGTGCGATCGCGCGCGCGCTGTACGCCGAGGTGGCGGCGTTGCCGATCGTCAGTCCACATGGGCATACCGATCCGACCTGGTTCGCGGACAACGCCAACTGGACCGACGCGACCTCGCTGCTGCTCGCGCCCGATCATTATCTCTACCGGATGCTCTACAGCCAGGGCGTCGACCTCGATGCGCTGGCGATACCGCGGCTAAGCGGCACGCCCGCGACCGACCCCCGCGCGGCGTGGAAGCTGTTCGCCGAGCATTATACGCTGTTTCGCGGTACGCCGTCGCGGCTGTGGCTCGATCATGTGTTCGCCGACGTATTCGGGATCGACGTCGCGCTCGAAGCTTCGACTGCGGACCGGTATTTCGACATCATTGGCGAGAAGCTGGCGTCGGAGGCGTTTCGGCCACGCGCGCTGTTTGACCGGTTCGGTATCGAGTTTCTCGCGACCACCGAGGGCGCGCACGACGATCTCGGCGCGCATCGCCGCATCCGTCAGTCGGGCTGGAACGGGCGCGTGGTCACCACGTATCGCCCGGATGGCGTGATCGACGTAGAGCATGAGGCGTTCAAGCCGGCGATGGCGCGTTTTGCCGAACTGACCGGCGCGGACGTGTACGACTGGAAGGGCTATCTCGCCGCGCACCGTAAGCGCCGGGCGGACTTCCGTGCCGCAGGTGCCACCGCGACCGATCACGGGCATCCGACATCGGCGACCGCGAACCTTTCCGCGGTCGAGGCCGAAGCACTGTTCGCAAAGGTGACGCGTGGCGACTGGACGCCGGCTGACGCCGAACTGTTCCGCGCGCAGATGCTGACCGAGATGGCGGCGATGTCGGTCGAGGATGGCATGGTGATGCAGATCCACCCCGGCTCGTCGCGCAACCACAATGCGGGTCTGTTCGCGAGCCATGGTCGTGACAAGGGCGCGGACATTCCTACGCGAACCGATTACGTCCATGCGCTGAAGCCGCTGCTCGACCGGTTCGGGACCAACACGCGGCTGTCGATCATCCTCTTTACGCTCGACGAAAGTTCGTATGCGCGGGAGTTGGCACCGCTGGCGGGGCATTATCCGTGCCTTAAGCTGGGGCCGTCCTGGTGGTTCCACGACAGTCCCGAGGGGATGCGTCGGTTCCGCGAGATGACGACCGAGACCGCGGGCTTCTACAACACCGTCGGCTTCAACGACGACACGCGGGCGTTTCTTTCGATCCCGTCACGGCACGATGTCGCACGGCGGATCGACTGCGGATTCCTGGCGCAACTGGTCGCCGAGCACCGCCTCGCCGACTGGGAAGCCGCCGAGCTCGCTCATGAGCTTACCAGCGGCCTCGTCCGCCGTGCCTACCGTATCGACGAACCCCTTTTCGCTGCGCAAGCGGCCTGACCGGAGCTTACCATGTACGAACGCACCTATTACGCCACGCACCCCGACATGATGGAATGCGTCTCCAACGACGAACTGCGCGACCGCTACCTGATCCAGGACCTGTTCCGCGACGGCGAGTGCGTGCTCAACTACACCCATGCCGAGCGCTTCGTGATCGGCGGCGTCGCGGTCGCCAGCGGTAGCGTCAAGCTTCCCGACCAGACCGAGCCGGCCTCGGCAGCGGGTCACTCATTCCTCGAGCGTCGCGAACTCGCCGTCGTCAACGTCGGCAAGGTGGACGGCACCGTCACGGTCGATGGCGAGACGTTCACGCTCGGCAACAAGGACTGTCTGTACGTAACGATGGGCGCGACGGACGTGCAGTTCTCCGGTGACGGCGCGCGCTTCTACTTGGCGTCGTGTCCGGCGCACAAGGCGTTCACGACGCGGGTAATCTCGGTCGGCGATGCGACCACGCTGGAGCGCGGTTCGCTGGAGGACTCGAACGAGCGGACGATCTACCAGATGGTCATTCCGGGCATCTGCGACAGCGCGCAGCTGGTGATGGGCCTGACGGTCTTGAAGCCCGGCTCGGTCTGGAACACGATGCCGCCGCACATTCACGAGCGTCGTAGCGAGATCTATTTCTACTTCGAACTCGACGACCTCGAGAAGGATCGCGTGTTCCACTACATGGGCGAAGGCGAGGCGACCCGCCACATCGTCATGGCGAACGAGGAAGCAGTGATCAGCCCGCCCTGGTCGATCCACATGGGCTCGGGCACCAAGGCCTATGCGTTCATCTGGGCGATGGCCGGCGAGAACCAGGATTATACCGACATGAACGTCCTGGATATCTGTCAGCTGGCGTAACTTCTGCTCCCCTCCCGTTCACGGGAGGGGTCGGGGGAGGGCGTGTCCACGAGCGTTGGTCCGCATTTCCCCTTCCCTAGCCCCTCCCGAAGGCGGGAGGGGAATGAGAGAGAAAGCATGACAAATCCCTTCGACCTGACCGGCAAGGTCGCCATCGTCACCGGCGCGAACACGGGTATCGGCCAGGCGATCGCCGTCGCGCTTGCGACCGCCGGCGCGGACGTCGCCTGCGTCGGCCGTACGCCTGCCGAAGACACCGTCGCGCAGATACGTGCGCTTGGTCGCAAGGCCGAGATCGTATCCGCGGATCTGTCGACCATCGAGCCGGTTCAGCGCGTCGTCGATGAGACCGTCGCCAAGCTCGGCGGGCTCGACATCCTGATCAACAATGCCGGCATCATCCGCCGCGCCGATGCGGTCGACTTCACCGAAGCGGACTGGGATGCGGTAATCGACACCAACCTGAAATCGGTGTTCTTCCTGTGCCAGGCGGCGGGGCGGCACATGATCGCGCAGGGCTCGGGCAAGATCGTCAACATCGCCTCGATGCTGACGTTTCAGGGCGGTATCCGCGTGCCGAGCTATACCGCGTCGAAGTCGGGGATCGGCGGCCTCACCAAGCTGCTGGCGAACGAGTGGGCGAGCAAGGGCATCAACGTCAACGCGATCGCGCCGGGCTACATCGCCACGAACAACACGGCGGCGTTGCAGGCAGACGTGGTGCGCAACAAATCGATCATGGACCGTATTCCGGCTGGCGCGTGGGGCGATCCAAGCGATCTTGGCGGCGCGGCGGTGTTCCTGTCGTCGGCGGCAGCGAAGTATGTCCAGGGGCATATCCTGGCAGTCGATGGCGGCTGGCTCGCACGATAATCCTCCTCGGCACGGGGAGGTGCACCCGCAGGCTGACGGAGGGGGTTTTCGACGCGCATAACGGTCGTGGAAAACCCCCTCCACCCCCGCCTTTGGCGACGGTCCCCCTCCCCGTGCCGGGGAGGAATTAAAGAGGACGATATGAGCAAATTCCTGGCGTTCGGTGAGATCATGCTGCGGCTTTCGCCGCCGGGGCGCGAGTTGCTGTTGCAGACGCCCAAGCTCGACGTTTGGGTTGCCGGTGCCGAAGCGAACGTCGTCACGCAGTTGGCGCGGCTCGGTCACGACGTCGGCATGGCGACGATGGTGCCGGACAACGACCTTGGCCGCGCGGCGATCACGACTTTACGGGGGCATGGCGTCGACACATCGGCCATTGCGTTCGGTGGTGAGCGGATGGGGCTGTATTTTGTCACGTCCGGGGCAGGCTTGCGCGCGACTGAAGTGATCTACGATCGCGCTTGGTCTTCGTTCGCCGAGGCGCCGACGAGCGCGTGGGACTGGGACGAGCTTCTCGCGGGCGTCGATCGCTTCCATCTTTCCGGCATTACCCCAGCGCTCGGACCAGTGCCGGCGGAAAGCGCGCTTGCCGCCGTCAAGGCAGCCACCCGGCGCGGCATCCCCGTCTCGTTTGACGGCAATTGGCGCGGCAAGCTGTGGGAGCGCTGGGATTCGAACCCGCGTGCGATCCTGACCGACATCGTCGCGCATGCCGACCTGATGTTTGGCAACCACCGCGATATCGCCCTCCTGCTCGGCCGCGATTTTTCCGGCGATGCGGAGGACCGGCGGCGCGAGGCGGCGGAGGCGGCGTTCGAGGCGTTTCCGCGGCTGCAGACGATCGCGTCTACCGCGCGGCACATCGAGCATGTCGACTTCCACCGGTTGTCCGCACGGATCGATACGCGCGAGACGCATGTCCAAACCGAAGAGGTCGTGCTGGCCGGGATCGTCGACCGGATCGGTGGCGGCGACGCATTCGCGGCGGGCGTGCTGCACGGGTTGCGCTCGGGCGAAGATCTCGGCGACGTCGCAAGGATCGGCCTTGCGCTCGCCGCCCTGAAGCACTCGCTGCCGGGCGATGCGAGCCTGTTCCGACAAGCTGATATCGACGCATATCTGGCAGGCGGGCTCGATGTCCGCCGCTGACGGGTGGACGCGGCGCGGCGCGATAGGCGGCGGCGCTGCGCTGATCCTGGCGTCTGGCGTGCGCGCCGCGTCTCCACTCGTGGTTCGCGCACCGGCCGGCAATTTTGTGGGATCCGCCGACCAAAACGTCCTTGCCTTCAAGGGCATTCGCTATGGTCGCGCTGAACGGTTTCGTGCGCCGACCGCCGTAGGGATGCCCGGCGAGACGCGACCGGCACGCGATTTCGGACCAGTCTGTCCCCAGTCGGGCGCTTACGCTCCGCAGTCCGAAGACTGCCTGTTCCTGAACGTCTGGACCGCAGACGCCGACCGCCGCGCGAAGAAGCCGGTGATGGTCTATATCCACGGTGGCGCGTATTCGAACGGCAGCGTCACCGATCCGCAGAACGATGGGCAGGCGCTGGCGGCGCGTAGCGATGTCGTGGTCGTGACGGTGAACCACCGGCTCAACGCGCTCGGGTATCTGTATCTGGCGCGGCTCGACCCTCGGTTTCCCGACACCGGCAATGCGGGGCAGCTCGACCTGATCCTTGCACTGAAATGGGTCCGCGACAACATCGCGGCGTTCGGTGGCGATCCCTCCCGCGTCATGGTGTTCGGCCAGTCGGGCGGCGGCGCGAAGATCGCGACGATGATGGGGATGCCCGCCGCCGCCGGCCTGTTCCACCGGGCGGCGACGATGAGCGGGCAGCAGGTGACGGCGTCGGGGCCACTCAACGCAACATCGCGCGCGCGGGCATATCTGGCTAAGCTGGGGGTGGCCGAAACCGATCTTGCGCCTTTGCTGGCGATGCCGGTCGAGAAACTCGTCGAGGCGCTGGCGGCGACCGATCCGATCATGGGGGGCGGTGTGTATTTCGGGCCGGTGCTAGACATGACGTGGCTGACGCGACACCCGTTCTGGCCGGATGCGAACCCGCTCGGCAACCGCATTCCGATGATGCTCGGCAACACGCATGACGAAACGCGGGCGTTCATCGGGCTGGACTCGCCAAAGGTGAGGGGGCTCGACTGGAGCAACATTGCCGCGCGGATGGCGCCAGAACTCAAGATCGACATCCTGCCCGAATGGGTCGTGGCGCAGTACCGCGCGCGCTATCCGGACTGGTCGCCGACCGACATATTCTATGGCGCGACGACGGCGGGGCGGAGCTGGCGCGGGCAGGTGATCGAGGCCGAGGCGCGCGCCGATGCAGGCGCGCCGACCTGGGTCTATCAGGTTGATTTCGCCTCGCGGACGGACCCGCGGCGTGGTGCGTTCCACACGATGGATATTCCGCTGGTGTTCGGCACGCTGGGTGCGACCGGATCGCAGACCGGCATCGCAGCGGATGCGCAGGCAGCCTCGAAGGCGATGCAGGACAGCTTCGTCGCGTTCGCGATTACCGGCGATCCCGGTCATGCCGGCGCACCGCACTGGCCGCAGTACGATCGGGCGAGGCGAGCGACGATGATCTTCGACGCCCGTTCCAGGATCGAGAACGATCCGCGTAGATGGGAGCGCGAACTGTTCGCGCGCGTCCCGTATATCCAGCCTGGGACCTAGCGCGGGATCGGATAGGCGATGATCAGCACGAGCGGGTCGCTGCCAGTCTGGCGGATGCCGACCGTCTCGCCGTCGAACAGATAGGCCGCGATGCCCGTCCGTACCGGTAGCGTCACGCTGCCGGACGAGACTGCGCCGGTGCCCGAAATCACGTAATACACCTCGTCATGCGCGATTTGGTGGAGGCCGATCGCGCTGCCGGGGTGCAGGATGCGCTTGCGGAACTCCATCCTCCGGCCGGGTACGCGGTCGCTGATTCGATAGGCGGTGCTGGAGCCGATCGCGCCGTGCGGGGGCGATTCGTTACGGATCGTGTCAGCCTCGTCGACGATGACCATCGGTCGCGATACCGGCTGCTGTGCAAACCCGGAAGCGGGCAGCATGAGCACGACGGCCAGAGCGGTAGTTGGCAACAAGTTCACCGATGCATCTCCTGGTTGATACGTGTGTGACACGGCATGTTGACACGCCAAAGATCCTCCGACATTGTTCTGACACCGGTTACCTCGGCAGGCGAGGGACGGTGGGAGGACCAGCAAGGGCTGGCCTTTCGGGAGAGGATCGGGTGCCACCGTGCTATATAACGGGTCCAACTCTCCGAAATAATCAGGTCGGAAGCGCAACGGCGGGCTGCCGATAGCGCAACCGGTGTCATCGGCGATCGCCGAACGGGGAGTGGATGCAATGGAAGTTCAAGCAACGGTTGCGATTCGACGGAAGCGCTGGCTGGGCGGCGTGTCCGCGGGAAGTCTCGTTCTCGCGCTCGCACTGCCGTCGATCGCGTCGGCGCAGGCCGCGCAAATTCCTAACAGCGTAACGCCGGGAACGCCGGCCCAGGTTGATCCGTCGCCAGCGCAGACCGCGGTCGTTCCAGAGGGAACCGCGTCCGATTCGGCTGCCACCACAGCGCCGCAAACCGCGCCTGACGCCGTGCAGCCGGAAGGCGAGACCGCCGAGATCATCGTCACCGGCTTCCGCAAGTCGCTCGATGCCGCGCTCAACGTGAAGCGCCAGTCGGTCGCCGCGGTCGATGCGATCGTGGCTGAGGACATCGCCAAGTTTCCCGATCAGAACCTTGCGGAATCATTGCAGCGTATCCCCGGCATCTCGATCCAGCGTGACGCGGGCGAGGGGCGCGCGATCACTGTTCGCGGCCTGGGCGCGCAGTTCACTCGCGTTCGCGTCAACGGCATGGAGACGGTCGCCACCTCGACCGACGGCGCCAGCTCGAACCGCGATCGTGCGTTCGATTTCAACGTCTTCGCCTCCGAACTGTTCAACTCGATCGTCGTCCACAAGACCGCGGAGGCCTCGCTCGACGAAGGCTCGCTCGGTGCGGTCGTCGATCTCAACACGGGCAACCCGCTCGGTGGCAAGATCGGCTTTACCGCGGTCGGTTCGGCACAGGCGAGCTATAACGACCTGAGCAAGAATACCGGGCCACGCCTCGCCGGGTTGCTGTCGTGGAAGTCGGCGGACGGCAGCTTCGGCGTCGCGGCGTCGGCAGCCTATTCGAAGACGAACAACTTCGAGCTCGGCAACAACACCGTGCGCTGGGCACAGGGGCCGTTCGATTCGGTGGACGGCACGCGCTGCTACACCACGCAGAACCGTGGCGGGGTGTATGTGCCAAGCACGGCCTGCACGGCGGCTGCGCTCGCCTTTCATCCGCGCATCCCGCGCTACGGCTCGGTCCGGCACGAGCGCGAGCGGTTGGGTATCACGGGCAGCGTCCAGTGGTCGCCGAGCGAGGCGACCAAGGTCTCGATCGACGGGCTGTATTCACGGTTCAGGGAAACCCGCGAGGAGAAATGGGGCGAAGTCCTGCTGCGCTCCAACGAGCGGTCGATCGATATCAGCAACTACACGATCGATTCGAACAACAACCTGATCAAGGCGACGCTCAACGACGCCTGGGTGCGCACCGAGCATTATCTGCGCAAGTCGCAGACCGAATTCTACCAGCTTGGCGGCAGCTGGGATCAGGACGTCACCGACAAATTGCGCTTCACGCTGATGGGCGGCATCTCGAAATCGGATGCAACGATCCCGGTCGAGACCACCTTCGTGTTCGATGACCGCGACGCACAGGGGTATAGCTACGACTATACCGACATGAAGAGCCCGAAGCTGACTTTCGGCACCAGCGTCACCGATCCGGCAAACTTCCAGCTCGCGGAAATTCGCGATCGGCCGTCCGAGACGGTCAACAAGTTCCGCACAGCGCAGTTGCGGACCGAATGGGACGTCGCGGAAGGCTTCCAGATCAAGGCGGGCGGGCTGTACCGCAAGTTCACCTTCGACACGCAGGGCTTCTCGCGCGACGCGGTCGTCTGCCCCAATGCCGGTGGTCGCGACGTCGTGCTGGGGACGCTGACCTGTTCGCCGAATACGCTGTTCGGGCCGACCGCGGTGTACGGCTTCCCCGCCGGCAACCTCGGCGAGATCTTCAACCTCGGCAAGGCAGGCCAGCCTGCCGGCACGACGACCAGCTTCCTAATCCCGAACATCGATGCGTCGGCGGCCTATACGGGCCTCTACAACCGTCCGGCGACCGTGCTGGTCGGCGACACCCGCAGCGTGTCGGAGGAGGTCACCGGCGGCTACACCGAGTTCGATGTGAAGGGCGACATCCTCGGCCTGCGCTACGCCGCGAATGCCGGCATTCGGTACGTCTACACCAAACAGCGCTCGATCGGGCTGTCGTCTGCGGTCGTCGGCGGCGTGACCGTCAATACCCCTGCGACGGTCGAGCGGACCTATGACGATTGGTTGCCCGCGATCAACGTCGCGCTGTTCCCGGCGGAAGACGTGATCATTCGCGGCGCGATCGCCAAGGTGCTGACGCGACCGAGCCTCGGCAGCCTGACGCCGGGCGGGTCGGTCGACGGATTCAACTATCGCGTGACCTTCGGCAACCCGCAGCTCGATCCGTTCCGCGCAACCGCGTTCGACATCTCGGCGGAGTGGTATTTCGCACCGCAGTCGATCTTCTCGGTCGCGCTGTTCAAGAAGAACGTCGAGAGCTTCCCCGTCTCGGCAACGCGTAGCGGGACCTTCGCTTCGACCGGTCTGCCGCTGTCGGTCATCCCGGCAAGCTCGCCCGCCGCCGGTGCGCCGGAAGGCCAGTTGTGGCAGATCACCTCGCCGATCAACGGCACGGGTGCCTCGTTGAAGGGCGCGGAAATCTCGCTCCAGACGACGTTCCGTTTCCTCCCCGGCTTCCTGCGCAACTTCGGCGCTCTGGCCAACGCGACGTTCGTCGATTCGAGTGCAGGCTATTCGCAGGGCGGTCCGGCCACGACGATCGTTACGCCGGCGGGCACGCTCGGCGCGCTGCCGAACACGACCCGCTCGGCTACGCTCTACGGTCTGTCGAAGCGCGCGTATAACGGCACGCTGTATTACGAAGATGCCAAGTTCAGTGCACGAGGATCGATCAGCTATCGTAGTCCCTACATCGACGGCGCGTCGGCGACCGGCAATCTGTTCGAGGGTTATGGCGCGACGACCAACGTCGACGCGTCGATGCGCTACAAGCTGACTCCCGCGATCGAGGTGTCGCTCGAGGGGACCAACCTCACCGATAATTATCGCAGCCGCTACACCGATCTCGATGCGAACCGGAACTACGAGAACAATCACTTCGGCCGCACCTTCCTCGTCGGTGCGCGCTTCAAGATGTAGGCGCGCCGGGCATAGTCTCTCCTCTCCTCGGGCGCATTCCTTGCGGAGTGCGCCCATTTTTTTGATGGGCCGAAGCGTATGATCGATCGTCGGAGTGCAATCCTGGGGACGCTGGCCATCGGTCTGTCGGCCGGTGTCGAAGCACAGACGCCGCCACCTGCGCAGACAGGCGGCCGCGTGCCGAGATTGCCCGATCCGACCGAAACGATCGATCTCTGGCCGGCTGGAGCACCCGGCGCACCACGGACCTTGCCGGTAGAAATCGTCGAGGATCGGGCGACGGATGCCGCCCTGACGGATCGCGCTGTCCACGGCATCGCTCGCCCGCGCATGGTCGTGTTCCGCCCGGCCAAGCCCAACGGCTCGGCGATACTGGTGATGCCGGGCGGGGGCTACGTCCGGATCGTGGTCGACCGCGAAGGATACGAGATCGCGCGCCGGCTGGCGGATCGTGGCTGGACGGTGTTCGTGCTATTCTACCGGTTGCCCGGCGATGGCTGGGCGGCCGGGCCCGACGTTGCCTTGTCCGATGCGCAGCGCGCGATGCGGCTGATCCGCGCACGCGCCGGCCTGTACGAAATCAAGCCAGATCGTGTCGCGGCCATGGGGTTCTCGGCGGGTGGTCATGTCTGCGGTGATCTGGCGACGAGGTTCGCGCATCCAACCTACACGCCGGTCGATAGCGCAGATCGGGGCAGCGCGCGGCCCGACATCGCTGCGCTGATGTACGCGGTGCAATCGATGGCCTTGCCGCTCGCCCACCCTGGGTCTCGTACGCTGCTGCTCGGGCCGTCGCCGACGCCGGCCTTGGAGCAGGCGCATTCGACCGACTCGAACGTGACGTCGGCGACGCCACCCTGTTTCCTCGTCCACGCGGAAGACGACAGCACCGTCGTGGTGGACAATACGCTAGCGTTTCGAGCGGCGGCGATAAAGGCCGGCGTGGTGGTGGAAACGCATCTGTTCGCGACGGGGGGCCACGGCTTCGGTTTGAGCAGGGCGGTCGGCAAGCCGGCAGCGTCATGGCCGACGCTTTTCGAGGAATGGGCGCGCGCGGAAGGCCTTGGGTGAGCTAAGCGCGCCGCGGTCAGAGCGCCTGGTACCGGAAGTCGCGAAAGCGGGCCTCGCCGCTACCGGCTGTATACAGGCCGGGGCGAAGCATTAGGAAAAGCGGCAGGAACGCACAGCTTCAAAGAGTGAACGGCGCCATCACGGTGCATGCGGACCGTCTGCATTTAGGCAAAACTGGTGGAAAGCGGCCCGGCCGTTTTCGGGCAGCGAGGGCGGTAAACAGACGTTCGTTCATTCGATGGGCAAGGTGGCTAATCGGCCGTTTCTCTGGTGATAGCGGCCCGTCCGTTACCGGGCGGCAGTCGGCGGTAAGCAGCGGTTCGTTCACGTAGCAGAGCTAGGCTGAGAGGCTGCGAGTGATGGATTGCTTGATGGTCGTATGGCTCCGAACAGGCGAGGTCCCCCTGGCGACACGACGCGCTTGACTAACTACGGGTAACCCGTACATG
>Ga0308157_10002168_pt1 | contig 34040 bp, 38 predicted proteins | sample PhyBR1_FD_201035 | JGI IMG/M metagenome (GOLD analysis project Ga0308157, IMG submission 201035) | Phyllosphere microbial communities from UC Gill Tract Community Farm, Albany, California, United States - DLSLB.R1 | ecosystem: Host-associated > Plants > Phyllosphere > Unclassified | place: USA... | reverse complement strand
AAAATCCTGGCCTTTCTTCCCGAAAGCCTGTTATTTGTTAACCCTAAGGCAGGTCTCCTGGCTTGCGTACTGTTGTTGCCCTTCCCACTCGCCGTGGCGAGCAGTGGTCCTGGAGTTAACAACAGCCTTCCGTCGCTGCGGAATAAGCTTACAGTTGCGGGAACAGCCCGGGATTTTAACCCGGTTCCCTTTTAATGCGGCACACCGAAAATGCGCTGCAACCTTAAGTTGCCGCAAAGATAGTATTATTAGCAATGAATTGTATTGATTAAACCAATTCTTTAAACGAAGCGGAAAGTGGATCAGATTTTCTTTGGAATACTGTCCGCGTGAGGGACAGCAGCGGCATCCCCCGCTTTTTTTGGCGGGGATATAGCGGATGGCCCGACGGCATATCCCGATAGCTATCGGGAAGAGCCGGCACGCCCAAAAACTTCAATCGGGATTAGACAATTATGGCTGAATTATAATTTATACATTTGCAGCAATCCGCAATTTCATGAAAAAATTACTGTTCGCTTTATTTTTTATTACACTTGGTTTATCCTCCTGCAAGAAGGAGGCTGACACTAAAACTGTTGAAACTGTCAGAGTAAGTAACTCCGTAAAACACGCTAAAGGCCTTGAAATCTATAAGTATAATGGCTATACCGTGGTAAAGGTCACGAACCCGTGGCCGGATGCGAAACAGGCTTTTACTTACGTAATGCAAAAAAAGGGCGCTGTAATTCCCGACAGCCTGAAACAGTATACCCCCGTACAGGTGCCGCTGAAAACCGTAGTGGTAACCTCAACCACACATATACCCTCACTGGAGATGCTCGGAGTAGAAAATACGCTGGTAGGCTTTCCCGGAACGGATTTTATTTCTTCGGAAAAAACAAGGGCAAGGATTGAAGCCGGAAAGGTTAAGGAAGCCGGAGCCAACGAAAGCCTGAATACGGAAGTAATGCTCGACCTGAACCCTGATGCCCTGATAGGCTTCAGCATCAGCAGCCATAATAAGACCATGGATAACCTGGAGCAAAGTGGTATGAAAATATTATATAATGGCGACTGGACCGAACAATCGCCGCTGGGTAAGGCCGAGTGGATAAAGTTCTTCGGCGCGCTGTATGGGCTGGAAGACAAAGCCGATAAACTGTTCGCCCAAATTGAAAAGGACTATAACACGTCGTTGGAACTCGCTAAAAAAGCAACAACAAAACCCACAGTGCTTTGCGGGGCCATTTACCAGAATCAATGGTATATGCCGCAGGGCGGAAGCTGGGCATCGCTGTTCATGAAAGATGCGGGATCAGACTACCTATGGGCCGATTCGGAAGGTACGGGAAGCCTGAGCCTGTCGTTTGAAACTGTACTCGATAAAGCCGAAAACGCCGATTTCTGGATCGGGCCAAGCCAGTATACTTCATTAAAAGAAATGACGGATGCCAATCCGCATTACGCGCAGTTTAAGGCATTCAAAAATAAGCAGGTCTATTCCTTCAGCAACAAAAAAGGAAAAACAGGCGGACTTATTTATTATGAACTGGCACCGAACCGGCCGGACCTGGTGCTGAAAGACATGGTAAAGATCCTGCACCCTGAGCTGTTGCCAAACTACGAACTCCATTTTTTTGAAAAGCTGAAATGACAGGAACCGGAAAGAACATATATGTTTTTATCGGGCTTGCCATTGTACTGGCAATACTGTTCCTCGTGAATATATCCATGGGGGCAGTAAAAATACCAATCACCGATGTGTACGAATCCCTTACCGGCGGCAATGCCTCAAAACCGGCATGGGACTATATTATCCTGAATTACCGCCTACCCAAAGCCATTACCGCTATCCTGGTCGGTGCCGGCTTATCTGTTAGCGGCCTGCTGATGCAAACGCTTTTTCGCAACCCGCTTGCAGGGCCGGATGTTTTGGGCCTTAGCTCAGGAGCCAGCCTTGGTGTGGCATTCGTCATTATGGGCGCGGGAATGCTTCCTGTTGCACTGGCATCTTTTTTCCTTTCGCCGTATGGCATTGTACTGGCAGCAATCACGGGAAGTTTTTTAGTGCTTCTAGCCATATTGGCAGTTGCGCAAAGGCTCCGCGATACCATGGCGATACTTATAATCGGATTAATGTTCTCCAGCTTTACAGGCGCTATCGTCGGGGTACTCACCTATTTCAGCACTGCCGAGCAATTACAAAAATATACTTTCTGGGCCCTTGGAAGCCTGGGAAACCTGCCTTGGGCAAGCATAACCCTTTTGGCTATAGTGATCGTGACCGGATTACTTTTGGCTGCCCTGTGTATAAAACCACTGGACGCGCTGCTTTTGGGGGAGCGCTATGCCGGAAGCCTTGGCATCAATTTTAAACGGACAAGGATAATCATTATACTCTCCGCAAGCCTTTTGGCAGGCAGCATTACTGCGTTTGCAGGGCCCATTGCGTTTATCGGTCTGGTAATGCCTCATATTGCCAGGCTGGTGTTCCGTACGGGGAGCCATCTTGTCCTGTTTATGGGAACCATGCTTTTGGGAGCATCCATACTGCTTATCTGTGACAGCCTAACGCAATTACCCGGCAGCGAATCGGTTTTGCCTATTAATGCCATAACATCGATCATAGGAGCACCTATAGTAATATGGCTCCTGATGCGTAAAAGGAAAGGAGTGTTCAGCTAATGGAACAGAAAGATATCATAATTGCGAAAGATGTGGCTATTGGCTATCAGGCAAAAGGCAGGCAAAAAGTAATTGCATCAGACATTTCTGTTGCCCTGCCTTCCGGAAGCCTTACCGCGCTTATTGGTGCCAATGGTATCGGGAAATCGACATTATTGCGAACCCTTACCGGTATACAGCAACCTCTTGGAGGGTCGGTCCTGCTGGACGGAAAACCCCTGGAAAAATATTCCCAAAAAGAGCTATCGCAAAACCTGGCAGTTGTACTCACCGAAAGCCTCCCACCCAGCGACCTTAAAGTTTTTGAGCTTGTGGCACTCGGCAGGCAGCCCTATACCAACTGGCTGGGCTCGCTTTCTCCTGAAGATACTGCTAAAACCAATAAAGCACTGCAACTGACACAAACATCGGGCCTTGCCGCAAAAAGGCATTTTGAGCTGAGTGACGGGCAATTGCAACGGGTGCTTATAGCCCGTGCCCTCGCACAGGATACACCTCTTATTATCCTGGACGAACCTACTACCCATCTCGACCTTCAGCACAAGGTAAGCTTACTTAGGCTTCTGAAAAAACTTTCTGCCGAACAGGGAAAATGCATCCTCTACTCCACGCACGACCTCGACCTGGCGTTGCAGCTCAGTGACCTCATCATGATGATGATGCCCGGCGAAACACTTTTGGGCACCCCGGAAAAGCTTATCGAACAAAAAGCGTTCGACAGGCTGTTTGACGATCCGGGTATTGTTTTCGACCCCGAAAAGCGTGGGTTTTTCATACAACCCTAAACAAGGTTTAACAAAAGGTAAACACATACCGGATTTTATATTGGCTAAATTTACGTATCAATATAAAATTACTTTACCATGGCAAGCCAGTTTACTGTATCCTATCCCGGAGACAAATCACAATTACTAAACAAGATACGCAGCACCGTAGGCAGCAAAGGAACACTGAACGGCAACGAAGAACAGGGCAATTTTGAAGGCGATACCCCTGTAGGCACCTTTGCCGGTTCGTATACAATTGAGGGCGACAGCATCAATGTTACCATTACGAAAAAACCTTTTCTTGTTTCAACCAACATGATAAAGGACGAGTTTGAAAAAGCCCTTAAAAAAGCATAATATGTACAAGCTGCTCCTGTTCGTATTTTCCTGTGCCGCACTGGCCCAGCCTCCAAAGGTAACTTTGGAACCGAATGGCTTTGCGCCCATTGAAGTTCAGATTCCCTCCACACCAAACGAGAAACTGATCGAGGTGACCAAAGCATGGGCATCTGATATAACACGCAAAGAGCAGGAGGGCGCCGACTTTACAGAAATTACAGGAAACACTATAACCGTTAGCGCTTACAAAAGAAACGCCTTTTATTACCGCAGCCGGGGCGAAGCTTTTGATCATAAGATACGCTACAGTATGCGCTTTACTTTCTATGATAACCGGTATACGGTAGCCTTTACAGTAGATGATATATTTGCCAATGGCGATGCGTTGGCGCAATATAAGATCGCTGATTATTTCACATCCGACGGAAAGATGAAGGAAGGATATACCGGACTACGAACCTCGCTTGAAAAAAACGTAAATGACCTCATTAATGCACATTACAATTTCATACTTAATTTCAGGTAACTAAAAACAACTGCTATGATATCAGGTACAGACGACCCAAAAGACCTTGGATCTAAAAAAATAAACAACACCGAGAAAACCGGAGAAAATAATGAAGGCTTTAGCGGCGAAAACCTGCCAAAGAACTACGATCCATCTAAAGATAAGCTGAAAACGGAGCTTGATAAGAATGAGGAAGGCGATACAGAAACCGTTCAGCGTGCCCGCGACGTTGACGAAAAGAATGCGCCGCCCGTAAGCAGCAGCAGCAAAACTACACGTGATGACGGCTCGACTGTAAGCAAAAGCCGCGGCACCGAAAATGAAGCGGAAGATGTGGAGACGGCAAAGAACCGCGACTTCAATTCTGATACGGATGAAGACCGCTATCCGCCATCACATCCCGACAATCATGAGCACAGGGGTAATACCCATGCCGGGGATTCATAAAAAAACTAAGGCTGTTCGAAAGAACAGCCTTTTACTATTTGTATCAATTCGTTTTACTTATTCCGGGTCGTTCGTAAACTGTATGTTGGCGTGAAGCTTAATATCCTCTCCAAGAACAAGTCCGCCGGCCTCCGTTACATCGGATGAATGGATATAAAAATCATTACGGTTTATTGTACCATTGATCTCAAAACCTGCCCTGTTGATGCCAAAGCCATCTTTGGCCTCTCCCCCAAACAATACATCCAGCACCACATCTTTTGTAATGCCTTTTATAGTGAGCTGTCCTTTCAGCTCATGCTTATCGCCTTCTATCTGGGTAAATGACGTAGAGCGGAACTCGATCTGAGGATAAGCATCAGCATTGAAAAAGTCCGGAGATTTCAGATGCTCGTCACGGTCACGGTTGTTGGTATCGATGCTGTATACGTCGATCATCATTGTAAAATACGCTTCCTGAAAATCATCATGCTTAGGAGTTACAAGCGTTCCCGAAAATATCCGGAACGACCCGGTGATCGTTGATATTACAAGATGCCTTATTTTGAAGTGGATATCGGAATGTGCGAGGTCGAGTGTCCAGTGTTTTGTTGCCATAGCTTATTGTACAAATTTTTATAAGTATTCACGTATTAAGTCCCTACTAATTTACTCAGATATTGCATTTTATTGGAGGTTTCTCCGTGAATTGTTTGTTAAACTTTTCAACAAAATGATCTTGTGTTTAGTTGCTTCCCCCTGCAAACGCAAGGCATTTCAACTCTTAACAAAAGCAATGGCAGTCTTTTCGCATCAAGAGGTTGTTAATTGGCAGACATATCACATGGAAGGATGACGAACTTTGTAATATAACCTTAAATAACAACGCCATGGCATCAGGAAAAACATCACCGGCCCCGAAAACCTCAAATGGTACTCCGCTACACAAGCAGGATTCTAAAGAGCTGAAAAAAAATATTGATGAGGCCGAAAAAGGCGCGGCTAAAAAAACCTCAGCCACAAAGACGCCGCAAAAGATACAGGACGGCAAGACTGCCGAGCATAAAAGAGAATATTAACATCCAATACTATAACATCATGCAAACAGACAACAACGGTAACCGCGACAGGGATTGGCGCGAGAACCAAAACCGGGACAGGAACCAGAATACAGGTAATCTGGGTAACGAAAATGAGCAACGCATGGGTAACCGTGGCAATGGCATGGACGACTGGGATACTACCGCGGAAGAATCAAAAAACGCATCACCACGCAATGATGCCTGGAGTGATACCGACCAAATCAGGAGAAATGAAGAATCACGTGACATGAGAAGTGACAACGATGATTTCAATGATTCCGGTTGGGATGACAGGAATAATAATGAAGACCGCAGCGCCGATTCGAGAACTTTTAACGAAGATGAAAGCTCGTGGGAAGAAGAACAGCACATGGGCGGCTCTAACAGAGGTACAACCGGCAACGACTGGAACGAAAACGACCAGATGCAGCGTGGTAAAGGCCGCGGTTTTGACGGAGAAGAAAACCGTGATGCCTCGTCCAGCGACTATTATGAAGACGACCGCCAGGACAGGGACGATGCAAGTGGCAGCCATGCCCGCAATAACAGTGGAGACGATTTTTAGGTCAGACGTAAGAAATCATTATTGAATTCCGAACCTGATCCATACGAAGAGGGATAGCATTTTTGCCATCCCTCTTTTGTTATTATAGATAAATGTCTATTCAACTGCGCTCAATATGACATTGAACTGCACTTAATATGATGTATCGACTGCCTCATATGATATACCGATGTGTTTAAAAAAATGCACACAAGACATTTTGTAATTAAACCCTTCTGCTATCTGCTTTCCAGTTTTGTATGGATTGCTTTATGGCATCGGGTGAAAGGTTTTCACGTATTGCTCTTTGCGTCAATCCGGCTAACTCTTCATCCGGTGCAAAGCGCAGGGCGAACAGCTGGCCTTCAGATAGTTTTTCTTCCATAGGCTCAAGCCGATTGCCTGTCACAACAAAATAGCGGTAACGCAACTCGCCTGTAACAATACGGTTTTGCAGCGTTAGCGCGTAATGCTGGCGCAGCATAAATGCTACCCATATTATTACGCCGGTAAGGATAGTAATAAAAATCCACAGCGCCCTGTCCCCTTCATCACAATAAGCCCGGTAAGTGCCGAAGATAAGCAGCCCCAGCATAAGCGGGTAAAACACAAAATGATGTGGCGGGTACCAGCGTACGTGGTTTTTATAGCTTTGCTGCTGCATTATTTTATTTCTTTAATAAATTCAAGTATTGTCGTAACGATCACGTCCTGCCCATCTTTACCGGTAAGGTATGCCCTGTCGGTTTCGCTGGAAAGGTAGCCCATTTCAAAAACCACAACCGGTACCTCCGATCTTTTCAGGATATAAAATGGCGCGTTTTTAATACCATCAACCTCAAACTTCGCTTCTTCAAACTTATCCGATAGCATTTGGGCATACGCCGAAGCTTTAGCATGTTCCTTAGCATCTTCACATACAAAAAATTCCATTCCTGCATTCGGTTTGCCTTTCACATAATTAAGATGCAGGGAAAGTACCAGGTCCGGATTGAGTTCGTTGATACGGGATACTCTTTCGCTTAGCTCCATAAAGTCATCCGCTTCACGCAACAGGTGGATGGTAACCTCAGTATCCTTATTCTGCGCCTTGATCTTTGCCGCAATTTCGCTCACAATGGCTTTTTCTGCAAGGCTGCCATGAGTAGCGCCAAAATCTTTCCCACCATGGCCAGCATCGATCACTACAGTTACTTTTTTCGGTTCATTATTACCAGGAGATGCAAATGCAAAACATAGTGCCGCGGCACACAGTCCAAAAAATTTAAACGGGTTTTTCATAGGTCGTTAATTTAGTTGGTTATAAAGGTATAAACTCAAATATAAGCAAAAAAATTGTAGGGAGTTAATACGTATGGCTTATGTTATCCTCCTGCCCTCCTTGCTTGCATTCAGCAGTTTTTCAAAGCGTAAGCGCTGTGTCTTTTCCTGTTTCGCCGAAACGATCAGATGGATCACAGCCTTACGGTATGAAGGCGCCTGTTTCATGAAAAATTCCCATGCCGTTGCATCAGCTTTAAATTCCTTTTCCATATTTGCAGGCAATTCAGCATCTGTCTGCCGTTCATGAGAATACACCCGTGACTTGCTTTCAGTACGCTTTTCAAAAGCCGCAAGCCCGGCCGGTTTTACCAATCCTTTATTTTGCAATAGCTCCATCTTATCGATGTTCACGGCACTCCAGATACTGGTGGGCTTACGGGGCGTAAAGCGTATCGTATAGCTTTCTTCACCCAGCGATTTACGTACGCCGTCAATCCAGCCGTAACACAGCGCCTGGTCTACCGACTGCGGCCATGTTAGGCTTGGCTTACCGGATCCGGTTTTGTAAAAGCCTACTAAAAGCTCACTTTCTTTTTGATGATTTTTATCTAGCCACTGCCTGAAATTTTCCGGAGTTTCAAAAAAATGAGGTTTCATTCCCGTATGTTTAATGATACAAGTTAAGAAAATAAGCTGTTTGAGACATGGATTAAGACTCCAGTAGCGGGATAATTTCCGTTATACTCGTCATCTCCGTAAAGTGTTCGTGTTCTATGGTATGGTCTATCTGCTCATGCGCCCATGTAGTGTGAAACGGAACATGGCAGGCATGGCCGCCAATCTGCAACACCGGAAGCACATCCGATTTAAGGGAATTACCGATCATCATAAATTCCGATGGCTGTATCTCCAAACGCTGCAGCATTTTTGTGTAATCGATCTGCTGTTTGTCTGACATCACCTCGATGTGGTGGAAATAATGCCCTAATCCCGATTCGTGCAGTTTTTTATGCTGGTCCTTAAGGTCGCCCTTAGTAGCTACCACAAGCTTATACTTACCGTGAAGCGCTTTTAGCGTTTCTTCTACACCATCAATAAGCTCAATAGGTTTATCCAGCATTTCCTTGCCGAATTCCAGTATCTTTTCGATAGCTTCCACGCTCACGGTTTTCTCCGATATCTGTAAAGCCGCCTCGATCATGCTGAGTATATAGGCCTTAATACCATAACCGTAAATCCCAAGATTGGCAATTTCTACCTTAAAAAGTTCCTTGGCTACGCTATGCGCGGGCAGGTAGGCTTCCATCAGCTGGTAAAATTTCTTTTCTGTTTCCTGGAAAAAAGGTTCATTCACCCAAAGGGTATCGTCGGCATCGAATGCTATTACTTTAATTTTCATAATTGCAATTTTGTACAAAAATACAGGTTATTTTAAATGAATTTTCAGGAAACCACCTGTGTTGCATGTGCCGCAATTACCTGCATGCCCTCACCCGCTGCTTTCCAGATGCGTGTAAAACGGAAAAAGCCCACTTCGGTGCTTCCAAAGAAAGAGCCGCTTACTTCCAGCAGTACCGATACTATGGCTATATCGCCCATTGGTTTTATAACCCGCTCACTCGCCTTAACTTCATATATATTAAAATTTCCAGACCGGTGTGCCTCCAGGTCGTCCTGCTTGGTAGATAGCTGTCCCATATAATTCGTAAAAATGAGGTCATCGGAAAGTAGCGCATCAAGTGCGAGTATATTGCTTTCCTTCATTGCTGTAATTAGGCGCTCTTCAAATATTGCGACCTGTTCCTGTGTTAGCATGGTATATTTTGGTGTTATTTGTTGTTAGCATTTTAAAAAGGCCGGGGTAATGGGTTACGAAGCCGTCTTCATCAACAGTAATATCAGCAGTAAAACTGCCATCACTGTTCTCAAAGCGGTATATATTACCCCGCATTCGGGTGTATTTCTGACGCTCTTTGCGAATGTTATTATTAAGGATATCGAAATAAACAAGATCAAACCCGGCATTGTCGCCTTCTTTAAGATTGAGGCCATTCACGGGAAGTGAATTGGTAAACGGTGTCAGCGAAATATCTATAAAACGGCATCCCTGTAGTTCGGGGTAATATTTTCCGGAAGCATCAGACCAATTATTATCATTATCACGTTTCAGGTGCCATGAATGCTGGTGGTCGCTTACATGAAATTCAATGTCGGCCTGAAAAACCTCCCATGACTGGTTAAGATGCAGCACATATTCGGCATATACCGCTTTTTGCCCCGACCAGCCTTCTATTTCTGAACGTACGATGATCTCCTCCCCGAGGAAATTAACGGAACAATGTTCTTCAGTAGCATTGGTGAGGCCTTCCCACACAATTATCTTTTGCATCGGTGCAATTTTACTACCAAATTATGCAAAATAACTATTGGTTGAGCAGGGCGGAGATTATTTTTTAATTACTTACACCAATAAAAAAATCTTGATGATGATTCAGGAAATATGTATTATTTACCTTGTCTGTAAATACCCTATTTTCCTGCCTGATGCACTCACCAACGCGCCACCCGATCCGATATAAATATTGTCCTGCGATGCCTTATCGTCAAGCATCAGCTTATAGCCCGGCCTGTCAGATCGTTCCAGGCTGGCAATAAGGTATACATTGTCGTTCGCCACCTGCACCAGGTTACCTTTTGCGGTCAGGAAATATTTACCTTCCGGATTGGCATTAAAATGCGCATCGGATACTATGTGCTTATTAGACCCAATACTCTCCTGTATTTTATCGTGTTTTGTCGGTTGGCGTTTTACAACGGTTTGCGCTGCCTTTACCGCTACTGGTTTTAGGGAAACCACTTCTGCCGGCTTTTGGGCCGGCTGCTTTGTAACCTGAGGTACTGATGGGCTGCTACTTACAATGGTGGCATTGTCGCTACCATTTCCTCCCGCGCTTCGCCAGCCGGTAGCAATATAGGCAAGGCGGTCGTTTTTTGCTGGATGCGAGTGCGACCCTTTCATCGATGCGATCAGTGCCATAGCCGATTGCGCTTCTTCCAGCGTTGCCCCCATTTTACGGAGTACGAATCCGGAGAATTCATCCGCCTCAAGTTCTGTTTGCGGACGGCTGCCTACGTTGTCGAGCGTATGCCCGTTCAGGTGATGGCCTATTTCATGTGCCAGGATGCTCACTGCCGCCCATTTATTGCCGGTAGCCGAGTTGATCTTGTCCATAAAACCCGGATTATAGAGTATATAACGCTTACTCTTCAGGATAACCGCGGCAGCATTGGGTACATTGGCGGCACGTAATTCAAAGTTGGACTTAAGCCCGATGACGGACATGATATCCTTTACTACCTTATCAGCCGTTTTTCCAGCTTCATACGCCGTTATATCACCGGAAATGGTTTCACCATAATAGCTGCACATGGCAGTATATTTCGCCGAACCGAATGTTCTTTGCGCCAATGCCGGCGCCATACAGCACAAAGCTGCAATAACCATACAGATCTTTGTTCTAATCGTTTTCATTTTATTAAAGGAAATAATGCTGATTGTTATTTGATTAACGCTTATTTCCACTAACGCAAAACGCCTGCCAAAAAGTATCGGTTACGAGGGACAGTTGATGTTAAATTATAACTACTCCGAATACACGAGTATTTTGGCAGCAAGGGAGACTACAAAAACAGCAATACTTAGTATCAGTATCGTTTTGCCATGCCTTCTGTCCGATGTGCTATACATAGGTACGACTTGTCCGTTGGGCAATGTCTTTTTGGCTGTCAGCAAAACATATCCGGTAATAACGCCAAAAAATCCACCAAGCAAACCAAGCACATAGCCCGCAATAACCCATCCCTGCTGGTTTCCTTCCGGTTGTGAAAGGTCTTCTATACGCTGCTCCCTGAGTTTTTTAATCTCTGCTTCGTCAATGGTTTTGCCACGCTCCGAAAGCAACCGCCTGGCAAGCACGTAATCGAACTCGCTCCACTCATCGTGTTTCAGTACCACTTCGTACAATTCCTCATCGGTGAAAGTTAAAAGGTAATAATCATCCGGCAGGTCATCTATCTGTTTTTCGGCATACGCCTCGATAAGCTTTTCAGCCCTTTCAAAATCCTCCTGCTTCAGCTGCACTTCATACTCCTTGTTAAGTTCCCCCGCCATGGCACTGCCTAACTGCGCGGAAGTATCGGCCAGTACGCATTCGATGCCGTTATCGATAAGGAAATGCTGGAGCCCTCTCGCGCTCTGAACGTCCGGAAATTTTTTGAAAGTTAGGTAGGTTGCCTGCATATATCGTGATTTTGCCCAAATATATAAAATGCGGTTAACAACTCCGCCGGCATACCCGAATACTAATCACTATATTTTTTATTTTTACAGAAAATATACTCAATGCCGGAAACCATAACACTTTTACTCGCCTTTATTATCGCTCTTGCCATTGGCACATTTGTCGGCAAGGCACTCTTCTCATCCAAATCATCGTCGGAAAAAAAAGTACTCGAAGAGCGCAACAGCAGCCTGCAGGCACAACTGGACCAGCACAGGCAGCAGGCACAGAACGACAGGCTTTTAACCGACAGACAGCTACAGGCAGTACAGGAAGAACGCGATGCGCTCCGCCAGGCTAAAGATGCCTTAACGGTACAGCTGACCAAAAAAGAAACCGACTTTGATAACCTGTTGGAACGTATGCGCGAACAACGCCAGGAGACGGAAGAACTGAGGGAAAAATTCACTAAGGAATTCGAAAACCTTGCTAATAAGATATTGGAAGAGAAATCCAACAAGTTTACCGAGCAGAACCGCGAAAACATGAAGAACATCCTTTCTCCCCTACAGGAAAAAATACACCTGTTCGAGAAAAAGGTGGAAGATACCCACAAAGAAAGCATCGACTATCATGCGGCATTACGCCAACAGATTATCGGGCTAAAGGACATGAACGAGCAGATGAGCCGTGAAACCCTGAACCTGACACGCGCCCTTAAAGGTGATACTAAAATGCAGGGCAACTGGGGCGAGCTGATATTGGAACGTGTCCTGGAAAAATCGGGACTGGAGAAAGGCCGTGAATACTACGTGCAGCAAAGCCATGCAACTGAAGAGGGAAGCCGTGTGCAGCCCGATGTGGTAATCAACCTGCCCGATGGCAAGAAGATGATCGTCGATTCCAAAGTATCATTGGTGGCTTACGAGCGTTTTATCAATGAAGAAGACGATGTGCTGAAAGCTGTACACCTCAAGGAACATTGTAACTCCATCCGCCGGCATGTAGACCAGCTGAGCGACAAGAACTACCATGACCTCTACAAGATAGAAAGCCCGGATTTCGTGTTGCTGTTTATACCGATGGAACCGGCCTTTGCCTGCGCCATCAACGAAGACAGCTCGCTTTACAGCAAAGCTTTTGAACGCAATATCGTGATCGTGACACCAAGCACACTGTTGGCTACACTACGAACTATCGACAGTATGTGGACGAACCAGAAGCAACAGGAGAATGCCTATGAAATAGCCCGCCAGGCCGGTGCGCTGTACGACAAGTTTGAAGGTTTTGTTTCGGACCTTACCAAGGTTGGCAACAAAATGCGCGATGCCCAGTCGGAATACCAAAACGCCATGGGCAAGCTGGTAGACGGTCGTGGCAATATCATTACCAGTATCGAAAAGCTCAAGAAAATGGGAGCCAAGGCTAAAAAGTCGCTCCCTGAGAATATACTGAACCGGGCCCTGCAGCAGGAGGCCGATGCTATCGAAGACGCTGAGTCTGACCCACTACTAAACTCTTAATTATGGAAGAATACAGGAAAGTTAGCGCTTCTAAAATAACCATATCGGAACTGATGCTGCCTTCGCACACCAATTTTAGCGGCAAAATACACGGCGGCTACATCCTGATGCTGATGGATCAGATCGCCTTTGCAGCAGCATCCAAATACAGTGGCAGCTATTGTGTAACTGCGTCTGTAGACACGGTCGATTTCCTGAACCCCATAGAAGTGGGCGAACTGGTAACGATGAAAGCGTCTGTAAACTATGTAGGCAACAGCTCAATGGTGATAGGCATACGTGTTACTTCAGAAAACATACGCACAGGAAAGGTAAAGCACTGCAACTCTTCTTACTTTACCATGGTAGCAAAAGATACAGATGGAAGGAACACCACTGTACCCGGACTCATACTCTCGGGGCATGAAGATGTACGCCGTTTTTGTAATGCCCTGAAGCGTATCGCCCAAAAGAAAGAACACAGCCTGCACGAGAATACTTTCGACCATACATCGCCCGAAGCCCTGGAGGCACTAAAAAATTACAGGGTTAAATTGGATTTGTAAGCCACACGCTTTGAAGGAAATATGGTTTTGTTATATTTGCCGGAAACACAACTCCGGCGTATGAAAAACAATTACCCTGTCCTTTTGTTTTTAATGACTCTTCTTGCTTTCGCGTCATCCTGCGGAAGCGATGATCCCACGCAGGATTATGAACCGGTTTCGCCGGTAGTACTCGACCTTACTACAGCACCATACGACAGTCTTTCAAAATATAAATTTTTTGAAGGTGAGATGAAGAAGCTCCAACCGGCCTACAAGGTATTGCCTTACGATCTGAACAGTTCACTTTTTACCGATTATGCATTGAAAAAAAGGTTTATCTGGATGCCTGAAGGCGCTATGGCTACATACACGTCAGGCAGCGAAGTACCTAATTTTCCTGTTGGCACCGTACTGATAAAGAACTTTTATTATGATGACGTATATCCGGACCATTCAACCATTATAACAGAGACCAGGCTGATGATCCGCAAAGACAACGACTGGATATTTGCAACCTATGTATGGAATGATGATCAGACAGAAGCAGTGCTCGATATGGCGGGAAGCAACCGCAGGATGATGTGGTACTACAACGGCAACGTGCGCAGTATTTCCTACCACATCCCTTCCCAGATGGAATGCTACCTGTGCCACAGGAAAAATAACAGACGTGTTCCTATTGGCCCCAAGCCGCAAAACATCAATAAACCTTACAGCTATGCCGATGGGACTGAAAACCAGCTCTCGCGATGGGTGGCGACAGGTTACCTGGATTCTTATCCGCACGACATTCTTTCAACCATCAATTGGGAAGATACGAGCCAATCCCTTGAGCTGCGGGTACGATCGTATCTCGATGCTAACTGCGCGCACTGCCATTCGGAAGGCGGGCAATGTGATTACACCCCTATGGACCTTGCATTTTCGCAAACATCAAACCCTGCAAATCTGGGCGTATGCATACCGCCACAGGATTTTGTAACAGGCGACCAAACCCATATCATTGCCAAACAAAATGTAGAAATGTCATTGCTGCATTTCCGGATGAGTAACAACGATCCACTGGAAATGATGCCTGCTGTAGGGCGTTCTGTTGTACATGAAGAAGCTCTTTCACTCATTGAACAATGGATAAATAGTATGGATGCTCCCTGCCCGTAAATTTCACCGCACTTTTCTGCATTTTATCGTATAAATTTTTAACACACAGATAGATAACATTTCTTTTAACAAAAAAATATTGTTAAAGGTTTTATTATATATTTGTTATCATTTTACAAAAATTGCTACGATAACTCTATGAAAAAACTTTACTTCTTAAAAACTTTACTTTTTTTATCCTTAATCACTATACTTTCGTCATGCGGTGACGATGAAGACTACAAAAAGGTATCACCCGTGCACCTGGACCTGGAAACTGTTCCCTACCAAAACCTTTCAGAATATAAATTTTTTGAAGGCGATATGAAAGCCCAGGTTCCTGCTTATAAAGTATTGCCGTACGACCTGAACAGCTCCCTTTTTACCGATTATGCCCACAAAAAAAGGTTTGTGTGGATGCCGGAAGGAGAAAGGGCTACATATTCAGAAGATAGTGAGATACTCAGCTTTCCATCCGGCACAGTGCTCATCAAGACATTTTATTATGACAATGTACAGCCTGCCAATACAACCCGCATAATTGAAACACGCTTACTGATTAAAAAAGGAGACGACTGGATCTTTGCCAATTATATCTGGAATGAAGACCAGACCGAAGCAACCCTGAATATGAATGGCGGCTTTACCGATGTTACGTGGAGTGAAGGCGGCACCGAAAGAAGCATCAGCTACAGGATACCTTCACAAACCGAATGCCTTACCTGCCACAAAACGGACAATAACCCTATACCTATCGGGCCAAAACCGCAAAACCTCAACAAAACGCATAATTATCCGGATGGCGCTCAGGACCAGCTTTCCCGTTGGGTAGATGAAGGCTATCTTGACAGCAAGCCAAACGGCATTACATCTACAGTAGACTGGACGGATGTAACCAAGCCGCTCGAATTGCGCGTACGCTCCTACATCGATATCAATTGCGCGCACTGCCATAAGGAAGGCTCGCACTGCGATTACAGGCCAATGCGCTTCGCGTTTAGCGAAACAGCCACACCAGTAAACCTTGGCATCTGCGTACCACCACAGGAAGCGCTAAACCCTTCCCTTACCTATATTGTGGCAAAAAAGAGCGCTGCCCGTTCGATGCTTACTTACAGGATAAAATCGGTAAACCCTGCCGAAAGAATGCCGCTCCTGGGGCGTAGCATCGTTCACGAAGAGGCTGTTACCATGATTGAAGAATGGATCAACACGATGGACAATTCTTGTCCGTAACTACCAATAACTACTAATAATAAAACACTATGAAACAAATCTTTACCCTTGCATTTTTTTGCTTAGGCCTGGCCGGGGCTACAGCGCAGCAAACCTGCGGTACAGCCGTAGCCGCAGGGCCCGGTACACATGCCGTAACGCTTGATTTGGGCAGCCAGCCTCCTGTACTGATATGCGCCAACGGCCAGAATAACACATTGCATCGCGGAGCGTGGTTTTCTTACACCACTTCGGAACTACGAACAACTACTATAAGCACCGCGGCATCCAACACCGATACCCGCGTGCATATTTATACCGGTACCTGTGATGCCCTTCAGTGTATTACCGGAGACGATGACGGAGGCCCTGGACTTACCTCGCTTGTCAGCTTTACCGCACAGCCGGGAGTGACGTATATGATTGCCTTTGACGACAACTGGAATGCACAGCCTTTTACATTCTTACTTACCGAGGCGCCCTACATAGCGCCAATGTTCCAGCCGCAACAGATTAGCCTTAATGGCTACCTTAACTGTATTGTAGACATTAACGGCGATTATCTTGACGATATCGTTGCACCCGGCAATACTTCCGTAAGTGTTCTATACCAGTCGTCTAACGGCAGCGGCCTTACTCCGGGAACTATCCCTGCAGAATCAACCCAGTTTATGCCTACATGGAGCATGGCGGCAGGCGATTTTGACAATAACGGCTACAACGACCTGCTGTATGGATATGGAAGCGGCGCGGTGATTATGAAAGCCAACTCTAATGGTACCGGATTTACAAAGATGGAATCTCCGGCAGGAAAGTATATTTTCTCCCAGCGCACTAATTTTGTAGACATCAATAACGACGGCCATCTCGATGCCTTTGTATGCCACGACGTAGAACCAAATTGCTACTTTCTTAATAATGGTGCCGGCGGGCATACATTTTTTCAATGTGACATGCCCGGCGCATTCAAGCTTGGCACCCACCCTAACGGAGGCAATTATGGGTCTATCTGGATCGACTTTGACAACGATGGGGACCAGGATCTTTTCATCGCGAAATGCCGTGGTGGCAACAGCACTGCCGCGATAGATGAGCTGCATCGCAACAATGGCGACGGTACATTTACCAATATCGCGCAGGAAAACGGCTTTGCCGACTTTCACCAGTCATGGTCAAGCGCATGGGCCGATTACGACAATGATGGCGATATGGATGTGCTCGTTGGCGCGAGCTCAAATGCAGGGGGCGGGCACAAGCTGATGCGAAATAACGGCGATGGCACTTTTACCAACATTACTGCCGGATCGGGATATGATATTTTTAGCGGTATGGACAATGAGCACGTAGCGCATGATTTCAATAATGATGGCTTTGTAGATGTTTTTGGCGGAGGCAATGCTATTATGTTCAACAATGGCGACATGACCTTTTCTCCGGTAAGTGTTCCCATAAGCCACGGGCCGATTGGCGACCTGAATAATGACGGTTTCCTGGACGTTCTCTCCGGAAGCACCATTTTCTATAACAATGATAATGGCAACCACTGGCTAAAAGTGCATTTACAGGGTGTAGATAGCAACCGTAACGGTATTGGCGCACGCGTTGAAATCTACGCTACAGGCGGCGAATGGCAAAAGCAAATACGGGATGTACGCAGCGGGGATGGTTTCCGGTACATGAGCTCTCTAAACACCCATTTCGGACTGGGCGCTATAGAAGCAATCGATCAGGTTGTGATAAAGTGGCCTTCAGGCACGATAGATATCATCGAAAATCCGGATATCGACGAGGCGCTGATGGTGGTAGAAGGCCAGACACTGGGAACACACAACGTAAACACCAACCAGTTTACCCTTTTCCCTAACCCGGCAAAAGACATATTGCAGATTGGCGGCGACAAGGTTATCGTTAAAGCAAACATCTATGATATGACCGGAAGGATTGTTAAAAGCGGCACTGTTTCCGATGGAAAACTTTCGGTACAGCAACTTAGCAAAGGTACCTACATTATCATCCTTCAGGACGAAAGCGGCAGGCATCATATTTCAAAATTCATAAAGGGATAAGCAGTAACACCAAAAAACAAATTCCATGAAAAGAGTACTATTGCCTCTGTTGTGCCTTTGTATGGCTTATGCGTATTCGCAGCAGGACTGCCAGCATCCGCAGATAGTTGGCCCCGGAACACATAGTGTAAGCTATGCCGCCAACAGCCAGGTGCCTACCCCTATTTGCACCAACGGGCAGAACAATAATCCCGATAAAGGTGCATGGTTTGCTTATACGCCAACCGAAACGCATACTACTACCGTAAACACAATGGCCTCAATGAAGGATACACGGGTGCATATTTATACCGGTGCCTGTGGAACGCTGTTATGTGTTGCAGGAGATGATGACAGCGGCGGTTTACCCTACTATGCCTCCATTGCCACCTTTACGGCCAATGCGGGGCAAACCTATCTTATTGCATTTGATAACAACTGGAACAGTGACAATTTTTCTTTTACGCTTACAGAAGCGGAATTCGTACAGCCGATGTTTACCGCCCAGCCCTTTTCCATAGGCGGGTGGATGCAGAACTGCGTGGCAGATATGAACGGCGATTATCTCGACGACATTGTTTCACCCGATGAAAATTTCATAAGGATACATTATCAAAATGCAAATGGCAGCTTTACATCGGCTACCGTACCGGCACAGTCAACCACCTTTATGCCGACATGGAGCATTGCTGCCGGAGATTTTGACAAAAATGGCTATAACGACCTGGTATACGGCAACGACTATGGTGTCTGCATCATGAAGGCCAATAGTAACGGGACATCTTATATTGCGATGGACTCTCCTGCAAACAAGTACATCTTCTCACAACGTTCTAATTTCGTTGATATTAACAACGATGGCCACCTGGATGCTTTTGTGTGCCATGATGTAGAGCCGAATGTGTACTTCCTGAACAACGGTACAGGAGGCTATACATTTTACCAGAGTAATACAACACCCGGCGCGATGAATCTGGGAGTGTATCCGCTTGGGGGAAATTATGGGTCGATATGGGTAGATTATGATAATGATGGCGATGTAGACCTCTTTATAGCCAAATGCCGTGGCGGAGGTAATCCCGCATCTATCGATGAGCTGCACCGTAATAATGGCAACGGTACGTTTACCAACGTAGCTGCCGAAGCCGGTTTTAGTGATTACCACCAGTCATGGTCGGCTGCATGGGGCGACTTCGATAATGATGGTGATATGGATGTGCTTGTAGGCGCAAGCTCTGATGTTGCCGGAAGCCATAAATTGATGCGCAACAATGGCAACGGTACGTTTACCAACGTTACCCCGGGATCCGGCTTCGATAACTTTGCGCCAATGGAGCATGAGCATGTAGCGTATGATTTTAATAATGATGGGTTTATTGATGTAATGGGCGGCGGCAACACTATCATGTTCAATAATGGTGATATGACTTTCTCACCTGTTGCTATCCCCGCGTCTCCGGGTCCTATTGGGGACCTGAACAACGATGGCTTTCTGGACATCCAGAACCATAACATGATCTACATAAATAGCGATAATGGCAATAACTGGCTCAAACTGCACCTTCAGGGGGTGGAAAGCAACCGTAACGGCATAGGAGCGCGTGTAGAAATTTACACTACAGGTGGCCCCTGGACCAAACAGATACGCGATGTAAGGAGCGGAGACGGCTTTAGCAAGATGAATTCCCTTAATGTATACTTTGGCCTTGGTGCAGCCGAATCCGTAGACCAGGTGGTTGTAAAATGGCCTTCAGGAACTATTGATATTATCGAAAATCCCGACATTAATGAAGCGCTGCTTGTTGTGGAAGGTTCTACGCTGGGCATTAGCCAGCAGGGCAGCAATGCATTTGCGCTATACCCTAACCCCGCAAAAGACGTGCTCAACATCAATGCAAATGATCAGACTATTGTAAAGACAAGCCTGTATGACCTTGGCGGAAAACTTATAAAATCTGTAAGCGTAGATAACGGTATTGTACCGGTACAGCAGCTTGCCAAAGGCACCTACATCATGATTATGCAGGACAGCAACGGAAAGCAGCATTCATCAAAATTCATAAAAGGATAATACGTTGCAAACACAAATAGAAAGCCCCGCCGTAAAACAGCGGGGCTTTCGCATACACACACAAAATTCTATTTCTTTACAACAGTGATATTTTTAACTGCTTCACCGGAAAACGCTTTTACAAAATACGTACCGGCACTATAGTTGTCCATATATAGCTTAACGGAAGGATTTTCAGCTTTGGCGCTAACGATTAGCTTTCCGCTAAGGTCGTATACTTCCACCCTGTTTATTTGGGTTTTGGAATTGATGGTCAGCACATCCGTTACAGGGTTGGGATAAAACTCAAATTCAGGAGCCGACACATCGCCAACACCCATAGTAGACTGTGTTGTTATTGTTCCATTCATCATACTATGGAAAATACATTTGTAACCGGTTGCACCCACAACGTTAAATACTTTTGAATACTCCTGGTTGCTCCCGGTAAGTGTTCCGCTGTCAAACGATTCGGCACCTCCCGCGTTACTGGTTACCGTGTGGGGCATGGTGTCATCCCAGGTCCATCTTACAGTGTCTCCCTGGCTTATCGTTTTGGAAGCCTGAGCAGTGGTAACCCCCATAAACCAGCTGATGATGTGAGTGGTTTGCGCATTAGTAGCTACCGAAACCAACAGGGCCATAAATAGTAATTTTCTTTTCATAGTGAGTGTCTTTTAAGTGTTTATTTTAATGTAAAGCTACTTACTATGAAGGGGTTGCTCCTGTGCTTTTGAGGATTGGAGGGATTTGGATTAGTATTTGCGCACTATTATTTAGGATTCGAAAAATAAAATCCCGTTTCCGGGAAAGAAACGGGATCCTAAAAATGATATTTTTATTTACTGTTTTACAACCTTTTGTGTATGAACCCCTGTTGCTGCGGATATTTTCAGGATATAGATCCCTGAAGCATAGTTGCCAAAGTCTAAGCTCGTTCCTGATGAAGCAACAGGCAGGGACAATAATACTTTCCCATAAATATCATAGAGCTCTACTTTAGAAATTAGGGAACCGGAACTAATATTCAGTAGATCGCCCACCGGGTTTGGATATATTGAAATATTCTCAGCGCTTATTTCCTGTACACCGAGCAAATCGGTATCTGAAGCGATCCAGCTGGATGCAAGGTTGTTATTAAGGGTAAGCGATACCAACTGCAGATAACTTCCACTTCCATCAGCATCCGGCCATGGCGCATCGTCATCATATTCTACCACATCGATTACATTTCCAAAGCCATCAGCCAGCACTAATTTTTGCGTACTGTTGGAGAGGTGCCTCTGAAACTGCCCAAAAGGAGCAAAACCATGCTTGCTTTGAAATACTACCGGGTTGCTGGCAATATAAAGCCCCTGCCCCGCTGCCAGTGTAGCGTTTGGAGAAAACTGGTAAGATATGCCCAATTCACTCAGGTAAATACCTGTAAGGTTAACATCAACTGTACCGGCATTGGTTATCTGTACAAATTCCTGGTCGTCTGACTCCGGAAACTCTGCCGACTCCGACGGATTATAATGAATCCTGCTGATAACAAGATTTGGTACCGTTACAGTATTGCAGGCACTAAAACTGCCTACGTTTGTATCCATCCAATCCATCCGTTCTTCAATAAAATCAAGGATAGCATTTACCTCAGCAGTAAGGTCCGGAACCGTACCCCAACGCTGCTGCTCCCTTACAGACGCTTCCGTTATAAGTGCTACTGTCTCATCAATAAAGTTATGCACCACCGTATAATTTAGTGGTTGGTTATCGGCTGTTAGCTGGTTCCAGCGCCTGGACAAATAACATTTGTAAACTGTATTATCAAACAAATCGGTCCAGAATTTTGCACCCTCATTGTCATGGTTAGAAAATTGCCAAATGTCCGTATGGCTCCTGTCACCAAACACATCCAGTCCAAAAGTCAGGTTGAAATCCCATACCGGGCCAGCCCTAAGCTTGCCACCAATATCCTTATGAAAAAACGTACTTATCTGATAGGCATCCACATTCGAGGAATACTCATTGATGATCATAAAATCGATAAATGTTGGTATATCAATCACCGAAGGATATCCGTTAACCAGGCTGGAGTTGTTTGCACCCGATGCAGCCTCGAGTGCCTGAAACTGTGAATGGATATAAGTATCCTGCGCAGGTGTTATTGCTGAGGGCTTAGGCAATTCATGGATAAAATCAGAAGGCCATCCCTGGTACGAATCCATCTGCCACGCAACAGGGTCGCCCCCTGTTGTTTTATCAGCCTTGGTAATATAACCACCCGTAAGCGCCATACCCTGGCTGGCATTTTCGTCGATTTCTTCTATATTTACCCGCTTGGAATCATCTTTTATCTTTTCCTGTAAAATGTACAATCCCCGATAATCTCCGTTGATAACTACTTCGCAGTACCGCGTCCGGGTTGCGTAGTTACCCATTGCCCGTGCCAGGTTGTAGCATATATAATCGCGCATGAGGGATGAATCGAATGCCAGTCCATTGAGTATCCAGTCGTTTTCACTTGGCATTCCCAAAAGGCTTACATTCAGCTTGGTGGTATTATTGTTTTGGTAGGTTGTCCATCCATATTGCTTTTTCTCGAGCATCTGCGATGAAGACCCGCGTAATTCGATTTTTATCCGGCCATCGTAATTAAGGTAGGCGGCATTATTTTGGTCGGTAATATAATTTCGGGAACCATCCGGCCTGTAAATAATCTTCATTCCTGCGGGAATTTTAGGATCATCCGGAATTTCCATGGGCTGCCCTGTGTCGGGATCATTATCTGTAGTGATAATAACGATCGGAAGGTTACTGTCGGTAAAAGTAACTTGTGCGAATCCGCGATACTGCACCAAAATCAACAGCACCAAAATCAATAAAGAGACTTTTCGGTTGTGTAAAGTTTGTTTCATAAACACCAATGTTTTCAACAAATGTAATGTTAATTTATTTACACAAACTTATAAATTCCCGAACATTACTTATGAAAAAACATTTCATTACAAATGCCTTTGTAAAAAAAATCCCCCGCTTAGCGGAGGATCAAATTTATCTGCTCAGGTACATTTTCCTTCTGGAGTACAGCTCGTAGAACTGGTCGTCCTTCAGGTCATCGATGAAAAGGATGCTCTCACCTGTCGATTTCATTTCAGGCCCAAGCTTTTTGTTTACACCCGGGAATTTGTTGAACGAGAACACCGGCTGCTTGATGGCATAACCTTTAAGCTGTGGGTTAAAGGTAAAGTCGGTTACCTTATTATGGCCAAGCATTACTTTGGTGGCGTAGTTCACGTATGGCTCACCGTAGGCTTTGGCGATAAACGGTACCGTACGCGATGCCCTTGGATTCGCCTCAATAATGTATACCGTATCGTCTTTAATTGCAAACTGTATATTGATTAGCCCGACAGTTTTCAGTGCCAGGGCAATCTTCTTCGTATGGTCTTTTATCTGCTGCATAACGAACTCACCCAGATTGAACGGTGGCAGTGTAGCGTTACTGTCGCCCGAGTGTACCCCGCACGGTTCAATGTGCTCCATGATTCCGATAATGTATACATTCTCACCATCGCAAATCGCGTCGGCCTCGGCCTCAATCGCGCCATCAAGATAATGGTCGAGCAGCAATTTGTTGCCCGGTATGTTTTTCAGCAAATCAATAACGTGCTCTTCCAGTTCCTGCTTGTTGATCACAATCTTCATGCCCTGCCCGCCCAGTACGTATGACGGACGCACCAGTAACGGGAAGTCCAGCGTATCGGCAAGCTTCGATGCTTCTTCAGCGCTTTCGGCTACACCAAATTTAGGGAACGGGATGTTGAGCTCCGAAAGCAATTCAGAAAAACGCCCGCGGTCTTCGGCAAGGTCGAGCGCGTCAAAGCTGGTACCTAATATTTTTATGCCATAACGGTCGAGCTTTTCTGCAAGTTTAAGTGCTGTTTGCCCGCCAAGCTGCACGATCACACCTTCCGGCTTTTCATGACGGATAATATCGTAGATATGCTCCCAGAATACAGGTTCAAAGTAAAGTTTGTCTGCTGTATCGAAATCAGTCGAAACCGTTTCAGGGTTACAGTTGATCATGATGGTTTCGTAACCGCATTCTGATGCTGCCAGTACCCCGTGCACGCAGGAGTAATCGAATTCGATACCCTGCCCGATCCTGTTCGGTCCCGACCCCAGAACTACAACCTTCTTTTTATCAGACACGACACTTTCATTGTGCACATAGCGTGTACCGTCGGCTTTTTCAATTTCAGCCTCAAAAGTGGAGTAGTAATACGGTGTCTTTGCTTCGAATTCGGCGGCACAGGTATCCACAAGCTTGTAAACACGTTTTACACCCATTTCCTCGCGAAGGTTGTACACCTGGCTTTCCAGGCAACCCATCATGTGGGCGATCTGCCTGTCGGCAAAACCCTTTTGCTTCGCCTCCAAAAGCAATTCTTTCGGAAGGCTGTCTATTTTGTAAGTGGAGATTTCCTTTTCAAGCGAGTACAATTCCTCATACTGTTTCAGGAACCACATATCGATCCTGGTTATTTCGTGGATACGGCTCAGCGGAATACCCATCTGTATGGCATCGTAAATTACAAATACCCTGTCCCAACTGGCATTGGTCAGTTTGTCGATGATTTGCTCGTAGTTTTTGTAGCCTTTGCCGTCAGCGCCAAGGCCGTTACGCTTTATCTCCAGCGATTGCGTAGCCTTGTGCAATGCTTCCTGGAACGAGCGACCGATACCCATCACCTCGCCTACCGATTTCATCTGAAGGCCAAGGGTACGGTCGGCGCCTTCGAACTTGTCGAAGTTCCAGCGTGGTATTTTTACGATAACATAGTCAAGCGTAGGTTCAAACAATGCTGAAGTCGATTTGGTGATCTGGTTTTGCAATTCGTCAAGGTTATAGCCCAATGCCAGCTTTGATGCGATCTTGGCAATAGGATAGCCCGTTGCTTTGGATGCTAATGCTGACGAACGAGACACCCTCGGGTTGATCTCGATCGCCACGATATCTTCCTTTTCATCAGGGCTAACGGCAAACTGTACGTTACATCCTCCCGCGAAGTTACCGATGCTTCGCATCATTTTTATCGCCATGTCACGCATTCTCTGGAATGTCCTGTCCGATAATGTCATGGCAGGAGCAACGGTAATACTGTCACCGGTATGGATTCCCATCGGGTCCATATTTTCAATCGAACAGATGATCACCACGTTGTCGTTCTTATCACGAAGAAGCTCAAGTTCGTACTCTTTCCACCCGAACAGTGCCTTGTCAATAAGCACCTCGTGAATTGGCGATGCCTCAAGTCCGCGGGTAAGGAGTTCGTCGAAATCTTCTTTATGGTGCACGAAAGCTGCGCCGGTACCTCCCAGCGTAAAGGAAGGGCGAATTACCAGCGGGAAGCCGAATTCCTGCGCGATCTCTTTTCCTTTCAGGAAGGAGTTGGCCGTTTTGGCCGGAGCCGCAGGTATTCCTATCCTTTCAAGGAGCTGTTTGAACTGCTCCCTGTCTTCGGTAACATTTATAGCATTGACATCTACCCCGATTAGGCGTACATTGAAGTCGGCCCAAATACCCTTTTCCTCCGCCTCAAGGCAAAGGTTCAGCGCGGTCTGCCCACCCATGGTAGGGAGAACAGCATCGATGTTCGGATGTGCTTTTAAAATCTCAATGATAGATTTTGTAGTCAGCGGCTTCAGGTATACATGGTCGGCCATAGAGGGGTCGGTCATGATGGTTGCCGGGTTGGAATTGATAAGGATCACTTCGATACCCTCTTCCCTGATGGAGCGCGCCGCCTGTGAACCGGCGTAGTCAAATTCGCAGGCCTGTCCGATAACGATTGGACCCGACCCGATAATAAGCACCGATTTGATAGATGTGTCTTTTGGCATTTGTGTGTGTTGTCGTTGTTGTTTAGTGTTGCAAATTTAGTGATTTTTAGCCTCACCCCCTACCCCCTCTCCAAAAGAGAGGGAAAACTCAGACGCAATCGTTGCGGGAAAGAGTGTAACTACTCCCTCTCCTTTAGAGAGGGCTGGGGTGAGGCTATAAAAAAAGGCGTTACCAATACAGGTAACGCCTTTATGTATGCTTGTGTCCAAACATTATTTTTTGTGCCTAGGTTCGCTTGAAACAGTTAGTTTATGCCTTCCTTTAGCCCTTCTGCGAGCAAGCACTTTCCTTCCATTGGCAGAAGCCATCCTGTCCATAAAACCGTGCTTGTTTCTTCTTTTTCTTTTCGATGGTTGAAATGTTCTCTTACTCATTGCTTTGTATCTTTAAATCTTATTGAAATATCTTAACTGGGCTATCAGGAAAAATGCCTTTCCAAAACCGAGTGCAAATATACAAAGGTTTTTTTTTCGTGCAAGTAGTTTATTAAAAATATTTTATAAATCTATATAACTGCTTTTATTACCTTTGCAACCGCAAAAATACACATTATGTTCCATAAAAATATTAAGCTTGCAATTGCAGCCCTTATCGTTATCACCGCAATATGGCAATTTACCGAAGGTAATATCGGTAATGGCATTTTCCTGTTGCTATTGGCAGGGCTTGTGGTACTCCTTTATTTTAAGAATGAATACATCATTATGGCGTTCCTTCAGCTGAGGAAGCAGAACTTTGACGGCGCCAACAAATGGCTCGATAAAATAAAGAATCCCGAAGGCGCACTCGTACGCAAACAACAGGGTTACTATAATTACCTTAAAGGGCTTATGCTTTCGCAAACCAACCTTGGCGCTGCAGAGAAACACCTTAAAAAGGCTGTAGAACTTGGCCTGAGCATGGACCAGGATATGGCGATGGTAAAACTGAACCTTGCCGGCATAGCGATGACAAAAAATCGTAAGATGGAAGCCGAGAAGCTGCTTATAGAAGCAAAAAAACTCGACAAGCAGGGCATGCTGAAAGAACAGATAAAAATGATGAAGGACCAGATGAAGAAAGGCCCGCAGGTACAAATGAGAAGATATTAATGAGACCGTCCGGAAGGGCGGTTTTTTATTGGAAGCCAAATTCCGCCTTAGCATCAATCAAAAACAATACAAATACTACTCCGCTCACCCTCATTGGCCTGAAACCCGGCTACAACATAACCAATAACAAGCCATCGCCTGATGCGCCTGAAGTTTTAACTCATGACCTGCATTTAATCCACCGATTTTATTAATTTTACTACATGAAGCTAATACACGACCATATAGAAAACATAAAAAGATTATGTATTCAGCATAATGTCGAAACGATGTATTTGTTTGGGTCGGCTTTAACTTCAAAATTTAAAAAAGACAGTGATCTGGATTTTCTCGTAAAATTCAAATCTATAGAATTAGCCGGTTACTTTGACAATTACATTACTTTCAAAGCAAACCTTTCGGAATTATTTGGAAGAGACATAGACCTCGTTGAAGAGCAAACACTGAAAAACCCGATCCTTATTAAATCAATTAATAACAATAAAGAATTGATTTATGGATGAAAAGATTTTGAAATGGCTTTATGATATCCAGGCGGCAATCTTAGAAATTGATACTTATTTCATACATATTGAAAAAAACTTTTTTGAGTACAGGCAAAATACAATGCTAAAAAGGGCAGTTGAGCGTGATTTGGAAATTATAGGCGAGGCAGTGAACAGGATTATTAAAAATGATCCAGAATTCATTTCTAAAATTTCAAATGCAAAAGCCATCATTGCTTTGCGGAATCAGGTAATTCATGCTTATGACAACATCTCCGACGAGAATATATGGTCAATACTCATAACCCATCTTCCAAAACTAAAAGGTGAGATTGATGGATTGATAGGGACAATCCAATAACATCTTTTATCCTGACAATTGTATTTTAAAACATTTCTAAACAATGTACAACCACCTCATCACCCTTATCGGCCTTAAACTGGACTACAAAACCACCAATAAAAACGAAAAAGCCATGGAAGACTGCGCTGCCTTGTGGCAATCGTATATGGGAGGCTTTGTACCGAATAAAATCCCCAATAAGCTAAACGGCGATACGTATGCCGTATATTTCGATTACGATGGCGACCATACCGAGCCTTATGCCTACTTTATTGGCTGCCCTGTACAACAGGGAACCGAAGTGCCCGCCGGACTCGACAGCATTACCATTCCGGCGCAAAACTATGAAGTGGTAACTACCAAAGGCAAGATGCCCGACTGCGTGGCTGAAGCATGGCGCGAAATATGGAAAAAGCCGGACACCAACAGGACATACGGTTACGACTTCGAAGTCTATTCTGAAAATTTAGACTGGAGTAATGCGGAAATAGGCATTTATCTCTCCGTAAAATAAACCGTAACTTACTGGAATTAATACAAATAAAAAATAAAAGCCGTAGCAGCTTAACAAAAATTACCGTAACTTTAGCTGACTAATTGAGTAATATCATGAAACATATATTACTAATTATTTCAGTTGTACTGTTTCCACTCTTACTTTTCGGCCAGGGTGATACCCTCTTTTTTTCCAACGCGATCAAGGTCAATTTCAGGAAATACAAGCGCGAAAGCACCATTGCCTACCGCCAGCGTGATACCGAACGTACCCAATTCCTGTTCGACTCACTCGTAGACAACCGCCTGGCCGGGACTACCTTTGATGACTTTATCCTGAAAAAAGCAGGATCCGGTAAACTAAAGCTCGGCGACATCAAAAAACCGGTGATCATCCTGACCTACGCTTCGTGGTGCGTACCAAGCCCCGGCGAGATTCCCGCACTGAACAAGCTGGCTCAGAAATATGGCAAAGATGTAAAGTTTGTAGTACTGTTTTGGGACAAAAAACAAAACGCACGAAAGCTGGCGAAAGAATTCTCAGCAAAAATCACAGTTTGCTATGCCCACGAAAGCTACAGGAACGATATGCCGATCATTTCAGCCATGAAGCACAAGCTGGGCCTCAACACCTCTTTTTACCTCGATGAAACCCTGAAAGTGATTGACATCCGCCGATGCGGCATAAACATGTGTCCGCGCAAAACGGAGTATGAAAAGGCCTTTGCCCTCAATTATAATTCTTTCCTCGATGGGCTGGCCACCATAATTATGGGTATAGAGCTTTCTAAAGAGCATCTTGCGGTACATTGAATTGTTTTAGTTTCACGCAAAGGCGCAAAGCCGCCAAGACTCATCCCGCAAGCAATACGTTTTAAGACGCAAGGATAAAAAGTCTTTCGGCTCCAGTAAATAGAATTACGTAACAAACATCCGGAGAAGCAGCTTATGCCGTTCCTCCGGAGCTAATGTTATATCCTGCAAAACTCCCAAGGTAATTCTACAAGCTTAATCCTATATTGAAATCCCAACCATTTGGAATTTGTGATTTGATTTTTGGAATTTCACTAACCTAATATCCTGAAGTCGGTATTTCGAGTGTGTATTTTTTGCCTGGGGTTACGGTCAGCTTCCTGTCGCGCAGCCACTGGTTGTGCAGTTTCAGCACTTTATAATTGATTCCCTGCTCTTTGGCAAAAACAGCAAGGTCTGGTATTGATTCTGCTACTTCAACCTTTTTTGTCGGAATCACAGGGTACAGCTCCTCCTCCATCAAAGAAAAATTATACAGCGCCGGGTTCTTCATAATCTCCTTCAACGCCAGGATACGGAACACATAACGTGAAGTCTCCTCCGTAAGCAGCAGGTCGTAATAGTTGTTTACCCCCTGAAAGGTGATCTGTTTGTTCACGCCGCCAAAACCGCCATTATAGGATGCGGCAGCCAGCGTCCATGAACCGAACTTATCCTTTGCTGCAAGCAGGTATTTACAAGCTGCTTCAGTCGATTTCTCCAAGTGGTAACGCTCATCTACAATATCATTCACCTCCAGGCCGCGTTCCTTGCCCGTCTCAGGCATAAACTGCCATATACCCCTCGCTCCGGCAGGCGAAACCACATTTACCAACCCGCTCTCAATAACGGCAAGGTACTTAAAATCATCCGGCACGCCATAGCGTTTCAGTATAGGCTCCATCACAGGGAATACCCTGTTCGCACGCTTAATGATAAGCTGGGTAGTGGCATGCAGGTTGGCATTGATAAGCAATTCCTTATCAAGACGCTCCCGCACATCGGCTATTTGCAATGGTGCCAGCTCCCCTGCAAAGTCGATCTTATCAGGGAATGGAAACTCTTTCTTTACTTGGGGTTTTTCAGCGGCTTCCTTATTGGGCACGCTGTGGATAAGCATCCCGCTTACCAATAGTACTGAGGCTATAACGCCGGTTTTTTCGATCAGTTTCATAGTTGTATAGTCTTAGTGATTCTTCATTTGTTCTCGACTGCGCCCGAACTGACATCTTCTCGACTGCGCCAGAAATGACATCTTCCCGACTGCGCCCGAAATGACAATCATGTTTCCGAACAGGCACGATCCGGTTTCTAAGTTACAAAATCGGGGCCAATTATTCCTGCAAAATAAGGCGCGGCAAATTTTCATTGAGCCATTTCGCCTTATTGATAATCATTATGTGTGTCCCGCCTTTTACCGGGATAAAATCCTTCAGGTATTTAGCAGGGAACACCTCGTCATTTTCGCCGTGGATATGGATGATACCGGCTTCCGGCTCACATCGGTCCCACAATATTATAGTTTTAAACGCCCAATCGAGGTATTTCTTATCGCGGACGGAAAGATATTTTTCATACAGATTGAGCCTTCGCGTGATCATATTATTGCCTACCGCAAATTTCGCCAGCCAGTCCACCCGCTGCATCATCGATGTGGGAAAGAACCGGTAGGCCTTCGTCATTTTCGCAAAGCGCATCCGCCTTGGGAACTCGGCATTGCACCGCACACTTGATACGATCACAACCTTCCGCGCCTTTACGATATGCGCCAGTTCCTGTACAATTACCCCGCCAAAAGATACCCCTATAAGTACAGGGTTTTCATGTTTGATGTTTTTAGCAAGGCGGGCGGCATATTCCTTAAGAGATTCAGCCTCTTCCGGCAGCAGCCACTCCAGAAAATACATTTCAAAACGGTCTTCTGGCAATTTTATATTCTCAAATATCTTTGGGCTGGCAGCCATGCCAGGCATAAAGTAAACGGGTATCTTCTCCATCATGAACGATTTAACGTGCAAACAGGGCGTTCTGTCGATTTTTATTACGAAATTTGTATAAAAATAAGCTATTTATCACATACGCGGCGCTCACGTAATTTTAATTATTCACTAAATTATGAGGTCTAGACTTTTCCCGAAGAGCCAACGGGGCACAGCCAATCATGGCTGGCTTCAGGCTAACTTCTCTTTTTCTTTCGGCAATTTTTATAATCCCGAAATGGTACAGTTTGGAATGCTACGGGTACTTAATGACGATACCATTGCGGCAGGTATGGGCTTTGGCACACACCCGCACGACAACATGGAGATTGTAACCATTCCGCTCGAAGGAGCCCTCACGCACCGCGACAGCATGGATAACGAGGCCACAGTGCGCTTTGGCGAAGTACAGGTGATGAGCGCGGGCACCGGAATTCTGCACAGCGAAATGAACGCCAGCCAGACCGAACAGGCCAAGACGCTGCAGCTCTGGATATTTCCCGATAAACAAAATGTTGCGCCAAGGTATGACCAGCGATCGTTCGATTTGGAAAGCCGCCGTAATAGCTTTGTAACCGTAGTATCACCTGAAGATAAAAACGATGGTGGGGCACTCTGGATCCACCAGCAGGCCTTCCTTCATCTCGGCCTGTTTGATGCGGGACAGACCCTAAATTATGATGTCAATATTCCTGACAATGGCATCTATCTCTTTCTGATAGAGGGCGAAATTGAAATTAATAACCAAACCATACACGAACGCGACGCTTTTGGCGTTGTTGAATTTAACAGTATTACAATTACAACCAACAAACCTTCAAAGATCTTAGTTATAGAAGTACCGATGAAGTATAACGATTAGCTATGGAAATAAAAGACAACCAATTTTCAAGACAATTTGAAACTTCTGTAGACGGCAAAATGCTGTCTGTAGAATATTCCATTCAGGAACGTAAACTGTTCCTTACCAAAATAAACATTCCGGAAGGCATGGAAGAAGAGCCAATACTTTCGGAGCTGCTGAAGCTTATCCTGGAAATAGCGGAAGAAAAACGCCAGAAAGTGGTACCAACGCACCCTAAAGTCGCGGCATTTTTCAGGAAGAACCCGCGTTACAAGGAAATGCTGCCACCGGGTATCAGGATATAATATGCAGGAAACATTACCCTGCCCTTTATGCAAAGGGACCGGAAGCCATTATTACACGCAGGTTACCAGGGATTTTTACCATTGCGCAAGCTGCAGGTCGGTTTTCCTCCACCCGAAGGATTACCTTTCGGCGGAAGCGGAGAAAAAACACTATGGGCTCCACAATAATGATCCCCATGACATCCGCTACCAGCAGTATACCAGCCCTGTAACCAATAGTATTCTCAACGACTTCAAAACGTCCCACGAAGGGCTTGATTTCGGTTCGGGAACAGGATCTCCTATCCTTAAAGTTTTGACCGATAATGGATACAATGTAGTGCAATACGACCTGTATTTTCATGACAACAGGGAATTGCTGCAAAGGCAATACGATTATATTGCCTGTAGCGAGACGGCAGAACATTTTAAGGAGCCTTATCGTGAATTTGAACAATTGCGTAATTTGCTGAAACCCGGCGGGAAACTCTATGTAATGACGAGCCGTTTTGAGGAAAGCCGTGACTTCGGCACCTGGTTTTACAAAACCGACCCGACACATGTATTCCTCTACCACGAAAATGCCTTCGAATGGATACGGAAAGAATTCGGTTTCAGCAGCCTTATCCTTGAAGAAAGGCTGGCAGTGTTGGGATTATAATCCTATAAAACTTAGACTGGAAACTGCGACTGTTTACTGTTTTTCGTAACGCTCCATTTCACGGTCGTAGAATTCGCCCGCAGCAACGATAAGGCCTTCCATTTCGGCATTCAGCTCATTCTCATCCAGGTCTTCCGGCTCTTCAAGAAATTCCACCTCATCATCTTTAAGGTTGATGATAAAACGTGGGTAATCCAGGTGGATGATGAAAATATCTTCAGGGAAGTCGGTATTGTCGGCCAGTACGAATTTAGGTAGTTCCATAATTTTGAGTTTCGGGTTTGGAGTTCGGGTTACCGTAATGCTCCATAATTTTAGCGAAGGTACAAAAAATGCTATAATCAATAGGCAAAGAAAAAGCGGCCATTTCAAGCCGCTTCCTTTACTATTGTTGCAATCCCGGGTTAAACCGAGATTAAATGCTATTCCATTAAAACTTCCATGACTTTATCAGCCATCTGTAGATCAGCAGGTTTACAAAAACGTAAACTACAAGCGGAACGATCACAACAAGTGCCCACATATAAGTCCAGATGTAAGGTGACAGCAAACCGTTGGATATCTCTGCGGTGCCAAGATAATATTGGCCTACAGATATCAGGATAAGGCATACCAGCATAACCACGCCTACATTTATACTAAAGAAGCGGCTGATGGAACTCACCATTTTTCGCGGCGAATAACCGAGCGAATATTTGATGGATACCTCTTCCTTCTTCTCGAGGAACTCCATTTTAATGAAGTTGATAATGATGAATATACACAACAGGAAAATAAAGCCTCCAATAAACGCAATGGTA